>Ga0181539_1000306_pt1 | contig 59667 bp, 46 predicted proteins | sample PEATcosm2014_Bin_46_FD_119767 | JGI IMG/M metagenome (GOLD analysis project Ga0181539, IMG submission 119767) | Peatland microbial communities from MTU Mesocosm Facility, Houghton, MI, USA - PEATcosm2014_Bin23_60_metaG | ecosystem: Environmental > Terrestrial > Soil > Wetlands > Peat | place...
GGGCCAGGCGATTAACGCAGTCACCGGAACTCGGCTTTGGGCTTTGTTGTTTTCCTTTCGCAGAATGTTTTGACTTTACGCGGCTGCCGGCATTGCTCTCTGGTTGCTGTTGCGCAACGGTTCTACTACAGTTTTACTACAGTGAGCTGTTTTCATCGGGGATCAGCCAGTCAACCATGTGGGCAAAAGGAACTGTAGGTTCTTTAAAACACAAGAAAAATTTGGTGCCCGGAGACGGAATCGAACCGTCACGGAGCTTTCGCCCCTCGGGATTTTAAGTCCCGTGCGTCTGCCAGTTTCGCCATCCGGGCGCTTGCTTGACAAGCCAGTATAGGCCAATCTGATAGCAACGTATTTCGCTGCCGGGTCTGGGTCGAGGTCGTCGGCCCAATTGTCGGTTTCTTTGTCGGTTGCCCCAACAACCATCCTGGCGGCTTCCCTTTTTGCATGCAGAAGACGCGCGGCTTCCCAATTGTCCTGCTCATCGACGATGTCATATCTCTGGAACACGCTTGCCGTCTTCCAGCCGTCCTGGGTCGAGGCCTCGTAAATCACCTAAGATCAGTAAGTTCGATGTCACCGACTCGAATACCGACCTTCGGTCTGCATTCCAATTTCCATAGACTTCTATGAGAAGTATCCGGCATATCGTATTTTCTCTCGTGCGTCCAAGCGTAAGTCATTGATAAATCTAGTTGATAACTTAATATTCCCTTTGGCCGGAAACATGCCTCTCACTTCCTCATGCGAGCACTGGACCCCGCTTGCTTTGGAGTGTTTCCTAATCCGTCTTTCGATCTTTCTAGGCCTCCAGTGGCGAAACGCCGGGCCTAGAATGTCCCGTCGACTAAGCTGCCAGCATGTTTCGCTTGGTGAAGCGGTTTAGTTTGGAGCAAAACGATTTCTGAAGGAACAACGAGTTTATCAATATTCCAAAGGGAAGGAAGGTGGACCATGTTGAATCTCAACTCCCCCCGACGTTTGGCTGTGCGATTTAGGATTTTCGCAGCACTAGGACTGCTGGCGATCGCGGTTGTGATTGCATCCAGCGCAGCATTGTTTGCCCAAACCACTATCTCCACAGGCAGTATTCAGGGCGTCGTGACCGACCAGACCGGTGCCGTCTTAAGCGGGGCCCAGGTTCTAATCACCAATAAAGGAACTAGCCAAGTCATCACGACGACAACTTCGTCATATGGCACCTTCGCCTCGGGTGCGCTTACTCCTGGAGACTACACGTTGCGAGTCGAGGCGACTGGATTTAAGACCGCCCAGCTATCGGTGGTGGTGCAGGTGAACACTACCGCTTCGGCAAACGTGAAGCTTGCGCTGGGGTCGGGCAGAGAGATTATCGAAGTAACCGGCTCCGAGGTCGTCGTGAACACCGAGCAGGCTACCGTGCAGGGGGTTCTTACGGAGAAGCAAATCGAGACCCTGCCCATCAACGGACGCAACTTCCTCGACCTCGCTCAATTGGAGCCCGGTGTCCAAATCCAGGATGGCGGTACTTTCGATCCCACCAAGAACGGTTTCTCGTCGGTATCCTTTGGCGGCCGCTTTGGACGCACTGCTCGCATCGAGGTCGATGGCGTCGACATCAGCGATGAGACCGTGGGTACGACAACCCAAAACGTTCCCTTGGGAGCAATCCAGGAATCATCTCTGCAACAGTCGTCGCTCGACCTTTCCACCGAGTTGACCTCCTCGGGTTCGGTCAACATAACCACCAAGGCGGGAACCAACGCGCTACACGGCGAGGGCTTCTACTATTTCCGTGACCAGACTCTCGACGCCGCTCTCCCCGGTGGTTCCACGAATTACTTCCAGAGGAACCAGTACGGCGGCAACATCGGCGGTCCTATCCTGAAAGACAAGCTTTTCTTCTTCATTGACGCGGAGCGTAACAAACAGGCCCTCCTTGATCCGGTTATCCCCGGAGGAGCCTTCGCCGCTCTCACCGGCAGCTTCACCTCGCCTTTCCGGGACACGGAAACCATGGCGAAGCTCGACTATCAGTTCGGCAAAGTGAGAACTTTCTATCGCTTCACGTTTGAACAGAACCGCAGTGTGCTTCCATTCATTCCCAACTCCTTTCAGCCATTCGCCAATGTGAACCACTCGCGGAACCACATTGTGGGTGCCGATTTCAATACTGGGACCTTTACGCACAGCATTCGCTTCGGGTACTCGAAATTCCAGAACGGGATTACCGACGCAGTCACCGGCACGAGCATCTTCAATCCCGGGGGCGCGATCGAGCTGGCGATAGGCGCTGACCCCAACTGCCTTACTGCAGGCGCCGATGATTTCTGCTCGGGACCGAACTTCCTGGCTCCGCAGGCGACCTTCCAGACAGACCACCAGATCAAGTATGACGGCGGCAAGCCGTTCAAGAACCACATCTTTCGCTTCGGCGTGGGTTTCAACCATGTTCATGGCGGCGGCTTCGCTGAGTTCCTCGGATTGGCCCCTGCGGTTGGCTCGCCAGAGGCCACACCCACGTGTGTGAACGCTCCTCCTCCTGGCTGCCCGTTTTCAGGAGGCGCCGCCAATCCGCTCAACTACCCCGTGGTAAACGTGACCTTGGGCAATGGCGAAGGCTTCTCTTCGGCTAAGTCCGCCTTCGGTTCCCCCGGTGGCGGCCTGGGACCGGACAATCGCTTCTCTTGGTACTTCGGGGACTCTTGGAAGATGAGACCAAACTTCACCTGGACTGCCGGCCTCCGCTACGTTCGCGACACGGGGCGAACCGACAGCGACCTGGGTCCGACTCCGGCGCTGAGTGCGTTCGATAATCAGTTCTATTCTGGCTTGGAAAACCAAGTGCATCAGCCCAATCTCAATTTCGCTCCTCAGCTTGGATTTGCCTGGGACCCGAGGAGCAACGGAAAGACTGTGATTCGTGGCGGGATCGGGCTTTTCTACGAGAACTCCATCTGGAACAATATTCTGTTTGACCCTGCGGGACGACTCCAGCAGGGATTCTTTTTGGGGTTAACGCCGGTTTGCTCGGGCGGGGCACCACAGACCCTGCCTTTCACGAGCACCATCAATCCGGCAACGATCTGCGGCCAGGCAATCGGAAATGTCAATACTCAGATCGTTACACTTCAGCAGGAGTACCAGGCAGCCGTAAAGGCGGCGGGTCCCTCAAGCAACGGTACCTACATCGGGACCGCGTTAGCCAGTGGAATTGATATCGACAGCGTCAGCCTCCTTGCCCCGGACTACAAGTCATCAAGGTCGGTGCAGATGAACATCGGGGTCCAACGCGAGATTCGGCGCGGAATGGTCTTGACCGCGGACTATCTGCGCAACGTCTCCACTCATAACCTTCTCAGCATCGACACCAATCGTGTCGGCGATGCCCGGTACTTCAATCTCCCTGCGGCCCAGGCAGCCATAGCCACCACCCTAACAAACTGCGGCGTAACCTCGATCAATGCAGCAATTACTCTTTGCCCAAGCAGCCCCGTCACGTTGCCAGCCGGGCAAACCTACACGCCCAGGCCCGCGACCATCTCCGATTTTGCCTCTAATGGTCTGGATTCCGGCTATTCGCTCTGTGGCGGAGGACCATGCCCGAATGCAGCCTTCGGGGGCGTAAACAACGGCGCAACCGGCGCTAACCAGATGCTCTTTCCTATCGGACGCTCTGTATATAACGGTTTGCAGATGTCACTGAAGGAGGATGCGCGGGACCCGCTGCCGGGAATCAAGTACTTGAGCCTGCAGGTTTCGTACTCGCTCTCCCGTTATGTCTCCACGGCGCGGGACAGCGACTTCATCAACTTCCCCTATGACAATAATAACCCGCTGAAATATATGGGACCCAATGGGCTTGATCGCCTCCATCAATTTTCATTCGGCGGGACCATGGATATGAGGGGGGGCTTCCGCCTGAGTATAATTTCCCACTTCGACAGCCCGCTCGCGTCCGACATCAGGGTGCCAACGGGTGGAGCGCCCGGCGGAATCTTCCAAAGCGACCTCACTGGCGATGGTACTGGCGATGGTACCGTCACTTCGAACGGCGGCAACGGCGATCTTTTGCCGGGCACCAAGGAGGGCTCCTTCGGTCGAAGTTTTGGTATCAACGGTTTGAACCAACTAATCACTAATTACAACAATAACTACGTCGGCAAGCCGACTCCGGCCGGCCAGGTTCTCATTGCTAACAATCTGTTCACCCAGTCGCAGTTGTACGCCCTGCAAGGTGTCATTGGCGGAAACCAGAACGGATCCGGCGTGGTCGGACCGTTGCAACTGGCGCCCGCGGGAGCAGTTGGAGAAGGATGGTTGAAGACCTTCGACTTCGGCCTAGACTGGGGCTACAAGATCAAGGAGAGGGTCGAGATTCGGCCGGGAGTTACTTTCTTCAACGTGTTCAACCTCTCTAACTTTGATGGTCCGGCCGTTCCCTTCGGCACAACTCTGAATGGGCAACCGGGTTCCCCCAACGGTACAACTTCTCCCCAGCCTGACTCCCTCCGCCTCGGGCTTGGCTCGGGCGTGAACGCGCTCGGCTCACCCCGTGTGGTCGAGTTCGAGTTGAAACTTATCTTCTAGCCGTTTGACCGGCTCTCCTGAAGCCACCGCTCTTCGGGGCGGTGGCTTCTTGTTTTCCGGACGCCGATCCTCTCGATCCGGATCACCGGGCGATCTGCGAGCGCAGTTGCTTGGCCAGTTTCTCGATTCTCTTGAGCTTCTCGCTCAGATCTTTGGGCAGCAGGCCCTTGGTAGTCTGGTCGACCTCGGATGGAACCGACCCCGCCAAAGCAGCCAGTTCGTCAGCGTCGTGCTTGAGCTTCTGCGGATCGATCACCGGGCGTTGGTTCAAGGGAGGAATCGAATTTTTATCGAGCTTATCCTGCGCCTGTTCCGCCTCCCGCACTCCGACTGGGACCGGACGTGCGTTTTGGGCGGCGAGTGTTGATGGCGAAAATAGCAGGCCTAGCAGAAGAGTCAAACCAACAAGAGTCAAAGCGGGGAGTTTCACGGCGGGCCTCCTACCGTGGGGAGCAATTTCTCAGCACATTGTACATGCTGGCGGCAGCGCCCTCGTCTACTCGACATACCTCGGCGGCAGCGGAATTGACGTGAGAGCGCAGTTACAGACCCTTTACCACGTTCCCTTGCGCGTGTAATATCCCGGCGCGATGCGACTGATAAGAACCTCCCGGCGGCGGCCCAGCTTCCTCTCCCGTTGCCCCTGCCAACTCGATTTCGGGAAATCCTGTCAACCCCCCGTTTTCACGATTTTCCCCATAAGTCAATGAATCGCCTGACAAAATAAAGTCCGAAAAGTTGGCGCGTGGGTGGGTCAAACTTGATATAATAGAGTTAGAATTATAGATAAGAATAAGGGTGCGGATCTTCCCGCACCCTTTTCCTATTTGCGCAGCCCAGCACCGTGTCGCCACATTGTGACCTTGAAACTCAGAAACCTTGAAAGGTGGTTCTCCTAAGTCCTTATTCCGGAATATTTTACATATAAGTCCTTTAAACTCAAAGATTTTACGGGAATTTCTCCCTAAATCATTGATTCCAAAAGGTCGAAAAATAAAAAAATCAGGCTGATGGTCGACTTCGATCACGAAGCCACCACTAACTCCTTATTTTTGAATATTTTACGTTATCTCCTTTGAAATGAGGATTTTAACAAAATAGGGGGGGTGGGGGGTACCGGTGAAGCCGTTTAGCAGTCGCCTGCCCACACCGCAACTCTGGTTTCGCTAAGCCTGTCTGGCTCCAGCCAATCTGGACCGGCTACCAGACCAGGCCATCGCCCCCGGTGGCCTTTTTCTTTTGCAGTCGGAAGTCGCAGAGCCTGGTTTAGAAAGTCCCCTTGCGCGTGTAGTAACCCGCGCGAGAAGTGCGACTGATGAAGCGCGACTGATATCGACCGCCCGTCGGCGCGTTCGTCAGGTCGACCCGCAGATACAACTTTTCGGGGGCTTCCGGGTTCAATACTATGTAGGGGTGTGATTGTCAGGAGGAGACCTTGAAAGTATCGCGCTGGTTTCGTGAAGCAATTGGTTCCGGGTTGGCGGCGAGAGCCGCCCTTTTGTTCTTTGTGGTTGGCGCTGCAGCGGCATTGGCTTGCGCCCAGAGTGGCGCCATGACTCCTTATCAGGGCGAATCGGACGGCGTCAGCGCCGGCGGAAAGTGGCTGGAGTTCCACTCCGACGACAAGATGACAGGCGCGAAGAAAGTGCGCTTTGAGCTCCAGTCGGATAACTATTTTAAGGAGGATCCGGACTACAAGCCCAGAGTGACCCTGTATTGCAGTGACGGCAAGCTCAAGCTGGCGGATTTCAATCCTGGAGTCAGATTGGGCCCACCGAACCGCCCCGGTTTCTGGGGACAGCCCCAGTTGGGGGTGAGGGTCCGCGTTGACGACACGCACTACTACAAGGGCTGGAACTGGATGCGCGGCCACTTCCTCTCCATGGACAAAGGCACCGTTCGGGGCATGATCGGGGCCCAGGTTTTCAAGGTGGAACTCCCCACGCGGAGCGGCCGGCAGATCGCGGAGTTTTCTCCTGGCGGGTTGAATCTGGATCGAGTGAGACAAGCCTGCGATCTGACGCCGAAGAAGCCGAGCACGGACTAGCGCCGCGGCCGCTTGCTGGTGGAGAGCCGGGCGTCCCCGCCCGGCTGGACGGGCGAGACGCCCGTCCCTCCATCGTATGACTTATCACGCGGTCACGGTATCAGTGCAACCTTCCCCTGCATCCCCAGCCCTTCCCGCGAATCCAATGATGGTATCGTTGGACTCGCATCGGGAGGCGCATGAAGATTGGCATCACCTGTTATCCAACCTACGGCGGCAGCGGAGTCGTCGCCACCGAACTGGGGCTTGAGCTGGCCCGGCGAGGGCACGAGATTCATTTCATCTCCTATTCGCAGCCCATTCGCCTGACCGGACCGGAACCGAACATTCATTATCATGAGGTCGAGGTCACGCGCTATCCGCTGTTCGAATATCCGCCGTACGATCTGGCGCTGGCGACGCGCATGGCCGAGGTGTCGCAGCTCTACGAACTCGATCTGCTGCACGTGCATTACGCGATCCCGCACTCGGTGAGCGCGATGCTGGCCAAACAGATGCTGGCGGCAACTCCGCCGCGTAAACATTTGCCGTTTGTCACGACGCTGCACGGCACCGACATCACTCTGGTCGGGCTCGACCGCTCTTATCTTCCGATCACCCGTTTCTCCATCGAGCAGAGCGACGGCGTGACGGCAATCTCGCAGTATCTGCGCATCCGCACCCTTAAGATTTTTGACATCAAGAACCACATCGAGGTCATCCCAAACTTTGTAAACTGCGACGAGTATCTGCGCAAACCGGAATGGCTGGAAAAACGCAGCGAGTATGTCTCCAACGACGAGCGGCTGCTGGTGCACCTTTCCAACTTCCGGCCCGTGAAGCGCGTCCTGGATGTGGTCGAAATCTTCGACCGTGTGCGCAAGAAAATTCCTGCCAAGCTGTTGCTGATCGGCGACGGACCTGATCGTTCCCAGGCGGAGTGGCTGGCGGTGCAAAAAGGCATTCACGAGCATGTGCTGTTTCTTGGGAAGCAGGATCAGATCCGGGAAAAGCTGGCCATCTCAGACGTGTTGTTGATGCCGAGCGAACTGGAAACGTTCGGACTCGCGGCACTGGAAGGAATGGCCTGTGAGGTTGTCCCGATTGCCACGCGCACTGGAGGAGTACCGGAACTGATCGAGCACGGTGTGACCGGATTTTTGGCCGATGTCGGCGATGTGGAGACCATGTCGCGTTACGCCATCGATCTGCTGAGTGATGAATCGGCCCTGCGCGCCATGGGAAAACGGGCGCGCGCCGCCGCCATGGAAAGATTCTGTTCCAGCAAGATTATTCCGCTTTATGAAGGCTTTTACCGAAAGGTGCTGGCGCAATCGTCGTAGCCGTCATCAGCTCTTCCGGATTGGGCAGAATGGGCAGCCGCAACCGGATCAGCGTGCCGCCGCCTTCGCGGCTTTCGATCATCATCTTGGCAGCATCCCCGTAGAGTACCTTCAGACGCTCCGCGACGTTCGCCATGCCGATTCCCATACCTCCAAAGCCATCGGTCTGGGCTGATCCCATGCCCACGCCGTTATCTTCTATCTCGACCACGAGACGTGATTTGATCACCCGGCTGCGCAGCGTAATGCTGCCGCCTTCGACTTTGGGAGCAAGCCCGTGCTTGATGCAGTTTTCGACCAGCGGCTGCAGCAGCATGCTGGGAACGATGGCTTCGAGAGACGCGGGATCGAGATCCTTCACGACCTTGAGCTTGTCCCGTCCAAAGCGTACGACTTCAATGTCCAGATAATTGTCGATGAACTCCACTTCCTCGCGCAGCGGAACAAATGAATCCGCACTGTGCAGCAAGCGGCGAAGAATGGTCGCGAGCTTCAGGATCATCTCCCGCGCCGTGTCGGGATCGAAGCGCACCAGCGACGAAATGGAATTCAGCGTGTTGAACAGAAAGTGCGGGTTGATCTGATTCTGCAACGCCGCCATGCGCGCCTGCAGCAGCAGCCGTTCCTGCTCTTCCAGCTTGATCTGGATGCGGACACTGTTGAAGATTTTCAGTTCCGTGCCCACCACCATGACCACGGTCAGGTAGATCGCGCTCTCCACCAGATACCCGTTCAAAGTTCCGCCGGCGCCCCCCATCCACAGGCCGGGGCTTTCCAGGCTGAAGATGGAGTTTGGCCAGAAGCGCCAGATTTCCGTCTGCAGAAAACGCAAGCCCACGATGGTGATGAAAAAAGCGACCTGCCAATCGAACACGCGCGGGCGCGGCAGATTGCGGCGAATCATGCGATAAAGGGTGAGATCGATGAACGGCGAGAACGACCAGATATCTTCCTGCTCGGGCGCGACCCGGCGCAACTGCCCGGCAATAATTCCCGCCAGTACATTCAACGGCATGGCGGCCCACTCGCCGTGCATCGCTGCGGGCAGCGATATCAGTGCCCCGCCGAACCCTCCCGACAAGCGCCCGCCGATCACGCCCAGCAGCAGCGCGGTTTCGAGCGACAGGTCGCCAGCGAGGAAGCTTTTGACGCTGCATCGTATCCAGACGCCGAGTGCGATGGGGATCGCCATCCACAACGCCAGATAAATTTTGTGCTGGGTTTCGCGGTGCTCGCGAAAGAGCAAACTCTTGAATTCTTTGGAGCGCACCAGGGCGCTCGACAAGGCTGCAGCCACGCCCAGCTTGATCAGGAGGTTAACGAGTATCAGCCGCGGTTCCAGCATCGAATGAACTTGCCGGTGGAAAGCCGGGCGCCCCGCCCGGCCGCCTCGCTGCCGGACGGGCGAGGACGCCCGTCGCTCCACCGGATACTTTCTGCCCGCAAGATGACGCGTGCGGTCGGGATCAGGCTCCGATTGTAACCGCTGCCTGGCGCAAAAGCTGCTCAACGTTGGCAGGCGAGGTCGCCGGAACTCCGCCCTGGGCGAAATCGCGGCTGCCCCCGCCGCGGCCTCCGACGGATGACAACACCTGCTTGAGCAACGCCCCCATGTCGGCGGTCGAGCCGGGCGCGCCAGCGGAAGCCTGTGCGGGAATTTGCGCCGGAATTTGCGCCGGAGTCTGCGCCGGAGTTTGCGCAAAGACCAGACCCGGCGGATCCACCGTGCTCGCCACTAGCGCGATGGCCGGCGTCGCCCCTCGGGTCACTTTCTGCGCAAACAGTTTGGCGAAGCCGATGTCGCGATCGGAAAATGCCCGCACGACGATCTTCCGCCCGTTCGTCTCCGGTTGATCGTGCAGAGCGGCCAAAGCCATAAGCTCGGCGAGTTGATCGAGCGCATCGTCCTTTTGCTTGCGCAACTGCTTGCTCTCTTCGACACCCTTGCGGATCTGCTCCGGCACATCCCAGAGCTGTGCCGAGAATAGCGCGGCCGCCTCGCTGAGGGCACTGTAGTCACGCCGCGCCATGCGAACCGCGCGATTGCCGCAGACAAACTCCACTCGCGTCCCCTGCCGCACTTTCTCGGTTTTTCGCAGCAGAATCGAACCGATCTGCCCGCTCGAGCAGACGTGAGTTCCGCCACACGCCGACAGATCGAAATCCGCGATCTCGACCAGACGCAGCTCGTCGTGCTCCGCGGGAGGCAGTTTACGCAAACCGAGCTTCTCCGCTTCCGCACGGGAAACATAGCGAATCCGCACGGGACGGTTCTCAAACACAACTTGATTGGCCCGCTTCTCGGCCCCGGCAATCTGCTCGGAACTCACTGACGGCGTCGCCAGGTCAATCGAGCAATAGTCTTCGCCCATATGGAACGAGACGGTCGCCATCTGGTAAAGCTCGACAAAAGCTGCCGAGAGAACATGCTGTCCGGTGTGTTGCTGCATGTGGTCGCGGCGGCGTTCCGGATCGATGCTGCCATGTACCGCGGCGCCTGCCAGCGGCAACCTCGCCGGCGCTTCCAGGTAGTGGACGATCTTGCCGTTTTCCGCATCCGCAACTTCCGTCACGCGCAGGCGCTCGGCCGCGCGATCGCCTCCTTTGACCGTGAGCCATCCGGTATCGTGGACCTGGCCGCCGCTGGTGGGATAGAACGCGGTCTCCCGCAGGATGACGGCCGGGCGCGATTGCTCCGGCGAAGAAGGCGCGACCTCCTCGACAACCGAATCGAATTCGTGCATTTCAGAACTGTCGTAATAAAGACGTTTGGTCATAACGAAGGGCTTGGTGCCCCAGGTTCGCGCCCGTTCTTTGGGCGCTAACCTGGGCAATTCCGTGGGGCAAGCAAAAGCCAGGCACCGGCGAACCACTGCACACGAAAGAGCCCGTTACCGTTGCTTCCTTCCGGACCTGGCGGGGTTGGCGGGAAAACGTCGCGCGGAACCGATGCCTGACTCTACATCTTAACAAGAGATCGCCGAAAACAGGAATGGGCAGGAGCCGCCCACGTGGAACACTTTGACGTTTCGTGGTAGATGTGGAGCATGAAATTCCACACCGAATACCTCACCCTGCACACGAAAACCAAGCGTGCCTACGTCCACCTGACCCCGCAGGTTGAGAGCGCTCTCAAAAAGTCCGGAATTAAAGACGGCATAATTCTGGTCTCCGCCATGCACATTACCGCCGGGGTCTACGTCAACGACAACGAGAGCGGCCTCATCAAAGACATCGACCAGTGGCTGGAGACGCTCGCCCCCTTCCGGCAGAACTACCAGCATCACCAGACCGGCGAAGACAACGGAGACGCTCATCTCAAATCGCTGCTGATTCACCACGAAGTCATTGTTCCGGTCACCAACGGGAAACTCGACTTTGGGCCCTGGCAGCAGATTTTCTACGCCGAATTCGACGGCCAACGCGACAAAAGAGTGCTCATTAAAGTGATGGGAGAATAGGCAACATGGTTTATCCTCATAGCCCATAGGAGCACGACAACATGAGCGAAGAACTCAACGAATTGCGCGAACACGCCGAACACGCCCGGGAACATCCCGACCTCGCGCCCATCACGCTCACCATGGCGGTGCTGGCCGTCCTGGTGGCCGCCGTGTCACTGCTCGGCCATCGCACCCATACCGAAGAAATCATTTTGCAGAATAAGGTCACCGACCAGTGGGCCTACTACCAGGCCAAGAATATCCGCCGCCACACCGACGAATTGTTCGCCGATCTGACCACCGTGGTTGCCAGCAAAGACGCGGAAGCCGTCACCAAACTGCAGGAAAAATACCGCGCCGAAGCCGACCGCTATAAAGACGAGCAGAAAGAACTCGACAAAGAGGCCCGCGCGACCGAAAAGGAAGCCGAACTTACCCGCCGCAAAGCCGACCGCTTCGATCTGGGCGAAGTCTTCCTGGAGATCGCCCTGGTGATCACCTCGATCACGTTGCTCTCAGGCCGCCGCATATTCTGGCACCTCGGCCTGTTTATGGCGACGGCCGGCGTTCTCATCGCCGCTTCTACCTGGATGGTGCGCTAGAGATGCGTTTCAGCCGGTGGCGCTATCACACCCCACAATCCACAGTATTGGCCGAAGCAGAGTGACCAATTGATGAGGGTGCATCTTCGCTTGGGCTATTGATCATCTGCGACCGCCCGCCAAACAGCCCGCAGAATGAACGGATGTGTTCTTGTTTGGCAGCATTTCCTTAGGGCGCTATAGTGATTACCAATGTCGATTTATACGAAGCCCTTGTCACAGATTGATACCGCCGATCTACAGGAATTGTTAACGGGCAGAGATATCGAGAACGTTCGTTTGGAGTTCAAGTCTCTGGTACCCGACAAAGACGAGACTCTGAAGAAACTCTCGTCCTTCGCCAATACGTTCGGCGGATTCATGGTCGTCGGCGCGCGAGCGAATAGCGACGATGGGCGAATCGAAGATTTGCCCGGCGTGGACGAACAGGCTGGGTACAAGCAAAAGGTAGTAGCTTGGTGCTTCAACGGGGCGAGTCCTCCTCTAACGGTTGAAGTGTCTGACCCAGTTCCCGCGCCATCAGGCAGCGGAAAGGTCTGCTACGTTATCCACACGGCAGAGAGCGACGTGGCTCCACATTTCTTAAACGGCAGGAAAGGAATCTGGGTTCGCACGGATGAGTTTAGCGCCCGCTTCGAAGCGCAACTTGCCAACGACAATGAACTGAGGGAGCTATTTGATAGGCGAAAACTGATCCGGGAGCGCCGAATCGGCCTTCTGGAGCGTGCAAGAAAGAGATTCGGCACCTATGTTGGCAAGATTCAGACCAATAGTAGTGGCAACAGGACGAACCTCGGCCCATATTTAGAATTCTTCGTAGTTCCTCGGTTTCCTGCTCGGCCCCTTTGTGAGGAAACAAGGCTCAAGCCGATCATCACGGACAACTATATTAGGTTTGGTCAATTAGCTTTCCCCCGGATAAGCGGAGCTGTTGTTTCGCAACATGAAAGTGCGATTGTGCTGCAGGCAACACTTGCCTGTTTGATATTTGAAGCGAGCATTTGGGGGAGCCTGTTCTATGGCGTGAAGCTTGCGGAAGACTACTCAGGCACGTTTGGCATCCATTTGAATTGGTTCGTCGGTTACACGTTGGTGTTCATTCGCCACGCCGCCAAGATGCTCCAGGCATTGGGCTACGCCGGACCGATTCATGCTGACGTCAAACTCGCGTCAATGCGCGGAGCAAAGTGGATGTACGGTCCATCAGAACATTCCACCTATCGCGGGTCAGAACTCGATGATGTCATTGAGTTCTCCATTGCCTCTACGACCGATGCCCTTCAGCAAAAACCCGACGGCGTTGCAATGGAAATCCTTCGGTATGTCTTCTTTTCAGTGAACTGCCCTGATCTCGTTGACCCGCCGCAGAACCTTGAAAATCTCGTTCGCGATGGATATCTGGCCAATTCCTGGGTTCTGCCGGACGCCCTGCTGGTCTGAAAAGTAAAACAATCGTAAAACGAGCACAATTCGCAGGCGCACGTCCAGCGCCGCTACTCGCTAGAACATGCATGTTTATTGATAAGAATGGTGGGCAGTGCAGGACTCGAACCTGCGACCTCCTGCTTGTAAGTTTCACAATCACGCTAAGCTGCTGAAAGTAATACCCTAGTTTACGGCCATTTCAAGCATATAAAGCAGGAAATCGCAGTTCTCTACTGCTGAGTGGACTGCTGAGTAGTGTCAGAGCGACCCCACTAGTGCCGTTCCCTGCCCCGCAGAGAGGCGCGGAGGGGCCAGACTGGGCCAGAGTAACCCGCAATGCAACGCGAGCGTCCTGCGACGTTTTCGTCCCGTATAGCGTACCGACACCCAGCCGACTTTTGCAGAACGCGAAGACCAGTGACCCGAACATCGGCCACCATGCATTCGGATGGGTAATCTTGCTGAACTGGGACCTGCTGTAGACAAGCTCAGCGGGGTAAAGAACTTCCAGCCGACCGACGCCCGTCCTTAGCGTGCTCCGTCGCCCTACCATGCTTCCGCAGACCGTAACTCCCATAGAAACAACCGCCTGTAAGAACTCCAATGCCTTGTACCTTTCCCCATCAGTAACTCCTTTGTCTACAAGGCCAATCTCAGAAGTCGAATTTTCAAAGGAGTTAGCCGAAATGGGCGATGCCTTTCAAACAGTTGTCCCAAGCGTAACGGCTGTTGCTTCGTCTCTCTGGATTGCATCGAATCCAGCCGTCTAAGAACGTGTCGCAAAAGTCCCCCTGAAGGTGAGTCTGCAAGTGACTGATTCGGCTCACTCGCTTTGTGCTGTTTTCAGTGTCGCATTTGTTATAACTTATGCGACATGTCAAGAACTCGATTTGGCTTGATTTCAAGCGGTTGCTGGCGATTCTGCTGCGCATCTCAAAACAGGTGCTAAGGTCGTACTCGGAGGCAATCATCGTGAAACCGAAGCGAGTGGCACTATATATCAGAGTATCCACAGGCGAGCAGAATGCGGACTTACAATCGAACGAACTCAGCGAGTACGCGGCGTTTCGCAAGTGGGCAGTAATAGAGACTTACTCGGATAAGATGTCGGGTGCGAAAGATCGGCGTCCTACGCTAGATCGGCTTATGCTAGATGCCAAGCGCGGCAAATTCGACGTTGTAGCCGTCTGGCGCTTCGATAGATTCGCGCGATCCACCAGTCATCTGCTGCGCGCATTGGAAGAGTTTGCGGCATTGGGCATTGACTTCGTGAGCCTGAGAGAATCTATCGACACTTCGACTCCAACGGGGAAGATGATTTTCACAGTTCTCGCAGCGATCGCAGAACTGGAACGCTCCACGATCCGTGAGCGCGTCATAGCAGGGCAGAAAGCAGCTAAGCGGCGCGGGGTACGCTTTGGACGGCCTACCGTGGATGTCGATACTGCCCTAGTGGGGAAACTGCGCAGCAAGGGCCTGAGCTGGCGCGACATCTCGGCAGAGGTGGGAGTGCCGAAAGACACCCTGATCCGCTCGGTTGAACGGGAGGCGCAATGAGCTGCCCTATATGCAGCAACGCTGCCATGCGTGCCGAGATCGACGTGTGTCCTATTTGCGGGCAGCCCGGTGCAAAGCCAGAGCTTGATGCTATCGCACGCGCTTGGTTCGAAGAATACCGAGATCGTGAGGAAGACGAGCGAGTGTTCGGCACACCGAGGCCCAAGGTCGTGATCCAGTGATCCGCGCACTGTGGTACAGACTGGGGCGAATCTGGGGCTGGCAGCGTGCGGACAAGCCTAGACCCAAGGCTCGGAGAATGCCGAAGGGTTGGTGGCGTCATCCGGCTGCATTTGACAAGGGATGGCGCAAAGACGTGGTTGGGCGTCCCTTCTAGCGCCGCCTTGGATCGGTGTGGACAGGGGTTGGCTGTAATGAATCTGCGCAGGGGGCTGATACTTCCGGCACAGACGTAATCAGGGGCGATCCCTAATGGCAGATCACTTTGTAAAGCCCGTAGACTACTCCTCCAATGGCGACGGCCAATCCCACCCATTTTGTTCCACGGTAGATAGGCTCACCAGAACGAACTCGATCCCAGTTTTCCTTCAGAATCACCTGAGAGTTGGTCACCAGTATTTCGACAAGCGGTTGGAGTCTGTGAAACTGGGGCTGTGGGCTGGCAAATATGGACTCAAGCTCTTTCAATGCGTCAAGGACAGCTTTGGTGGGTTGCTTTTCTTCTTCCCTCTTTTCGTTTGGGTTGAGCCGTAGCTTGATTCGTACTATCACTCTGTTGAAGCGAGTGAAATCTGACTTCACTCTGTTCCACAGTGCTTGATCGTTGTGACCTGCGATTGATTCCCCGTGGATACCGATGACACAGCCGACGATGATGGCGATGTCCTTCCGAAGCGCATCTATCCAATGCTGACGGAACTCGGAGACGGACTGCTCCTTGCTGATGATGAGGCTAAAAAAGGCGACGGCTCCAGCGATGATCGCCGCCACGATTAGACCGCCCGCTTCAGTCATAAACTGACAATCTCCTTTCTTTCATTTCCCCTTGAGCAAAAGGTAACGGCAGACCTTATCGTCTCGCTTCCCACACCTGTTTTAGTTCCCGCCCGAGACCATCGAGATCGGGATAAACGACGGATTCAGTGATCCCCGCGTCTTTGAGTTCCCGCCGAATCTTATTGATTGAGTCACGTGGGATGGTGATAGAAACTAACCGTGAGCCTCGTTCTTTTTCCGTCTTCACAAGCCAAGAGGAATCGCTGCCGAAGATCATGAATCGACTTCGTTGTGCGGCTACCCTTCGAGTGACGTGAGGCGAATCCCAGAGCATTGGGGTTGCAGGTGTCTTCAACAACTTGTTCTTAATTTCGTCTTTCTCTGGAGGCAGGTACAACCGATCCCAATCATCCTCATCCTCATCGTTGGGGTGCTTCTTCGCGTACTCTTTCCACCGTTTCCTAGCATCCTTGCGATCTGGGTCTTTCCTCAACAGCTTTCCAAGCCAGTGGGGATCGAGAACGTAGATTATGGAACCGCTCTTCGGCGGCATTGGCTTGTGCCCCACTGCAAAATGCAGAGCGATCAGTGCCCCATCCGACCAATCCAGAAGTCGAGTTGGGGCACCATGATGCTGCATGAGGAAGTACGAGTCCCATTCGTCATCAATCGAGTTCGTGTCAGACTGCGAAAGTTGAGTCGCACAGCGGCGAAATTCCTCGTACAGATCGTTTTCAATTTCCTGAAGTTTATCGACGGACTTACGGAGTCCGCTTCCTCTTTGGCGAAAGATGCCCGGCTGAAGGTGGGTCTTGCGGTGTGCTGTGTCTTCGGCTCGGAACCACAATTCAAGATGCCGAGGAATCCTCCAACTTTTGCGGATTTTGCCGACCGTCGAGAGGTATTCGCCCAACGAACGGGCCACTATGACGCCCACAGGCGGTAGTGTAGTCTGTCCTCGTCGCCCTGACTAGGAGTAACCCCGATGGCGGATGTCCCCGAAGTGACCTCGGAGAAACCAGCCATTCCGACTCTATGGTTGGACTCATCTGTCATTATCAAGTTCACCAAGGCAGCGAGGGGCGAAGGCTTGCAACAAATTGAGCTCGATCGGCTCACTCGACTGCGAGACCTCGTGCAAGAGCTTGTGCCCGCTGGAAAACTGATCTGCCCGAAGGCGGATCAAGAAGAGGAATACGTTGCCAAACGTCTCGACAGAGAAATTCATCGCGAGTTTCTGGGTCTTTCTCTGGGAATCAATATGCGTCATCGGCAAGGCGTCTCCGATTGGCAAGCACAACTTGGAATGGAAGCCTACGTAAAGAGGGCGGACACAATCAATATTTCGCTTTACGCATACTTCTACTCCGATCCCGTCGAAGAGCTTGAGAAGGCTCGGCAACGTAACCTCGTCATCGGAGCACACCCTATTAGAGACCCAGAAATCCTTGCAAAGCGAGAGGCTGCGAATGCGGAAGTCTTTGAGGCGTGGGAACGACTGAGACAGGAATTTGTCGCCAACAGGCGAACCTACGAAGAACAATTGCAGTACGAAAAGTGTGGTTATGCCGATGCGATGGTTTACAAGGTCGAAGAGTGGGAAAAGAAAATCAGGGCAGGCATTGGTGATGTTTCGGCCTTCATGGATGTGCAGGGATACCTGATGCTTCGAGTTTGTTGGAGAGATTTCGGAGGCAAACCTGATGGGCTGAAAGGTTTACACACATATTTTTGTTCCGACTATTTCAACAATCTTCCCACTCCCCGTATTGGCAATCAGTTAGGAGCAGATTTGCTGACTGGAAACCAGACCATTCTTTCGGGCGATGTGATGGATGTGGGGTTATTATCTGTTGCCATTCCAGCGTGCCACTATGTGCTGACAGACCGTCGAATGTCCGACAGAATCAGGCGGCTTGGAATTGATAAAGACTGGCACACGGAGGTCTATTCGATGTCAGATATAGACGGCCTATTCGAGAGGCTTGAGCGTCTTCGCTAAGAACGGGGCAACCAGTTTAAGCACAAGCGCGGCCAAGAACAACGAAAGCAGTGAACGCCCTCAGAGCGGACACAGAGTATTAGACTCAGGGCGGCCAACATCGTTCTCCGCGCCAGTACGGAAAAACTTCACCTTCCCTGCCGCAATCTTGAATGTAGACGCGCTTTCTCGGAACAATTGTCTCGGACATAGCCTCAAGAAACGGTAGTTTAGGGGTCCGAATGGCCTTCACGACCTCAGCTTGAATACTCCGCTAAGTCCATTGGAATGCGGCACTTCACTGGAACTTTGCGTGGGCAACCGATACTCCGAGGAAGGGTCCGAGGAGGGCGTCGCTCGGACTGCGCCTCGGACCCACTCTGGGCATTTGCGACGCGGACGGCTCCAACGACTCGAAAGAGTCTCGCCGAACTCTTCGCCAGACGGTCGCAGTCGTGGCTTTGCGATGTCGAGGTCTGGCGTTGCCTGAATGGGGAGTTCGCAAGAATCACGGTCGAAAAACGCAACGCATGATGTGAAAGGAGAGTCCATGGCTATCAAGTCCTCAGATCGAAGTGCTACCGCGAAAAAGGCGTGGGTCGCTCGGAAACGTCGGACAAAAGGCCGCTAGGACGAAGAAGCGCAGGGCTGCCGGAAAAAAGGCAGCCGCGACTAGGAGACTGCGGGCATCTGCCAAGCAGGGCTAGGCGACAGTCGTGCGGTCGTGCTGCCACGTGTTAACACAGCTTCAGCGTGCCTCCACGACGGCAATGTCTTGCTCCGTGAGGCCATAGAGTCCGTAGACGATATGGTTGATGCCGTTTTCCAGTTGCGTGGTGTCCGCGCTGGGGTCACGCTTCTTCGCAGCAAGAATGCGATCCACAAAAGAAACGAGTTTGGCTCGGTCATCAGAGGAGACCTTTGGCATGGGGAGGTCGTTGATCATCTCTTTCGTGAATGTAGTCCCTTGGTTGTAGCTCGAAGCTGGATATCTTTCCTTCAGGTAGAAGAAGGCAACGGAGCTGTTGATGATTGACAGCAAGAACTTCAGATCCTCAAGGCTTGGGGAAGTGATCAAAAGCGTTGTCTTGGCTGGGATTGTGGTGCCGTCCGCATCTAGGCAAGCGTCCAAAAGGTTGAGACCCTTAACGATGAGCTTAGGTTTGATCGCCTTCTTGCCATAGGAATTTCGAAACGCTTCTTGAAACCGCTTCTTGTTAACAACAGGCCGAGCGTACCGATGCCCCAAGTAAACCATCTCCCGCAGCCCCCACTTGGATGCATACTTTCCTATTGTTCCCGTGTTGATAATGCGAAGGTATCCGTTTTGTTCCCTGTGTTGTTCCTCTATGAATTCCTGTAGCTTGTATGCGTCGGAGGTTGCACAAGCATTTTCACAGATTCCATGTTTGGATAGCTTCTCGGCGTGGGCTCGAATCTTGTCCAATAATTCTACGAAGTCCGAGAAAAGCCAGTCATAGGCATACGGCGGTTCAAGAATCTTCTTGGGGACAATACGCTTCGTCCTAATTTCCGCCCCAACGTACTCACAGATTCGCAGGAAAGCTTGATGTCTCTCGGTGAAAACCGAGACGATCGCATCTACGTTCACGCTTTCGAAGACTTCACGCCCAGCCTTGAGAATCGAGACAATACTGTCAGTTTTCCTTATCCGAATCTCGTCACCGAAGGGCTTGGAAATCCATTTGTCTGGCGTAATGAAAGAGAGAACGCCTTCCTTGCCCAGAAGCCCAAATCCCTTCTCATAGAAGGCAATGTAGATGTCCCAATTCCCACGGGTCATTGAATAAGAAGCCTGTATCTCCTGCCGCAATTGGGGACTGTTTTTTGTCATGTTTTCGGAATCTATATATGGCGGGTTAGCAATTACCACATCGAACCCATGCTTCGCGGCGAAAACCTCCGAGAAGTTTATCGTGAAATCGAAGTTGACCTCGTAGCCGAGAGTTTGCTTGGACGATCTAAAGCACTCGCTCAATTTGGAATCGATTTCCCGTTTCAGTTCTGCCTTCCGCTTGTGATCGGTTTCCTCGAAAAAGCGCGTCTTCAACTTCTCGATCTCCTGCAATCCATGGGATTTGAATGGGAAACCAATCAGCGAATTACCAGTAACGATTTTGAAGTCGAGATTCGGTAACGGCTTGATCTGTTTTGTCTCCTCCTCATCCACGACGAGAGAGAGCCAAAGGCGGAGCTTCGCGATCTCGACAGCGCCAGAATCAATGTCAGCACCGTACAAGCAGTCTTGGATCGTGTGACGTTTGAAGTGGTAAACCGTCCTCTCGTGGACATCGTTGAAGTACGGTGTGAGTGAACACCTAGCACGAACAATCTCGGTCATCATGCCCACTGGAAACGCCCCAGAGCCGACGGCGGGGTCGCAGATTGTGATCTCACTTAACTCATGATCAATCTCGCGAGAGTGTTTCTCGATGCTAATCGGCATCTTGATCTCGTATTTTGTGTCCACAGACTCGTAGTGGGAAATCTGCTCCCCGAGGTTGACGAACGTCTCGATATCTGTACGAGGTACGAGTTCCGTCTCGCTGTTTAGTGCTCCATCAAGATAGTTGATGAGTCCCTCTTTGCACATATAGTGGACAATTTCGCGGGGAGTGTAGTACGACCCCAGTCCTTTGCGACGGTTCTCCTCGATCAAGTTTTCGAAGACTTTACCGAGCATTTCGGGGTCAATAGCCACTTCCTTTTCCAGCGGTTCGGCCTCGTTGACCGTGAAGTTATAACGGTCGAAGACATCGAGCACACCAGTACCAGTGATGCCCTCCTCGAAGACAGCGGAATTGGTGAAGAGCTTGTTAGGGAGGGCGATATCGATCTTGCGCCAGTCGTAGTCTCCAAGCGGCTCGAAAAGGCCGCCATTGAGGAACGGAATGCGGCACTTAAATCGGTTGCACCATGCCTCGTGGCCGCGATCGGTTGCTAACGTGTCGTAGAAGAGCGGTTCGAGAATGTCGTTAAAAAAGTTGTCGTACTTGCCATAGTCACCGTTGGCGAGCCGCCGCAAGAAGTTGCGCGGGCCAGTTCCCCAGTCCTCCCCTTTGGCAACGCCGAGCCAGCCCTTCTTCTGGAGGAAGTAGAGGAATACGATCTGCCCCATGAGTTTCTTGGCAAAGTCCACTGTGGCAACGGCTTTACTGGTGAACTCGTCACGAATAGGCTTGTCTTTCGCGATCAACCGATCCAGAGCCTTGTGAATCTCCTCGAACAGTTCAGCATACTTGGTGAAGAATTCCTTGGTCACCGCTTCGACGCTGAAAGCCTCTTCGATGTTGGCGAGTGTGGCATTGGTGTCGGTGTCTTGCAGTAGATCAAGAAAACGAGTCTGCGCGGTGTGGCAACTTTCACCCTCGCCGACGATATAGGAGAAGCGTCGGGCGGGGGTGAGGCGTGCTTCCACGCCGACACTGCCAGAATCTTTTTGGATTGTGGCATACTCCATTTTCACGTAGGAAAACCGCCACGTATTATCCGTAGGCGCTACGAACGCTACGAGGGCAGCATCCTTCTCGTCGCGGGTCTTGAGGTGGTCGGCTACAAAATTGCGAATGGCCGTGCGAGCATGTTCAAGTTTCGACTCGCTAGTCAGATGGACTACGAGAACATCCACCGTTTCCTTCTTAGGTGTGTGATATGTCCCGAGGCGTTCATAACGCTGGACATGGTTCTTGAAGGCGTCCTTAACGTACTGGCTATTCCAAGACGAGGCTTTCGACTCGTCGATGTGATTGAGCAGGTTCCGCGTGAAATTGAGGAAGCGAGCCTTGTCAAATCTCTGAGTGAACGTTTGCTGGATGAGATCTCGGGCTTGTTCTCGATTCATTGTGCTTCCAAAATGTAAGAAGAAAGAATGACTTCACGAGGGCTTAGCGCGTGAGAGGTTTGCTGAGCACGGGTCGGCTGAAAGAATAGCGCGGGAACGTCACGGCGCAAGATACCGAGCACTTTCAAAGGGTCAATCTCTTTCTTCAGAGCCTCTGCCACCTTTTTTGTTGTTGGACGGGGCAGTGCACCATCGACCAACAGTTCAGTCACCTTCTCGATAAATATCTCATCATCATCTGTGAAGCCTTGATAGCGGCGGATTTCTTTCGCCTTCAGTCGTTTGAGGATATAAGCGTCGTTGGGGCTTCCCCTTTTTGCGGAGCTTTCGGCTACAACAAGACTCGTTGCCGCAGCAAAGGCTTCTTTGTTCCTGTCCAGCAAGGCGTAAAAGCCTTGTGGAATGGTCTGGCGAGTCTCCGAAATGTCGGGTGGTTTGAGGATCTTCGCGGCTGAAAAGAAATCAAGCTCCCCCGCCCCCGAAGCGTCTTGCTCGGCAACATAGAACTTGTCGAGTCGGCCTTGACGAAAATATGTAAGCAGTGCTGGAAAGTGTTTGGGTGGCTCGTTCTTTGATTCTCTCGCCAGCATCCTCGAAGAGCGGGCTTTCTTGGGGAGTCGTTTGATGCGTGCAAACAGGTCAGGAGTCTTGTCGCGGATGGTTCGAATCTCGGTGAGGTATTCCAGCTCGCTCTCTTCTTCTCCGTCTTCGCCCGTGATGGTTTTCTTCGAGGTCAATCTCGTGAACAGATCGTGGGACTTGATTTCTTCACCCTCGGTAAGCAGCCTTGCGTCTGCACCGAGCATTTCGATAAATGCATGGATCTTCGCTTCTGCTGCCTCTCTGAGTTTTATGAGATCGTTGCCCTCTTCGGTGGGAAAAAAGTTGTACGTGTGGATCGTGTCAAACTTCGTGTCCACACGGTTGACGCGACCGACGCGCTGAATGAGCCGAGTCGGATTCCAAGGGATGTCGTAATTGATGACAACATTGGAGCGGTGCAGGTTCACGCCCTCAGAGAGCACTTCTGTGCTAACCAGAATTCGGTAGTCATCACTGGGATGGAACGCGTTCGCGTCGAAGTTTGCAATTACGTCCTTGTGGGCTGCTTCATCAGACTGCCCCGTAAATAGAATGACCTTAGGCTCGACCTCCTTGCGGATTCTGTCGAACAAATATTCTGCGGTCTCCTTTGACTCCGTGAAAACGATGAGCTTGCTTTTCTTAAGTCTTTTGTCAGAGCAAAGGATATCGCGGAACGCATCCCATTTGGGATCGCCGTGGATTTTGTCCCACAGTTTGCTTATGTCTTGAAGAATTCGTCGGTCGTTTTCCAGATCTTTAATGAGCTGTGGTCTGAAATCCTCTGCTTTGAGGCGATCGGCTTTGTCGTCAGCCAAGAGTTGCTCAATCGCTTCCTGATTATCTTCTTCCAGCAGGTCAAAAACTTTATTGATGTGCTTCTTGCTGATGTACACATTTCCTTTTCGGAATTCGGCAATCATTCGCTCATACGAATGCGTAAAGCGTCCGAGGGTTAAGCGAAAAGCGTGGAAACTGCTCTCCAAACGCTTGACCATGAGGATCTTCATGAACTTTGCAAGGTTTTGCTGGCTTTGCACATCGCGTTGCTCCCGCTTGCCTTCGTAGTACGTCAGCGGCTTGTAACGCGCATATGTGAACTCAGAGACCAGCAAGCGCATCGTCTCGTCGAAAATTTGGTTCTCCAGCTTGCTGAACTTGTAGAAAAGAGCCTGAGGATCTTGCACTTCGGGAAACTTGAGACCTTGGCTCTTCATATCCTCGCCGTAGTAAGTCTCTATTTCTTTCCGAGTACGCCGAATCATGAGGTATTTCAGGAGCTTCTCACGCGTGGCCTTGGCGTTCGTTTGAACGGTTCCGAAATAGAGGTCGCGATCTCTCTGGCGATCTACTCCCTTCAGCTTTTTTGCCAGCCCTGCGAAGAATGATTCAAGGTTCTTGAGGTTAGGAATCGTGCTGTTCTTGCCGTTCTGGAACAGCTTGACTTGGCTCAGAATGTCTCGCGGTGTGTTGTTCAGTGGTGTCGCAGAAACGAGAATGACACGTTTGCCTCGGCAGATCTGAGCCAACACTTCATAGGTCTGGTTTGTCTCGGTTCGAAAGCGATGCGACTCATCGATGAAAACGTTTGTGTATTTCGACACATCGCGCTGCAACAGGTCATCAAGCTTCCCGACAGAGACGAAATCCGTTTGTCGAACTTGGAAATCACCAAAAACGTTAGGCCATGAGCCACGCTTGTTCGGATCTAATAGATGAGGCGGGGCGATCACTAGGCAGCGTCCATCCAGTTGTTGCGCGAGGAGGGCTGACATGTACGTCTTGCCAAGCCCTACGACATCGGAGAGGAAGACCCCGCCGTATTCGTCCAGCACTTTCCGAGCGTTTAAAACTGCTTCTTCCTGATATTTGAGTCTCTTGAAGCCAGTAGGCACATACGTGCCTTCAAGTTCGGCGGGCTGGCTCAGTTCGCTCTTGAAATATTCGTACAGAAATTTCAGGTAGAGCTCATATGGCGTGAAGTGAGCAAATGGTGAGCGGTTGTTGATCGTCTCTTCATACGGCTTCGACACATCCACGGCCACAGACCAGAGCTCGTTGAACTTGTTAATCGCAAAGTCATAGTCCGAGCGATTCTTGAGCTCGACATTGAATTCCAAGTTCTGTTGAAGTCCCGTCTGGGAGAGGTTGCTGGAGCCAGTAATGACGCGTCCCTTGTCTCTGTCGCCCTCGGCGAAAGTCATGATGTAGACTTTCGAGTGCATGTTCTCCGTAGGGTAAGCTTTGATTTCGAGTTTTCCTGATTTTACCCACTCGACGAACTTCTCGACGCCTGTCTGGATCTCGGAACTATCGTGGGATTTCTCAAGTTCCTGAAGAACCTCCTCAGATACCTGCTGCTTCGCCTCCGCGTGAGATTTCAGAGTCAGCTCTTGCTGTTCCTTAGCTCTTTGGATGAGGTCATATGCCGTGCGATCCGTCTTGAGGCCCACCAGAATGCGAATCCGTTCTACATTTTCTAGCACTGGGTAGAGTTTGTAGAATCCGCTAATAAAGAAGTACCCAACGAGACAGTCGAAGAAACGGGTATCGTCTTTCAGCAGTGTCCCGAACCGATCCCGCAACAAATTGTCGGGTTCATTCGTGATAAAGGTTAGGTCTGACGAAATGGACGTAGAGGTCATCCTGTGTTGTATTCCTTGTTCAATGCCTACGGTTCCCCCGCCGCAGAGGGGCTCGGACCGTCACAGGCAGTTTTGATTATCGTCGATTTTTGGGTCTGACGGGAACTTTACCGTTCCGCCTCCCTTGACCAGAATAACCCTTGGTTACAGGAAAGCCGTCGGAAGGATAGAATCCCACTTGTAAACGTTGCGCCATGCCGACGCCGAAGAAGAAGATCACCGAGCTAACCAGAACCGATATAGTCGATGCGCTGCTCTTGGACAAGGAGCAGCCGTTTCACGGCAAGCTCGACATGATTTCCTTTCTGAAGAGAGTTTGGCCGTTAGAGTCGATGCCTTCGGAAGACAGTCGCTTCGAGAATGCCGAAGGTGACATCTGGCAGCACACGGTGAACAACTACGATTATGACGAGTCTGAACTTCTCTACAAAAGGCTTCGCATAACCGAAGTGCCCGATAAGCAGTTCGTTCGCTTTCTAGAAACGTGTCTGAATCCTGTGGTCGCACGTGACCCAAAGCGAATCGAAGCACTTGCGGCCGTGTTCAACAGCTACCTGAAGAACGATGGCTTCGTCGCACAACCTTCCGGGCAGGTGTCTGGCCGTACCATCTACAAAATCGTGAGTCTGACTGGGGCAGGGATAGGCGAAGCCTACGAAGTGGTGCTGTCCTTCGCTGGCGAAGACCGTGAGTACGTTGAGAAGGTAGCCGATCTTCTCAGAATGAACGAAGTGTCTCTCTTCTACGACAACTTTGAAGAAGCTACGCTTTGGGGCAAGAATCTCACCGAACATCTGCACAAGGTCTACAGCAGTTCTGCTCGGTATTGCGTGATGTTCATCTCGGAGCACTACGCAGAAAAAGTCTGGCCGACGCACGAGCGACGCAGCGCGTTCGAGAAGGCCATAGAGTCGAAGGAAGAGTACATCCTGCCAGCCCGCTTCGATGACACCGAGATTCCGGGTTTGCACAAGCACATCGTCTACATTGACCTGCGAAAGAAGACGCCCGACGAGCTTGCCAAGCTCATAATGCAGAAGCTGGGCCGACCGATGCAGGTTCCTTTCTGAACAGCGGCAGCATTTAAACGATTCCCGTTGCTATGACCGTCGTAACCTTCGCTTCCGGTCCAAGATGCGGCAAAATTGGAACTTGGCTACCATTGCAATCGTCCGTCGTGCCGCTGCCCGAAAAGGAATTGCTCCTGCGCATCGCGCACTGCGCGACAAGGCAAAAGTCCTCCGCGTCTGCCGCGAACAAGCCACATCAGTTCAGAGAGCCCAAAACAAAGCGGAAATAATTTCCGTGTCGCCCTTGGTTTTGAAGGCCCATGCTCACGACCTTTCGAACGAGGCTCTTGCCAAGCACCTACTGAATAGCGGTCTTGGTGCAACGCTACGCAAGCTCACGGAATTGCTCCCGTATCTCGACGAGCTCACGAAGCGTTTTACGCACCTCCGCAAGGGCCAGACCATCGTGGGCTACACGTCGATGGATGCTTTTTGTCTTGGTGAATTACACAGAACGTCTCGAACGGTTCGCTACGCGCTCAGTGGTGGCAATCCAAACAACAAGAAGAGCGCGGAGAGCGAACCGAAGAGTTTCTGGTCGGACTTGGCGCACAGACTGAATGAACTCGTTCCATCATCGTCGGATGGTGTCGAACATAAGATCGTGAATAGCATTGAGACAGCGATCTTGAGGATACGGACGGGCGAGAAAATAGAGCCGAAATGGACTCTCGATCAGATCGTTTTCAATTGTCAGGAAATCTCGACGATCTTCAGCGTCTATGCAAAGATGCTCGATCCGACGAGGGCCGAGGAGTTCTTGGCGAACCCCAACATCGCTAGGGCGGAAGAACATCTTAGAGAGAAACTTTCTCGCCGACCAATTTGATCCAGCAGCTTTGCCAGACCCACACGAACAGCAATGGATGAATATCTAAAAACGATGCACGGTATCGCAAGGGAGCGGTTCGAACGAGACCGCTCAAAATGCTACCAGCGACACATTCGCGAATTGTGGGCGGAAGTGGAGCCGCGTGAGCCGTTGACTTCCTTGGCGGGCGCAGTTGTGGAGAGGATCACGCGGGAGGAAGCCGAGTCCGTCATTTTGAAATACGAATGGCTGGCGGCAGACCCAAGAAACAACGCCCCAATGGGCCGAGGAGTACAGGTGTGCTACGGCCTGAGGCTGAACGGAGAATTGATCGGCGCAAACTGCCTCGGAAAGATGGGCGGCGACATAAGCAACATCTGCGGGAAAGCAAGCGCAAAAAAGGCAGTGTGTCTTCACAGGGGGGCCTGTGTATTTTACGCTCCTTCGCACGCTGCTTCCTTCTTCACCAGCCGTACCTGTAAGCAAGCTCACAAAGATTTCGGATGGAGCATTTTCTTTGCCTATTCCGACACGGCGGATGCATCCGAGATCGGCACGATCTACTCAGCCTGTAATTGGTATTTCATCGGGGAAGATGTCGGCAAAACGCCGGGGAGTTTCCATGTGGACTTTGTCTCACCCGATGGCGCGGAAAAAGTTTCATCCTACAAGTTGAATCACGACAAGGATCGCAAATTCCTTCGCGGGTTGGGATGGAGTGAGGACAAAGGCCCGCCGCGTTCCTATCTGAAACGGTTGGGTTGGACACCAAAGATTGCACTGGGAAAGAAAAAGTGGGTTTGGTTTGAGGGCACGCGCGTTGAAAAATCGCAACTGAAGAGCGTTTGCCGCTATGAGTTTTTGCCGTACCCCAAACGTCCCGCAACATCAGAAGTGACTGCTGCCGCATCTGCCCCGTCGTGATCTTCGATGCCTTCTACGCTGACTGGGACCGGGTGGAGCCGTTACCAACGTTCGAGACGACGCTCTGAATCCATGAGAACGTAAGAGTACAAGGCGAAGACGATGGGTGCGAGCGCCCGAAGCGAGGGATGTACGAAGTGACACGGTTCACGGATGTTCCAGCCGAAGCGCAAGACGCAGGTCAGTTGCTCTCCGGCCTGCCGACAGGCAAAGTGCGGCACCTCGACCAAGGGACGGGCGACGGCCGGACCATATCGCGGCAAGACGCCAATATGCCTGCATCATCCCCGAACAAAAATCCTGAGAAGGACGCGGAAACCGCAGCGTCATCGCCATCACGCCCGCAGTTCTCCCACCCATCGAAGCTGGAAGGGGGAGATCAATGAGCATACTCGACAGATTCAGGCGTCTGACCGCTGCTGATAAAGACCGCGTCAGGGAAGAAATCGTCGCCAACTGCGACCTTGTGGCCGACTGCTGGGTGTATCGCGGCACCAAGAACCCAGTGACCAGCTATGGCATGAAATACATCCAAGGCAAGATGCGCACGGTGTCCCGCTTCATGCTGGCCTACAGCGAACGCGAGAGCATGAACGTGGAAGAGGATGCTTGCCACATCCCGGACTGTCCCTATAGGGCATGCTGCAATCCAAGCCATCTGTTCTGGGGATCACACGCGGAGAACTGCAAGCAACGTGAGGAGCAGGAACGTATCTCACGGCTATCTCGACTGACGGAACTGCCACACCTGTACCCACAGCCCGTGCTAGGTCACGAAACGCACGAGCAGCACGCACTCTACTTGCGCACACTATACGCGTGCGTAGACGATCAGCGTTTAGCAACCAACATTGAATCGTCGGTACAGTGTACGCAAGCACATGCGTGATTGGCGTGTATTTTGAACTAAACGGCGTGGTTCTAAGGGCAGGCGTAGACGTTCATTATCTGCAATCCCACCGCTCTGCAACGCCAATCCCAGCGGTAGGTATGGCACTCCCAGCGCAGAGCAATGCCGATCCCACCGCTGCAACCACCCTGTCTCTAATCTCTCGTTTAGGACATCGGCTTAACCCTGCTGGGAACCTCTGGGTTGAGTCACCCTTCACACTCTCGAAGTAGTGACCACCACACCGCGAAATCTGATGAAACACCTTGCGTACAGTGTACCGAAATGGTGAAGGCCGGGGACTGGCGTCTGGAAGCAGGATGTGTCTATTGATCCAATGCGAGTAGTGCTTCTCTGCCAGATCAGAACGTGGGGCTTCACCTTTCAGATTGAATCTGTGCAGACATCGATAACGAAATCAAGATGGTGCAGTCACTTCGTCAGCATCTTCGCCGAGAGCTTCTCAACCGTTTCCTTTACCGTCGCTTCAATCTCTTGAATGTAATGCTGCTGTGCCGTCTCAACCTTGCGGTGACGCATGATGACGCTGATGTCCTTGGGTGACCCAAGATGCTGTGCATGGGTTGCGACCGTGCGCCTGAGAATCTGAAAGTTCACACGCGGGATTTCGGCTGCGTCCGCGAGTGGCGTCAGTACCCGCTTCTGGTAATTTTCCTTGGTGATCTTTCCGCCTTCGCTGTTCGGAAATATGTAGTCGTCGGGCTTGGTGCGCTCTGACTCCGAGTGCCACTTCAGCAGGGCGACCAATGCGGCATCGGACAGCAGGACGGTCACGTGGTCTAGGTCGCCCTCTTCGGTTGTTTTTGTATAGGGTCGCGTCTGCCCACGGTAGGTGGTTTCCGTAATCGTCAGAGTGCCGCGCTTGGCATCGAAGCATTTCCACTTCAGGGCAAATAGCTCGCTAGGTCTGAAGGGCGCAACCAACATGACAGTGAGCAGGGTGCGGTCACGCGGCTGCCACATCGCAGCCTTGAGCAGAGCTTTGATTTGCTCCAAGCTGAGATATGGTCGCAGAATTGTTCTGAGCCGTGGCACTCGCAACAACCGGGCGGGATTCTTGCGGCAGTAGTCCTGCTCTAGAGCTTCAGCCATGATGGAGCGGAGAAAAATTCGGCAGTGGCGCACGAGCGAGCCGGACTTTCGCTTCGCCAGATCAGCGAGCCAAGCCTGCATTGCTACGCCGTCCATGTCCTCAATCGAAGTTGCGCCGAAACGGTCAACGATGAACTTGAGCAGTTCTTTGTTCACCGCCTTGGTTGAGTCGCGCCACGAGCCTTCCCGAAGGGGTTTCCAACGGTTCTCAATAAACCATGCGACCGTGACGCGGGAATCGGCGGTGATGCCTAGCTCGCTGACGACACGTTCTCTCAGCTTGTCCCGCGCCTGCGTCTTGGTGAGGGTGGACGCTGCCCCGAGCTTAAAGGCTCTTTGCTGGCGCTTACGTTTCCCGGTGCGTGCATCCGTGACCCATCGGCTGTAGTGGCCTAACCATGCGCCTGATTGCTTCGTCAGATAACCGTCTTGACGTTTCATACTGCTGAGTATGCGCTGAGTCAAAAATGCAGTCAAGCGGTAAGTTGTTGAAAAGATGGTGGGCAGTGCAGGACTCGAACCTGCGACCTCCTGCTTGTAAGGCAGGCGCTCTAACCAACTGAGCTAACCGCCCGCTCCGCGCGGATGCGATCACGGCGCATTCCCGCCGCTCGCGAGACCTTGTGCAAAACTTATGCTGAGGATACTGGACCCTTCCCTTGCCGGTCAAACAGCGCTTGGGGCAAGTGGTTTGCCCGCATGGGTTCGGCGCGCCGGCAACGTGCGAGCGGCGCCCGAGACCCAAACAGTGCAGAACTCACCGGCGCGGCTGTTACACTTTCTGCGTGCGAAAGTTAATCGTCAATGCCGATGATTTAGGTCTGACCGCTGGAGTGAATCGAGCCATCGTGGAAGCCCACACCGGTGGAGTGGTGTCGTCGGCGACGTTGATGGCCAACAGCGCTCGGTTCGAGGACGCGGTGACTGCGGCTCGCTCGGCCCCGAATCTCTCGGTGGGTTGCCACGTCGTATTGGTGGACGGAACGCCGGTGTCGCCACCGGACGCGGTGGATACGCTGCTGGCGATTCGCTCGGCGGAGCCGGGCAAGTTTTACTCCAGCCTTTCCGCGTTCGCCGCGCGCGCCATGTTCGGAGGCTTCGATCGCGATCAACTGGTCGCAGAAGTTACTGCGCAAATAAGGAAAATTCAATCCACCGGTCTCCAGGTGACTCATCTCGATACCCACAAACACGCCCACATTTTTCCGGAGATTCTTGCGGCGCTGCTGCGCGCCGCGCGGATTTGCGGGGTTCGCGCCATCCGCAATCCGTTCGTTCCCCTGAAAGCGATGCCCGCGCGGCAATTCAAAGGCAAGCGCGATCTCTGGAAGCGTTATGGCCAGGTGCGCATGCTGCATGCCTTCTCCGGGCAATTCCTTCACCGGACCAAGCGCGCTGGACTGCTTACGCCCGACGGTATCGTGGGAGTGATCGAGACCGGATTGGTTGATACTCCGAACGACATTTCCGGCTATAGTTCTCTGCTGCGCCAGACGCTCGCCAGCCTGCCGGAGGGAACATGGGAATTAGTCTGTCATCCCGGGTACAATGACGCCGACTTGCGCGCAGCCCGCACGCGATTGCTCGATTCGCGCGAGCAGGAGCGGCGTCTGCTGACCTCGGCGGAATTGCGACAGTTTCTGGAGGAGCAAAAGATCCGTATCATCAGCTATCGAGAGTTCGCGAAAAAGTTCGCGGAAAAGTCCGCAGAAAACCGCTCCTGAATGATGATTGGCAGTGCCGAAAGTGTGCTCCGCTCGTTACTGCGCCGGCTGACTTTGTAATGTCGCGGCGCGTCAGGGGGCGGTATGATCGCATGAGCCGGATACGAGGATAAGACATGGCTGACCATCAAACCGAACCTCGCCTGAGTGTGGACCTGCCGGTGCGGATATGGGGAATGAGTTCCGACGGACGCCCCTTTTCCCAGCATGCTCGCGCTCAGAACATCAGTTCGGAGGGTGCGCTGATTTCGGGCGTCGAGAGCGAACTGAAAGTGGGTGACGTGATCGGAGTGCAATGCGACGAGAAAAAAGCGCGCTGCACGGTGATCTGGGTTTTGAACACCGGCCCGATCAAGAAAAATCAAGTGGGAGTGAAGTTGGTCGCCGATCAGGAGTGCCCGTGGAAAAACTATCTGCCCCTCGATGGCGCTACGGTGACGATTGCTCCCTCCAACCGGCGGCGCTGGCACCGGCATAAGGTCACCATTCCCCTGGAACTTCGCGACGAGCGCGTCAACGCGCCGATCCGCATTAATGCTACCGACGTGAGCGGCAATGGATGCTACGTTGAGAACATGCTGCCTTTTCCGCTCGGAACTGTGCTGAGGGTGGATTTCTGGCTGGATTCGGAGCACGTCAAAATCACGGCAGAGGTCCGGACGTGCGATCCGGGCGTGGGCAATGGCATCGAGTTCACCGGAATGCCCGTCGATGGCAAGGCCCGCATGCAGGCCTACCTGGACGCGATTGACCCGCCGATGGGAATCTCGGGTCCCAAGCCGGAATAGAATTGCTTCGAACTATGCGGTTTCTGCGTAGCGGGCGAGCACAATCGCGCGAATCAGTCCGCCCATGGTGAATTCGCGGGCCTCGATTGCGACCGGCATCTGCAATTCGCCGAGCGTCGCCGAAGTTACCGGACCAATCGAAGCAAACTGGACATGCTTGAGCCAGCCTGCGATGCGTGAACCTTGCTTGAAGTTGCCGAGCAGTTCGGCGAAGTTCTTCGCACTGGAGGAACTGGTGAAGGTCACGATGTGCGGGCGGCGAGCTGCGTTTTTCATCAGCGCGTGCAGGCGAACCCGTGATGTCTCGGGCACAACGGTTTCGTAAGCTTCAACCACATCGACTTCGGCTCCGGCCGCGCGCAGTTCCTCTGGAATCACGTCGCGCGCGACTTTCGCTCGTATGAGCACGACGCGCTTGCCGTTGACCTTATCCCGCAGCCCCTTCACTACAGACTCGGCAACGTACTCCTCCGGAACCATCTTGACCTTCAGACCATGCTTCACGATCGCTTTCTTGGTTGCAGGCCCGATCGCGGCGATCTGGAGATGCTTGAGATTGCGGCGTGTGATGCGAAGTTTCCGGATGCGCTCCCACATGGCTTCGACGCCGTTGGCGCTGGTGAGAATGAGCCAGTCGTAGTTCCCGATATTTTTCAGCGCATCGTCGAGCGGACGGTACGATTGCGGCTTGCGGATCTCAATGAAGGGAATTTCGATTACTGCTGCTCCCAAACTGCGCAGGCTGGCGGAAAGGCTGCCGGCCTGGTGCCGGGCGCGTCCGACAAGAATCCGGGTTCCGGCGAGGGGATGCTTTTCGTTGGGCTTCATGGATCAGGTGTTAGGTTTCAGGTCTCAGGTGTCAGGTTTTCCTGGGACCTGAGACCTAACACCTGAGACCTGCTTCTACGGTTGCTGCGGTATAGCAAAGCCTTCGCCATAGACTTCTTCGAGAATAACATCGCCGCCTCGACGGAGAAGAGTTTCGCCGACTTCATGGCCCAGGCGCACGGGATCTTCGCCGTCGCGGGTTTCGCGCAGAACTTTGGTTCCATCGGGATGAGCTACGAGCGCGTTCAGACGAATGCGGCCTCCCATTACTTCGGCGAAGGCTCCGATGGGGACCTGGCAACCGCCGCCGAGTTTGCTGAGCAGGGCACGCTCGCAGGTGGTGGCGGCGCGCGCGGCGCCATCATCGAGAAACGCCAGGAGCGACCGCGTTGCCGTGTCGCCCTTGCGAATTTCGATTCCCAAGGCGCCTTGCCCGGCGGCGGGGGTCATCACGTCCGCGGGGATCACCTGACGGACCCGTTGCGTTTTTCCGAGACGGTTCAGGCCGGCAGCGGCCAGAATGATGGCATCGTATTCGCCGGATTCGAGTTTGCGCAGACGCGTGTCCACATTGCCGCGGAGCGGGTGAATCTGAAGATCCGGACGAAGAGCCTTCAACTGGGCCTGACGGCGCAGACTGCTGGTGCCAACGTTCGCCCGCTGCGGCAGCGCTTCGATGCTCGGGAACTTCACGGAACAAAAAACGTCACGCGGATTTTCGCGGGTGGTGATGGCGGCAATTTCGAAATCGGCGGCCAGCTCCGTGGGCAAATCTTTCAAGCTGTGCACGGCGAGGTCAACCCGGTTTTCGACGAGGGCTTCTTCGATTTCCTTGGTGAACATGCCCTTCGTGCCGACTTTCGCCAGCGCAACGTCGGTGATCTTATCGCCGGTGGTCTTGATGATCTCGAGTTCCACGGTATGGCCCTGAGCGCGCAGCAGATCGGAAATGTGATGGGCCTGCCAGAGCGCAAGTTGCGAGCCGCGGGAGCCGATGCGCAGCCGAGCCATCAGTCTTCTGCTTCCGGGCGGCGGGCGGACTTCGAAGCGACCGCTTCTTTCTCTTCGTCTTCGTTATGCAGGTTGAAGAGGCGGCGCACAAGGTCGATGACGGTGGTGGATTCGGGATCGCGCGCAGCCGTCTTCAGGGCGCTGATGGGGGTGTGCATGATTTTGTTGACAATGCCACGAGTGAGCGCTTCGACGGCAAGTTCCTGGTCGGTGGTCATGGAACCGAGGCGGCCACGAACGCGATCAATCTCGGCCTGGCGAATGGTTTCGAGATGGTCCTGCAGGCTGACAATGGTGGGAACGACGTCGAGAGTTTGCAGGCGAGCGTGAAACTTTGCGACTTCGCCATTGATGATCGCCTCCGCCTTTTCGGCTTCCTTCTTGCGATCGGCGACGTGCGAACTCACCGCTTGCTGCAGGTCGTCGATGTCATAGACGAAAATGCCATCGATCTTGTTCATCTCGGGGTCGACGTCGCGGGGCACGGCGATATCGATGAAGAACATGGGCTTGTTCTTGCGCAGCACCATGAGCTTTTCGCCGTGTTCGCGGCGGAAGATGAAGTGGGGCGAGCCGGTCGAGGTAATTACGATGTCGGCGCGATCGCAGGTGTCATAAAGCCGGCTGAATTCGATCGCCTGTCCGTCAAATTTTTGCGCTAAGCGGATCGCCCGGTCGTAGGTGCGATTGGCGACAAACAGAGACGCGGCGCCGTGCGCCAGCAGATGCCGGGCCGCTAACTCGCACATCTTCCCCGCACCGACCAGGTAGACGCTCTTGCCGTTCAGGCTCCCGAAGATTTTCTCTGCCAGTTCGACGGCCACCGAAGCAACCGAAACCGACGAAGATCCGACGGCGGTTTCGGTACGGACGCGCTTGGCCACGGCAAACGACCGGGTGAGCAACTGATCGAGCTGCGCACGCACCGCTCCCACGGCGCGGGCGGTGGCGTAGGCTTCCTTGACCTGCCCTAGAATCTGGGGCTCGCCGACGACCATGGAATCGAGGCTGGCGGCAACGCGAAAGATGTGGCGGACGGCTTCATCTTCGCGGAATTCGTAGAGATGCCTTTCAAACTGGCTGAGATCGACGGCGAAATACTCGCGCAGGAATTCGCGCAGGTCGCCGTTGCCGTTCTTCATGTTGGCGATAAATTCGACACGGTTGCAGGTGGAGACGATCATGCCCTCGGCAATGGCGGGATGCTCGGATAGGCGCTTGCAGGCCTCGGGCAAGCGCGATTCAGGAATGGCCAGGCGCTCGCGCACCTCAACCGGCGCGGTCTTGTGATTGATGCCGATGAGCTGGAATCTCATGACGCGATAAACCTGTGCATTCCGCTGAAGTAGTTGGCGATCCAAGCCACGATCGCCGCGACGAAAGCCACACTGGCAAGCGTAGCGGCGCGGCGTCCACGCCACCCGGCGCTCAGCCGCATAAACACCATCAACAGGTACACCGCCCACATCAGGACGGAAAGCAGAATCTTGGGATCGAGAAAATCAATGCGGCCGTAGGTGGATTCAGCGACCACGATGCCCGCGATCAGGCCGAGAGTCATGAAGGGAAATCCGAGCATGAGCGAGCGATAGCCGATGTCGTCAATGACCTGCAGAGAGGGCAGGCGCGAGAACATTCCGCTCGAACTCTTGGACTTCAGCGCGCGTTCTTGCAGAAGGTAAAGAATGCTGGCGCCAAAGCTGAGGAAGAGCGCCGCGTATCCGGTGAAAATCATCAGGATGTGTACCGCCAGCCAGCCTTTTTTCATGACATCCGAGGCGAGGACCAGCGGTTGCTGACCGGTGGCGGCCACGAAGGTCAGCAGAAAAACCAGGGGAAAAATCACGATGCCCGGCGTGGTCGTCCTGTACACCAGATAGGCAATCATGAAGACGACCATGATCAGGAAGGCCAGCAGTGATTCCGAGTTGTGAATCGAAGCGGAAGCGAGCTGGCCGGATTGCACGACGGCTTCAGTCAGCGAAACAAAATGAAACACCATGCCGAGGTAGGAGGCATGGAGCGCGACTTTACCGAGGACTTCGGAGGTGCGAGTGAGCGCGACCAGCGCATAGAGCAATCCCGCAGCGTAACAAACGAGCGCGACACGCAGCCAAATCAGGGTCATCGTTTTTTGGGTGCTTCCGCAGGCCGGTGTATACCTTACCACCCCACCTGCTGATTATAGTTTGCCGGGCGGGAGGGTGCGGGGGAAACGGACGCCATCACAAGTATGTGTGACGTGGATCACATGTGGGCAAATGGGGCGGCGTGCGAAATCGTGATGTTACACAGTTTGCCGGGACGAGCGGTCCGTACTCGACATCTCTGTCTCAATTCCTCACGGTTAAAACGGCGCAGCTTGCGCCGCACACTACTTCATACGCAGTCGCCCACGGCATGTGGGATTTTGTATCGATATGGGCTGAGCGATGCAAACCCAAAATGATCGCATCGGCCTTGAGAGTATTGGCTGCGTGCAAGATTTGTTCACTCGGCAAACCGAACTCGATTAAAAATTCAGGTTTGACTGCCAGCTTCGCGCTCTGCGACGTCAATTCCTCAAGCCGCTGTAAGCTGGCCATCCGAGCCTTCTCTCGCGTTCGCATGACATCGCCGGCAGTGGGCAAACTCGAACCCTCCGCCATGGTGACCACGGGGAGAACATGGAGCAAAACAAGTTTTGTTCCGAAGTGATTGGCGGACGAGACGGCATAGGGCAGGGCGCGTAAGGAGGGTCCACCGAAGTCGGTAGCGAACAGAAACGGCCGAATCGCTCGCGTGCTCCCGACAGGGGAGTCCTGCATGGAACCCGGACCAACCGTCAGTACCAGGCACTCGGCGTGGCGAAAGACCTGTTCCGCCACTGACCCGAGAAGCAGTTTCCCCAAACCTCGTCGAGCGTGGGTGCCGATGACCACCAGCTCCACTTGTTCCCGCCTGACTATTTTTTCCACCTCTTCCCATACATTGCCTTGGCAGACGATGATCTCATGGCGCAGACCGGCCAGCGCCCCACTTCGAATAAGATCGTCCTCCAATTGACGGGCGTCCCTGCGAACTGCATCGATGGCGGCAATCACTGCGTCTGGACCCACGAGAGTGAATCCCAGCGAGGAGACCACGTGCACCAGGTAGAATTTCGCCCCATAGTGGCGAGCAATGGCGAGAGCATGGCGGAGGGCTTTCTCAGACGCTTCCGAGAAATCGGTTGCGATCAGGACCGACTTCAGGTGAATGTCTCCAGTCGCTGCGACGAGTGACATGCGAACTCCCTTTCCCGATGCCGCGCCGGGATAACCCACCCATTCTACCTCTTAGGTAATGACGATCAGGGAGGACCGGCAGTACGGCGCTGCCGAATCTATTCCACGCCTAACGACGCCAGCGATTCTTCCAGCGACTGCAGATCCACCTGTAGTTGCCTGCCTTGCGCCTGCATTTCTTCCAGTTCGTCGAAGGCGCGGAACAGACGCAACTTGACGGCGGCGTACTGCTCGGAATCAGCGAGGGGGCGTCCGTGGGATTCGGCCCAGGCGGCAACCACCCGGTGCGGGAGGGAAATACTGACCGCGTAAGTCAGCTTGCGGTCGGAGGTGACGTCGAAAATGTATTCATTGGCGTCGGATGTCGGGGCAAGACGTTTTCCGACGAAATAGTACTGGTAAACGTAGCCTTGGGATCCGGTGTAGGTCTTGAGGCGACGGATGGTCATAAGAACCGCTTCGAGCCACGAGCTTCGGGCTGCGAGCGAACACGAATCGATTGCTCGAAGCTCGCGGCTCGAAGCTCGTGGCCAGCGAATACTGCTAAATTTTTGCCTCTCGCAGACGCTTGACTGCGGTCTCGGAAGTAACGGGAGAATAATAAATCTCCTTGAAAGTGTACGACCTCGCCTTGGCCTCAAGAATGGGCAGAATTTCGATGTGCCAGTGGTAATCGTCATCGAGTGTTTTCCAATATCCGAGGGTTTCCGAAGGATGCTGGCTGTTGGGTGAGGTGTGAAGCACGAGGTGGAAGGCCTCCGTGACGGTGCGAATACGTTGCAGGGTGCGCCGCAGGAGCGCGGCGAGATCGGCCAAGCTGCTCACGCGCGATGAACCGGTGCGCTCAAAGGAAGCTTCATGGCTGCGGGGCATAATCCAGGTTTCGTACGGGACGCGCGGAGCATAGGGGCAGAAGGCCAAGTAGTCTCCGCAAATTTCGACGATGCGCAGGTTCTGACGCTCCTCCTGCGCCAGAATGTCGCAGAACACGCAGCGCTCTTTCGTCTCGAAATAGTCGCGTCCGGCGCGGAGTTCGTAGAGGACGCGGCGCGGCACGAAAGGCGTTGCGGTCAGCTGGGAAGTGGGGTGGTCGAACTCCTGGCCGGCTTGTTCCCCGTGATTCTTGAAGATGCTGATGTACTTGAACCGGCTGTCACGCTTCAAATCCTGAATTCGCAGCGCGATCAGACGCAGGAACTGTTCGACTTCGATGGCGCTCGCATCCCAGAGATGGCCGTCGTGGCGGGGATTTTCGAGCAGAACTTCGTGAGCGCCGACCGATCCCATGCGGTCGTAGAGGCCGTCGGCGCGGCGCGCTGGCTCGCCTTCGATATGGTAGAGCGCATGCGGATGGACGACGGAACGCGCCGACCATGCGCTGCCATCCACCCCGGGCAGGTTGGCGATGACTTGGGCTGGCTCGGCGGACGCACCGCAAAACCGGCAGGCTTCGGAACGTGGAGTGGGCTCGATGACATCGTCACCGGTGATTACCCAGGAACGGGTGATCGGATCCTTACGGAGTTCCATGGCGTAAGAAGAGCAAAATCGACGCAGGGAGTCAAATGGAGAATTTTGTAATCTGGCAATTTTGTAATTTTGTAATCTGAAAACCTTCCGGCAGGCTAGAGTAGTGAGGACTGGCAAAATTGCAAATTACAAAATTAGCGATTACAAAATTACCAATTGCCTATGTCTGAGCCCTCGACGCCGCTGATGCGGCAGTATGCCGCCATCAAGAAAGAGCATCCCAACGCTCTGCTGTTTTTCCGGCTGGGGGATTTCTACGAGCTTTTCTTCGACGACGCGGTGCTGGCTGCGCGCGAGTTGCAGATCACGCTGACCTCGCGCAATAAAGAAAAGGGCGTGGCCATCCCCATGTGTGGCGTGCCTTACCACGCCGCCGAGGGCTACATCGCAAAACTGATCCGGCGCGGGTTCAAGGTCGCGATCTGCGAACAGGTGCAGGCGCAGGCGAAAGACGCGCGCCTGGCGAAGACGCTGGTGCGGCGGGAGGTGACGCGCGTCGTCACGCCGGGCACGGCGGCGGATTCGTCGCTGAACGCGGAGGAGAACAACTTTCTGGCGGCAGTGGCAACGGTCGGGGATCGCGTTGGTTTTGCGGCGCTGGATCTTTCGACGGGCGAGTTTCGAGCGACCGAGTTCGTGGGCGAGTCGGCCGGACGCCGCATTCAAGAAGAACTTGAACAATTGCGGCCAAAAGAAATGCTATATGGATCTTCGGCTCCGCTGCTGGAGCGTAGCTTTGCTGCCCAGGACGGCCGAGTCGTCCGCCCCCACACAGTCGCCCGTCCCGCCACGGGCACAGCTCCCGTCGCTCGGGTTTCCGGCGGGGGCTGGACGGAAACTCCTTTGGACGACTGGATCTTTGCTCCCGACCATGCCATTCCGCTCCTGGAGAATCACTTCGGCGTGCTCTCGCTGGAGGGCTTCGGGTTGGCGGGGAAACGGGCAGCGGCTTCGGCGGCCGGGGCGATCCTCTATTACATCCGGTCAACACAGCGCGGCACACTCGATCATGTGGACCGCATCGGCTTTTACGAGCGGCAGAACTGCCTCCTGCTTGATGCGGTGACGGTGCGAAACCTGGAGTTGATCGAACCACTATTTGCTGGAACGTTCGCGGGAACGGATGCCGGAATGACTTTGTTCCGCTGCCTGGATGCAACCGTGACGCCGATGGGCAAGCGCTTGCTGCGTACCTGGATGCTGCGTCCGTCTTTGGATCGGGCCGAGATCGACGGCAGGCTCGATTCCGTTGAGGTGCAGGTCAAAGACACGGTGCGGCGCGAAGAATTGCGGCGGTCGCTCGATGGAATTCTCGACCTCGAACGTCTGCTGAGCCGGGTCACGCTGGAAACGGCGAATCCACGAGACGTGCTGGCTCTGGCAGCGTCGCTCGCACGAATTCCCAAAGTGCGGATGGTGTTGGCGGAATTGTCTGAGTCACGACTTTCGGCGTTGCGACTGGCGACGCTGCACGGAGTGATCGACGAACTGGGCGATCTGCGGGAAAAGATTGATCGCACGCTGGTTCCAGAGCCGCCGCTCACGCTGAGCGACGGCGGGGTAATCGCGGCAGGCGTCGACAAAGATCTGGACGAACTCCGCGACCTGAGCCGCAACTCGAAGCAGTACCTGGCGCGAGTGGAGCAGCGCGAACGCGAACGCACGGGGATTGGGTCGCTTAAGGTAAAGTTCAATTCGATTTTTGGCTACTACATCGAGATTTCAAAGGCGAACCTGCACCTCTCGCCCGCGGACTACGAACGCAAGCAGACGCTGGTGAATGCCGAGCGCTTCACCACTCCGGAGCTGAAAGAGTATGAATCAAAGATTCTCGATGCCCAGGAGAAGATTGTCGAAATCGAGCGGCGGCTGTTTGCCGACTTGCGTTCTGCCATCGCGGCCGAGGCCAAGCGCATCCGGCAAACCGCGCTGGCACTGGCGGAAGTGGACGTCCTGGGCTGCCTGGCGCACCTTGCGGCGCTGCGGAATTACTGCCGTCCGCACTTCGATGAAGTTGAAAAGGCCGAGGACGCGGGCGATCTGGAAATTGTCGAAGGACGTCATCCGGTGATCGAACTGCAGGAACTGGCCGCAGGGAGCGAGCGCTTCGTTCCGAACGATCTGTTTCTGGATTCGTCGTCGGACCTGCACAAAGCGACGCACAATATCGTGGTGCTGACCGGGCCGAACATGGGCGGCAAGAGCACCTATCTGCGGCAGGCGGCGCTGATCGTGATCATGGCGCAGATGGGTTCGTTCGTTCCAGCGCGTGCGGTGCGGCTGGGCATTGTGGACCGCGTGTTCACCCGCATTGGCGCAAGCGACAACCTGGCTCGCGGGCGGTCTACGTTCATGGTCGAGATGACGGAGACCGCCGCGATTCTGCACACGGCGACGGCGCGCTCCTTGATTTTGTTGGACGAAGTCGGGCGCGGCACTTCCACTTATGACGGACTGGCAATCGCCTGGGCCGCCATCGAATATCTGCACGCGCACGTGCGGGCCAAGACTTTGTTCGCCACGCACTATTTCGAATTAACCGAACTGGCTGAGCAATTGACTGGCGTGAAAAACTATCACGTCTCCGTCAAAGAGACTGGCGGAAGCGTAGTTTTTCTGCGCCGCGTCGAACCGGGCGCGGCCGACCGCAGCTACGGAATCGAAGTCGCAAAGCTGGCAGGATTGCCAAACGAAGTCGTGGTTCGCGCGCGCGAGGTGCTGGCGGAGCATGAATCGTCCGAGCACCGGCTTTCGGGGCATCTGACGCCGGGCTCTTCCGAAGCTCCGGAGCGTCCGACGCAGTTGACCATCTTCACCCCGCTCTCGCAGCCAGTGCTGGAGAAGTTACGCGAAGTGGATTTAAACCGGCTGACACCGCTCGAAGCGCTAAACTTGCTGGCGGAGTTGAAGAAAGAAATCTAACCGCCGAGACGCGGAGTTCGCAGAGAAGATCAGGCAGACCAGCATCGTGACCCGTACTCAGCCAGAAATAAAAATGCGCGACTTGACACTGGCGATCGGCCAGCTCCAAATCATCGGCTTCGACGGGACCGAGATGTCTCCGCGCCTCGCTTCCCTGCTCACGAAAATCCAACCGGCGGGCGTGATTCTGTTTGCCCGCAACATCACCGGAGCCGAGCAGACGCATACTCTTCTGCGCGAATGCCAGAAGCGCGTTGCCACGCCGCTTTTCACTTGCGTGGACCTGGAAGGCGGCACGGTGGACCGTTTCCGCAACGTGATTGGTTCAGCGCCTTCTCCAGCAGAGGTTTTTGCCACGGGCAGCCGGGCGCTTTTTCGCAAGCATGGACGCGTGATCGGCGAGAACTGCCGCGCGCTTGGCTTCAACGTGGATTTTGCCCCGGTACTCGACTTGGCCTACGAGGCTTCGCGGTCGGTGATGAGTTCGCGGGCGGTTTCGGACGATCCCAAGCAGGTGGTTGCCTACGCGCGCGAGTTTCTGCGCGGGTTGGGCGATGCCGGCGTGCTCGGCTGCGGCAAACACTTTCCTGGACTGGGCGAGAGCAAGCTCGACAGCCATCGCGAGCTACCCGTGATTAAGAAGCCGCTCAAGAGGATGTGGGTCGAAGATCTCTATCCGTATCGAATACTGCATCGTCAATTGCCATTTGTCATGATTTCTCATGCAGCGTTTCCGGCGGTGACGAAGGGGCGGACCAATGAACGATCAAACGAGCGGACTCCGGCATCGCTTTCGAAGAAGTGGATCACCGACATTCTGCGCAAGAAGATTGGCTATCGGGGCCTGATCTGTTCCGACGATCTGGAGATGGGCGGCGTGCTGGCGGCGGCCCCTATCGAACAGGCGATGATCGGGCACATCCGCGCCGGGGGCGATCTCGGCCTGATCTGCCATCAGGAAGACTTTATTCTTCGCGCACATGAAGCAGTGGCCCGGGAGGTGGAGCGCGACGGCCGATTTGCCCGTCGCGTGCGGGAATCGGCGCAGCGCGTGCTGGCGTTTAAAAAGAAGTCGTTTAAAAAGAAACCGGGGGCAAGTCGCCACACCCCCGCTCCTACTTCCGCACGACTTGGGAAGCTGACGCGACAGCTCTGGGAATTCGGGGAAGAGGTCCGGCTGGCAGCGTTCGATCGTGAGGAACGCGCATGATTGTTGCCGGCGTGATGAGCGGCACCTCGGCGGACGGAATCAATGTAGCGCTGGTGCGGTTTGCCTCCGACGGGGCTGGACGGGCCAGAGGCCCGTCCCCACACAAAGCGCAGCACTCAGACTTCAAACTTCTTGCGCACGAGGAGTATCCATTCCTTGCCCCGATTCGACGCGCAATCTTGGCAATGATGAACGCGGAATTGGCTCACGTTGCGGATCTGGCCCGGCTGAACTTTCTTCTGGGCGAGCTGTACGCGGAGGCGGTGGCGAAGACAGCGCGCAAGCATCGCGTGAAACTTGACTTGGTGGGCTGTCATGGACAGACACTCTATCACCAGGGAGAGGCGGAGCGCTTTCTCGGGCGAAAGTTGGCAGTCACGTGGCAAACGGGCGAAGGCGGCGTGATCGCCGCGCGGCTCGGTGTACCGGTGGTCTCTGATTTTCGTCCCGCAGATATAGCGGCCGGGGGGAAAGGCGCGCCGCTGGTGCCGTTCCTCGACTATCTTGTCTATCGCAATCAAGCGGTGGGACGCATTGCGCAGAACATCGGCGGAATTGCGAATCTGACGGCGATTCCCGCGGGCGCGTCGCTGCGCCAACTGCTTGCTTTTGACACCGGCCCCGGCAACATGGTGATTGACGCTGTAATGGAAGAGCTGTTCGGGAAGCGTTTCGACCGCGACGGCAGAGTCGCGGCCGCGGGACGCGCACTGGATGGCGTGATTGTTCAGTTGATGCGGGCGCACTTTTTTCGGCAGAAGCCTCCGCGGACGGCGGGCCGCGAGGAATTTGGCCGCGAATACGTGGGCCAATTTCTTCAGATCTGCCGCGGCGCCAGTAAGGCTGACGTGGTGGCGACGGCAACGGCGTTGACGGCGCGATCGATTGCGGACGCGCTCCAGCGATTCGTGTTGCCGCGATTTGGGGTTCGACGCCGTAATCACGAAATGATTGTCTCGGGTGGAGGCGCGAAGAATCCGACGCTGATGACCATGTTGCGCCATGAAATCGCACCTCTGGGGATCGGACTGCATTTCTCGGATGAGTTCGGCGTTCCGGCGGAAGCGAAGGAGGCAGTGGCTTTTGCGCTGCTCGCGCATGAGACGTGGCATCGGCGGCCATCCAATGTGCCGTCGGCTACGGGAGCGAAGCGGGCGGCGATCCTGGGAAAGATTTCGTATGTCTAAGACGGCGGTGCGGGTGCGAGCAAGAAGCAGGTCCTTCGCTCCACCACCCCAATGCGCCAAAACCGGGTGCGTCGGGGGCCCCGGTCCGCTCAGGATGACAATTCTTTTTTTATTCATTGGCGGATGGGTGCTGCCTCTCCTTTCCTGCTCACAAGCTCCCGATCCCAACACGCTGGTGATGATTATTGAGAGCAGTCCAACCAATCTCGATCCGCGGGTGGGGATTGATGCGCAATCGGAGCGCATTGGCGAGCTTATCTTTGACGCGCTGCTGACGCGCGACGAGTACTTAAATGTCCAGCCCGGGCTGGCGGAGCGTTGGGAGATTCCCGATCCGCTGACCTACGTCTTCTATCTGCATCGCGGCGTAACTTTTCACGATGGGCGTCCGCTGACTTCCCGCGACGTTAAGTGGACGTTCGATTCCCTGCTCGAGGGCAAGATTCGCAGTACAAAGTCGGCGGCGTACCGTTTCGTGGATCACATCGAGGCGCCCGACGAGTTCATCGTGGTATTTCATCTGAAAGAGCCCAACGCGACCTTGCTGTGGAACCTCTCGGAAGGCGCGAGTGGAATTGTGCCCTACGGGGCGCTAGATGAGATCACCCGCAAACCGATCGGGTCGGGGCCATTCAAGTTTGTCAGCGCCGAGCAAGATAAAGAAGTCCTAGTCGAGCGCAACGACAACTACTGGGGAGCGAAGGCGCGCTTGGCCAGGGTGCGCTTCACGGTCGTGCCAGACACGACGACGCGGGCGCTTGAACTGCGCAAGGGCAGCGCCGATGTTGCGATCAATGCGCTTACTTCCGACACCATCGTGGCGCTGGAGCGCGAGCCGAACTTGCAGGTCGAGCGCGCGCCGGGCACGGTGCTTTCCTATCTCGCGTTTAACCTGCGCGATCCGACCCTAAAGGATGTGCGGGTTCGCCAGGCGATCGCGTATGCCATCGACCGCAGTCCTCTTCTCGAATACATCTGGCGCGGCTTCGCGCAACCGGCTCTGAGTGTGCTCCCACCGCAAAGCTGGGCGTATGACCAGGGCGTGGCCGCCTACCCACATGATCCAGAGAAAGCTCGCCAGATGCTTGATGCGGCCGGCTACCGGGCTCGCGATGGCGTTCGCTTTCACCTGACGATGAAGACGTCTACGGAGGAGTCCACGCGGCTGCTGGCGGCGGTGTTGCAACAGCAATTGCGAGAAGTAGGCATTGCGCTCGACATTCGCACCTTCGAGTTCGCTACATTCTTTGCCGACGTCACCAGCGGCGCTTTCCAGCTCTATTCGTTGCGCTGGATCGGCGGGAATGAAGACCCGGATATTTTTGAGTATGCTTTTCACTCCAATCGATTCCCACCCAATGGCGCAAACCGAGGTTTCTATTCAAGCCCGCGGGTCGATCGTTTGATTGACGAGGCGCGCCGCGAGACCGATCAAAATGCCCGCAAGCGGCTCTACGCTGAAGTTCAGGAAGTGCTGGCGCAAGATGTCCCATACATAAACCTGTGGTACTTCGATAACGTGCTCGTGCACACCCGGCGGATGCGGAACGTAAGCCTGAATCCGTCGGGGAATTACGACTTTCTGAAGACGGCGGAAATCAGTAGTCAGTAGCCCCGCAGCCAGTGGGCAGTTTTCAGCGTGGTAACATCGAACGTTGGGCGCACGATTGAACGGGAGCAGCGTTGTTCCTGAGACCTGACACCTAAGACCTGAGACCTTCATTTTGAAAATTCTTTTTATCGGTGACATTTTTGGGCGCCCTGGGCGCACGATCGTAAAAGATCGCCTGCCTGGACTGCGAAAGCAGTATGCCGTGGATCTGGTCATCGCCAACTGCGAAAATGCCGCGGCTGGGTTCGGAATCACACCCGCGCTGGCCGAAGAGCTTTTCGATCTGGGCATCGACGTGATGACCACCGGAAATCACGTCTGGGATAAACGCGAGATCATCGAATACTTCCAGATGGCGGACGGCAACCCTCACAGTCCGGCGCGCCGGTTGTTGCGGCCGGCAAATTTTCCGCAAGGCTTACCCGGCTGGGGAGTGTACGAAGGCCAGAAAAACAGCGTCGGTTATGCCGTCGTGAATCTTCAGGGACGCGTGTTCATGGGATCGAGCGATGATCCCTTTCGCTACGCTGACCGGCTTTTGGAGAAGATCCAGTCGGAGATCGTAGTTGTGGATTTCCATGCCGAGGCCACTTCCGAAAAAGTCGCCTTTGGATGGTACCTCGACGGACGAGTCACCGCCGTCGTGGGCACGCACACGCACATTCCTACCGCCGATGAAATCGTCCTGCCGAAGGGCACTGCCTACATCACGGACGTCGGCATGACCGGGCCGTATGACAGCGTCATTGGGGTAAAGAAAGAATTAGTGATCGAGAAGTTTCTCAGCGGGATGCCGGCGCGCTTCGAAGCAGCCAACGGTGACGTCCGCCTGTGCGCCGTGCTGGTCGAGTGCGATGACCAGACCGGACGCGCCACACGGATGGAGCGGCTGATGCTGCGGTGAACCCGTTACGACCGTAGTTCCCAACCCTGGATTTCTCTTGCAAGACATCAGCAGCCGGGCATTCTATAGTAAGTAATATGCGATGGCTGCCAGCAGGAATTTCGTTGTTGCTTGCCGGAGTGTGTTTGGCCACAGACACTCCTCCGGCGGTGCCATCGCTCTGCTCGAACTCCGCGGGTGCGCCCGCCTGCCGCGGTCCGGCGAAAGACCTGAAGGCCGCTCGCCGAGCTTTCGCGCGCGGCCTCAAGCTCGAGAAATCGCAGCATCTCGAAGAGGCTTTTTACGAATTTGAGGAAGCGTCTCGACTGGTTCCGCAAAATGTGGAGTACGTGACCGCGCGGGAGATCACGCGGCAACATCTGGCCGGGATGCATCTGGAACGCGGAAACAGCGACCTGCTCGATGGCCGGCAAGTGGAGGCGCTGGCGGAATTTCGGACCGCGCTGACCCTCGATCCGCAGAACGAATTCGCTCAGCAGCGCATAAGCGACGCTCTGGGGCCCGTGCCGGTGCACACTGCAAGCGCGCCGCAAGTGGTCGCCAGCGCCGATGCGCTCACCGCAAAACCGATCGACGGACGCCATGACATCCACTACCGCGGCGATTCACGTGGTCTCGTCACCACGGTCGCCGCGAACTACGGGCTGACCGTAGTCTTCGACGATACCTTCCCCAGCCGCCGCGTGCGATTCGATATTGAGAATGCCGATTTCGGAACCGCCATGCAGACGGCCTCCGCAGTCACGAAGAGCTTTAGCGTGGCACTCGAAGACACGGTTCTTTTTGCTTGCGCTGACACCCCCGACAACCACCGCCTTTACGACCGTATGGGCATGCGCTCCTTCTACATCCAAGGCAGCAATTCTGCCCAGGATTTGAACGAGCTGATGACCTCGCTACGGACGCTATTTGAGTTCAAGTTCGCGACCCTCAACGCCGCGTCGAGCACGATTACGTTGCGCGGACCGCAAGCGGCACTGGAAGCCGCAACCCAGTTTCTCGGACAGCTGAATAGTCCCCGGCCGGAAGTGATGTTCGATCTGAAAGTCTTCCAGGTAAGCCACACCTACATGCGTAACATCGGGTTGCACGTCCCGGACAATTTCAATCTTTTCAATATTCCGGCGGCCGCACTGGCGGCTCTCGGCGGCGGACAAAACATCCAGACCCTGATCAACCAACTGATTGCCTCGGGCGGCATCAACCAGGCCGGCAATCAGACCATTTCCGCTCTTCTCGCACAATTGCAAGGCCAGCAGAATTCGATCTTTAGCCAGCCGCTCGCGACCTTCGGCGGCGGGCTCACGCTGATGGGACTCAGTTTCGATCAGTTGTCCGCCGCGCTTACCATGAATGAGAGTTCCGTCCGGCAGCTCGAGCATGTCCAGTTGCGAGCCTCCCAAGAGAAGGACGCCACTTTTAAGCTGGGATCGCGCTATCCCATCCTCAACGCCAGCTTTGCGCCGATTTATAACAGTTCCGCCATCTCCCAAGTCCTCGGGAACCAGTCGTACGCCGCGGCTTTCCCTTCCGTCAATTATGAGGACATCGGACTCACGCTCAAGGCGAAACCGCTGGTTCACAACAACTCAGACGTAGCCCTCGAGCTGGAGATTCAATTCCGCACCTTGGGAACCACCAACACAAATGGCATTCCTGACATCTTGAATCGTGAGTACAAGGGGGGAATCCTGCTCAAGGAAGGCGAACCGGCCGTGGTAGCGGGAATGATCACTGCATCCGATCAGAGGAGCCTGAGCGGTCTGCCTGCGCTCTCCACGATCCCGGGCCTCGGCGTCCTCACATCACAGACTTCCAAACAGGAAGAGGACGACGAGCTACTGATCCTGATTACGCCGTACGTCGTCCGCAGCCCGGAGCGCACCGAAGCTCCGGAAATCTGGATGGGGAAATAAGAAATCGGGTGATCGGCCCGATCTACATCTGGCTTGCCTGGAAGTCCACAATCTTCTTCAACAGATCGACGGGCGCTCCGCCGGGTACGTTGCGTCCATTGATGAACAGAGTCGGCGTGGCAGTCACGCCCACCGACTTTCCCAGCGCAACGGAGGCCTCAACTCTGGCTTTCGTATCCGATTTGACTGCGCAGGCGGCGATCTCGTCGGCATTCGCGCCCGATTCGGTCGCGATGGCTTTCAGCTTTTCATCGGCGTTGGCCGCGGTGATATTGGCCTGCTCGTCAAACGTCTTCTGGATAAATTTCCAGACTGCGTTGTCCGCAGGCTGCCCCAGCGAAGCGCGCCCCACGCAATCAACATAGCCGGCCGCCTTCTCCGCCCAGTTGTGCGCGGGCAGCGGAAAGTTCTGGAAAATAAAGTGCGCCTCGGGTTCCAGCGCAAGAAGCTGATCAATCACGGGCGCCGCCTTCGCACAGTGCGGGCACTGCATATCGCTGAACTCGACAATCGTCACCGGGGCTTTCGCCGGTCCCTTGGCGGGGCCGTTCACGCCTTTTTCCAGCTTCGCGCGAGCATCTTCAAATGGCTTCACACCGAAAGGAAGGATTTCGCCCGAGATTGCGTGCTTGCCGTCAGCGCTGACGAGCAACCGACTCTGATTCGCGCCCTGCGCGTTGGTAAGAATAACTGAGACTTCAGCCAGTCCCGGCACCTCGGAGGGACGAATCTCCGCCACCTTCCACGTGATGGCGGCATCGTAGCCGAACATCTGGAACAGGAAAGAATTGACCGTGTCTTCACTGGGCAGAACCGTCGAGACTGCGGCGGCGGCCGAAGTCGCCGCTGGTTTAGCTGCCGGTTTTGCAGGGTGACCGGGTTGGGTTTGAGCGATGGCGATGCCGGAGAACAGAAGAGCAGCGAGCCAGGTGCGATGCGTGCGTGTCATATTTTGAAATTCGATTGGAGTTTGATTGTTACAAAAACTGGCGAAGTTGTCATTTCCGAAGCTTTGCTAGTGGAGAGCCGGGCGTCCCCGCCCGGCTGGGCGGGCGAGACGCCCGTCCCTCCACCGTCGTATAACTCATCACGCAGACATGGTGCTAGAACTCCGCCTTGGCCGCGATTGGGAATCTCCGGCCATAGCCGAACGCTTTGGCGGAAATCTTGATTCCGGGCGCTGCTTGTTGCCGCTTATACTCGCTGCGCTCCACCATTCGAATCACCCGCCGCACCAGATCTAAATCGAAATTGTGAACGCGAGCAATCTGTTCGGCCGAGCACGACTCCTCTATAAAGTCTTCGAGAATCGCATCGAGCACCTCGTAGGGCGGAAGTGAGTCCGAATCCTTCTGATCCGGGCGCAATTCCGCGGACGGCGGTTTCTCGATCGTCGCTTCCGGAATTACTTTGCGCCGCGAGTTCACGTAAGCGCTCAGCCGGTAAACCAGCGCCTTCGGCACATCCGAGATCACCGCCAGTCCACCCACCATATCGCCGTAAAGAGTGCAATAGCCGACCGCCAATTCGCTCTTGTTGCCGGTCGAAAGCACCAGCGCGCCGAACTTGTTCGACATGGCCATCAATAGCAATCCGCGGGCGCGGGACTGAATGTTTTCTTCGGTGACGTCTTCGGGCATCCCGGCAAACACGGGCGCAAGCGTCTGGCGCGCGCCCTCGTAGATGTCGTTAATTGAGAGCAGTTCGAAGCGAATTTTCAGGTTCCTGGCCAGTTCCCGCGCGTCGTCAATCGACCCTCGCGACGAGTACGGCCCGGGCATGCCGACGCCGATGACGTTCTCAGGGCCGAGCGCATCGGCCGCGATCGACGCGGTGAGCGCGGAATCGATGCCTCCGCTAAGTCCGATGATCGCCCGCTGGAAGCCGCATTTGTGGACGTAGTCTCGCGTGCCCAGAACCAGCGCTTCATACGCGCTAGCTTCTTCACCCGCGACCTGCGGGTGCATATCTCCGATGAGTTGCTGGGAGTCGAAATAGATCAGGTCTTCCTCGAATGACTTCGCTTGCGCGATCACCTGTCCGTCGGGCGCAATCACCAGGCTCGATCCATCGAAGACCAGGCTGTCGTTTCCCCCGACCTGGTTCACCATCGCCACCGGGACTTTCTGATTTTTCGCGATGGCTGCCAGCATCTCCCGGCGCAGTTCGCGCTTGCCCAGCCAAAACGGAGACGCGGATATATTGAGCACGAAGTTCCCGCCGGCTCGGACCAGTTCTTCGACCGGGTCGATGCCATACAGCCGCCGGTTCCAGAAGCGCTTGTCGTTCCAGGCGTCCTCACAGATGGTCAAAGCCATCTGCTTGCCGCAAAAGCTGAACAGTTGCTGGCTCTTGGCGGGAGCGAAGTTACGCATCTCGTCGAAGACGTCATAGGTGGGCAGCAGCATCTTCGACTGGATGAATTCGATTCGCCCATCGCGCAGCAGGGCGGCGGAATTCATCACTTTTTTGCCAGAGTCCGCCTCCGCCGCGGTTACCATCCCGCAGATCACGGCAATGCCCTGAGTTTCTGCCGCGATCCTCTCGGCGGTAGCGCGATTGCGCGCCACAAACGAGGGCCTTTCGACCAGATCGAGCGGCGGGTAGCCGCAGACGGCGAGTTCCGGAAACAGAATCAGGCCAGCGCCGGCACTCCGCGCCTGAAGCGCAAACTGGATGATCCTGGCGGCGTTCCGAGAAAAGTCTCCCACGGTGGGGTTGATCTGGCCCAGGGCAATCTTCACGCTCATAGTGTAGAGGGTCAGGGTGTAGAAGGTCGAGACCGGAAGGCGCTAATGGCGGGAAAGAAACGACTTTCTTGATGCTAGCAGCGTGGAGTACTCACGTTTTCATTCAGTCGCCTTCATTCATTCTACCGACGGGGCGGCCGACGAATTCCAGTTGGGACCTGGGTCTGTACCGGGGCCGGACGGTGGCGGCGCGCCCGTCGGTGGCATGCTGGAAGGGTTTGCAGGATTCGACTCCGGCATCTCTTCTCCGGGACGCCGCAACGTGGGCGCGGTCGGGGGGCGTTCTCCCTGTTTCTTGGCAACGGTTGGCGCGCCCGAATCAACTTCCTTTTCGACACGCACGATTTTCTGGCCATCCACCTTCATGGTCTCGACCCGCACGACTTCATCGCCAACGAAGCGCACAAAATCCACATCCTGCGGGGGCGTGCCGTAGATCCATTCTTCGTACTCAACTTCGTTGGCAGTCTCGCGCACTTTCTTTGCCGGACGTCCTTTGGCGTAGATCACCATGTCGTGATTCATTCCCACCAGCACATGGTGATTCTTGATGGCATCCTTGACCTGGGGAGAAACGGTTTCCAGATAGGCTTCAAGAGCGGACTTGGCATCGAAATCAAATACTGGACGCAGCAACTGCTTCAGCTCTGGGCCGGTCAGTTCCGGAACATACTTGTCGAAGTAGAGATCCACGAAAGAGCCGCGGCCGTTGGCCGAGGAATCCGAGGGCGAAATTGGGCCAGATGAGTTCGCACCTGAAACCTGGATGCGCTGATACCATTTCTGCCTTTTGAGGGGACCGCCGTTGATCTCAAGGTGGATGTGGTCTTCCTTGATGACGACGTCGCTGATGCGTGCCCGGTCGCCGGGTTTTGCGGCTGCTCCCCAGAGCGCCATCAAACGTTGAAGTTCCGGGCCGCTGGGGGTCAGTGTTCCATTTTTGAGTTTCAGTCCAGTCTTCCCCATCGGAAAACTCGTGCGGATGTAGACCAATTCTGCATTGAAGGCGTGGACAATTTCTTCGCGGGTCTCCTTGGAAATCTTTGGGGGCGGAGTATTCTCGGCGAGCGCCAGTGCGGAGAAGGCCAGAAGTATCGCCAAGAGCCGATAACAAACGGAGCAAACGTGAAAGGACCGCATGCAGCACCCCGGACCGACTGGCTTAATTATAGACCGGCGCCAACACTAGTTCTCAGTTCCCAGTTCTCAGTTCTAAGTGAGAAGCGCCGGGATTAGCTACTGAGAACTGAGAACTGCCGGCAGTCACCGGCGGTGTGAGTACTTCGGTAACGGTGAGCTGTACTTTAAGTACCTGAGGTCATCACTCGAAACCAACTTAAAATGGATACAGGACGGACCAGCTCATCCCCGCGCTTGGGCCGATAGGACTGCCTTTTGCCATTGAAGCTTCCCATTCCCGCGCGCATTCCGCTCCTTTACGTCATCCTTGGCGTGCTTTTGGCCATTAGTGTCCTCCCCATGTATTTCTATTCGGCGCAGATCGAGACCATGAACCGGGAGCGCCTGAAGACCAACGAAATGCTGTTGCAAAACACGGTCACGCGTTCGCTGGCCGACGACATTTCCCAGCATCAGGAAGCGCTGCATATGATGCTGGCCAATTTGTCGTCGTCGATTCAGGTAATGATGCTGGCCAATCCGAGCGGGAACGACCTTAGTGCGGAGAAAAGCGCTCAGAAACTTCTGACGCCAGAGCTGCGGGCGATGCTGGAGAATTTTGTTTCGTCGTCGAACGACATTGCGTATGCCACCCTGCTGAATGCCGATGCCAAGGGAATTTCCGCCGGGCGTATTGAGCCCGACGCTTTTCTGCAACGGGAACTGGAGCGAGCCTTTCAAGCCGCCCGCGAAGGACGCGGCTACAGCGGGCAGCCGTTGATGGTGGGCGGCGGAAAATCCGCACGAACCGTCATGTTGGTCAGTTCGCCGATCATGTATGGCGGACGCTTTCTGGGAATGATCGGGTCGGTGGTCGATATGGACTATCTGATCCGCCGGCTGCAGCAAGTCAGTCTGACCGGCTTGATGCCGTATGTCGTCGACAGCCAGGGAAGGCTGGTGGCGGCCGCGACTGGCCAATATGCTACCGGACAGGACATGAGCCATTTCGAGATCGTCCGCAGCTTTGTGGGTGAAAGCTCAAAAGCCCAGTTGGCGGCGACCCGCGAATTCACGGTTCGTGACGGAAAAAGCACGACCGACATGCTGGGAACGTACAGTCCGGTGACCTCGCTGGATTGGGCGGTCGTGGTGCAGAAGCCGCGCGAGGATGCGTATCGCGGAATCTACGAGATGCAGCGTACTGGGCGCTTGCTGGCATGGCTGGCGGTGTTTGTGAGTGTGGGTGTGAGTATTCTCTCGGCGCGGCGGATCACAAGCCCGCTGCAAGTCCTGGCGCAGTCCAGCCAGGCCATTGCGCGCGGTGATTTTTCCCAGCGCGTGCACCTGAAAACGCGCACCGAGATCGGGGAACTGGCGACCACGTTCAACACCATGTCGGAAGACTTGGAACAGTTCGTCGAGGACCTGAAGCGTGCCGCGGATGCCAACAAGGCGCTGTTCATGGGGTCGATCCAGATGCTGGCCGGCGCCGTCGACGAAAAAGACCCTTACACGCGCGGCCATTCCGACCGGGTTACGAAATACTCGATGATGATCGCCACAGAGATGGGGCTGGATCCAGGATTTCTGGAGATCCTGCGAGTCTCGGCGCAGTTGCACGATGTCGGAAAAATCGGCATCGAAGACCGCATCCTGAAAAAACCCGGAGCTCTGACCCCGGAAGAATTCGAGATCATGAAGACGCACACCACCAAGGGCGCGAACATCCTGCGTCCGGTGCCGCAGTTGCGAGAGATGCTGCCCGGAATCGAATTGCATCATGAGGCGCTCAACGGGCGCGGCTATCCTTACGGCCTGAAAAGCGATGAGATCCCTCTGCTGGCGCGCGTGATTGCGGTCGCCGACACCTTTGACGCTCTGACCACGAACCGTCCTTACCAGCGCGCATACGATCCGGTAGAAGCTCTGCGCATCATTCAGAATCTCTCGGGACAGCGCCTTGACCCCAGGGCCGTGGCCGCGCTGCTGGCAGTGTTTGAGCGGGGAGAAATTCGTATCCAGAAATCACTGACGCAGACGTTCCCGCTGGAATCGGCCGCACCCGCTCCGTCGCCGCTCCAACCCGACGATCCACTCACGGTCGAAACCACGCGTATCTGAAAAAATTGGTAATTTGGTAATTGGTTAATTTGGTAATTGAAGCCCAATTGGCTTTGGGTTTGAAATTACCAAATTACAAATTACACAATTACAAAATCCCTTTCTCGTCGATTCTCCTATAATCGTTGTTGGATACCTCATGATTCAAACCCTTTTTGGCAGTCTGGACGAAGAACAGAAACCAAGTTTCATTGAGCGCATGAAGGAAGCGGTCTCGCGCACGCGCGAGAACCTGGCCGAGCGCATCGAAGATGTCGTCTCCATCGGCAAGGAGATCGACCGCTCCACCCTGGACGATCTGGAAGCCACGCTGATTGGCGCCGACCTTGGCACCACGACCACCCATGAGGTCTTGGAGAAGCTGCGCGACAAAGCCGATCGGAAGCAGATCAAGGATGTGAATGAACTCAAACGGCTGCTGAAAGAGGAACTGCTGGCGATTCTGACGTCTACCGGTTCGCGGCCCGTTACCAAGGTGGATGGCACGCCGGAGGTGATCATCGTGGTGGGCGTGAACGGCACGGGCAAGACGACGACGATCGGAAAATTAGCGCAGGTGTTTCGCGCGCAAGGAAAGACGGTGCTGTTGTGCGCGGCAGACACGTTCCGCGCGGCGGCGATCGAGCAACTCGAAATTTGGGGACAGCGCACGGGAACGGAAGTGATCAAGACGAAAGCCGGCGGCGATCCATCGGCCGTGCTATTTGACGCGCTGCAGGCGGCAACGTCGCGCAAAACCGATTACGTGATCGTCGACACTGCCGGGCGGCTGCACACCAAGCAAAATCTGATGCTCGAACTTGAAAAGATGAAGCGCACGGCCCAGCGCATCGTGCCGGGGGCGCCGCACGAGACTTTGCTCGTGATGGATGCCACGACCGGTCAGAATGGATTGCAGCAGGCGCGGCAGTTCACGCAATCATCCGGAGTCACGGGAATTGTACTGACCAAGCTCGATGGCACCGCCAAAGGCGGCGTCGTGGTCGCAATTTCGCGCGAGTTGGGACTGCCGGTGCGATATGTGGGAGTAGGCGAAAAGGCGGGGGATCTGCTGCCGTTTGATGCTAAGGAGTTTGTGGATTCCCTGTTCTCCTGATATTTGGCTTTTTAGCTTTTGGCTCTTGGCTTTAGCTAAGAGCTAACAGCTAAGAGCTAACAGCGTTTTATGACCATCGACGAACAACACATGCGGCGAGCGCTGGAGTTGGCGCGAGCGGGCGTTGGGCTGGTCTCGCCGAATCCCGCGGTGGGCGCGGTTGTGGTGGACGCCTCGGGCCGCGAAGTTGGGGCGGGCACGCACACGTATGACGGTGTGAAGCATGCCGAGGTTCTCGCACTGGAGCAAGCGGGGAATGCGGCACGCGGCGCAACTCTCTACCTGAATCTGGAACCGTGCTCGCATCAGGGCCGGACCGGGCCGTGCGCCGACGCCGCGATCGCCGCCGGAATCAGCCGCGTGATCTGCTCCATGGAAGATCCCAATCCACAAGTGGCGGGTCAAGGATTTGCGAAGCTCCGCGCGTCAGGGATCACTGTACAGGTCGGATTATTCGAGGCGGAAGCAAAGAAGCTGAATGAAAGTTTTGCCAAGTACATCCGGCGTGGCAAGCCGCTGGTCACGCTGAAATCGGCGATGACCCTCGATGGGAAAATCGCTGACGCCACCAAGCCGGGTACGGAGCCTGGCTCGGCCACGCCGGCGACGGAGGGAGCGCGCAGCGGATATCACTGGATTACGGGCGAGGCGGCGCGCGCGCATGTGCAGCAACTGCGGCATCAAAATGACGCAATCATGGTTGGAGTAGGGACGGTGATGGCGGATGATCCGCTGCTGACCGACCGGAGTGGCCTGCCGCGGCGGCGCAAACTGCTGCGCGTGATCCTGGATTCTTATTTGCGCATCCCACCGGCGTCGCGAGTGATCCAGACCGCTGAGAACGACGTTCTGGTGCTGTGTTCCACGGCCGAGGAGCAGCCGAGGCAGGCGCTCGAAGCGAAGGGGATCCGCGTGCAACAAATATCGGCGACCGCCGACGGACGGCCCGACTTCGCAGCGATTGTCCAGAGCCTGGGAGAACTGGAGATCACCAGCCTGCTTCTCGAAGGTGGAGCGCTGGTGAACGGAGCAGCCCTGGCGTCGGGCGAGGTGGACAAGGTGTTCCTCTACTACGCACCGAAGATTCTTGGCGGGGGCGCCGTGCCCTTCATCGCCGGGGAAGACTTGCGCGGGAGAGCACAGTGCGTGCAGCGCTTCGAGTTACACCGCTTCGGCGAAGACTTCGCGCTGGAAGGTTATCTCCGCGACCCGTACTCGGGACAGACATGAGTTCTACTGTTGTGTTTTTTACATTCGCCGCATAAGCATAGTTTGTCATCTTGAGCGAAGCGAAAGACCTATGCATTTGTCGTAGCGCTGGAATACATAGGTCCTTCCCCTTCGGCTGCGCTCAGGGTCAGGATGACAACTGTGGATTAGATGCCGCGATACTGCGGGACACTACGCTGGGAGGTGTAGCTTTCATGTTTACCGGAATTATCGAGGAAGTGGGCAAGGTCGTAAAGATCGAGCAGCGGGGTGAGAACCGCCGCATCACCATCGAGGCTGCAAATACCCCCAAAGAATTGAGAACTGGCCACAGCGTCGCGGTAAGCGGCGTTTGCCTGACGGCGCTTGACATCAAACCAAAATCATTCTGCGCCGACCTGGCTCCGGAAACCTGGGTGCGAACTTCGTTTTCACGGATGCACGAGGGCGCGCTGGTGAACCTGGAGCTGCCGATGAAGGCCAACGGGCGCTTCGATGGCCACATCGTTCAGGGACACGTGGACGGCGTGGGCAAACTGATCGAGTTCGAGCGCATCGCGGATTCTGAGAACTGGTGGTTGCACATTGAAATCCCGTCAGAGATCGAGAAGTACACGGTGTTCAAGGGATCGATCTCGATCGAAGGCATCAGCCTTACCGTCGCCAAGCTCGAACGCAATCGCTGCACGATCGCAATCATTCCGCATACGGTCGAGCTGACCAACCTCGGTTCGCTGAAGCCGGGAGACCCTGTCAACCTGGAAGCCGACGTGATCGCGAAGTATGTCGAGAAGATGATGAAAAGCGAGCCGGCGCAGAGTTCGCTCACCGTGGAGGAATTGGTGCGGCAAGGCTTCTAGTGGAGGGACGGGCGTCCCGCGAGCCTGCCCTAAGCGCAGTCGAAGGGTCCGCCGGGCGGACGCCCGGATCTCCACGGGCACCCGCCTGCCCTTAAGCTTCCAGCTTCAGTTCGTCCAGTTCCAGGAATTCATGAATGATGGGCTCAGTCGATTTCTCCATGTCCTTGTAGGGCCCAAAGAAGATCGCCCGGCCTTCGTGCAGGAAGACGACACGGTCGGCCAGCTTCTTGGCCAGGCGCATGTCGTGCGTGACGACGACTGAGGTCAGGTGCAGTTGCAGTTTGAGCCTGGCAATGAGATCGCCCAGCAGATTCCCCATCAGCGGATCCACCATGGTGGTGGGCTCGTCGTAGAGCACGCACTCAGGTTGGGCAGCCAGCGCTCGCGCGATGGCGACGGAACGTTTCATGCCGGTCGAAAGGTCAGAAGGCAACAGGTCGCGCATCTCCTTGACGCCGACCATTTCGAGGAGGCCATCGACGACCTGGTAAATCTGTTCTTCTGAAAGCTCTCTTTTTTCGCGCAAGGGGAAGGCAACGTTTTCACCGACCGTTAAGGAATCGAAGAGGGCGCCGTTCTGGAACACCATGGTGACTTTCTTGCGGACTTCTTCTAGTTGTTTCTCGTTGTAGTCGATGATGTCCTGACAGGCGACGATTGCCCGGCCTGATTCCGGTTTAAGGAAACCCATGATGATGTGGAGCGCAACCGATTTTCCGACACCGCTACGCCCGAGAATGCAGACCATCTCACCCGGCAACACCTCGAAGCTGACGTCCTTGAGAACGACCAGATCGCCAAATGCTTTGCAGACGTCCTTAAACTCGATGTAGGGAGATTGTGTGTCCGCAGCGCTCATGGCTATCAGCATGGCATGAGATGGCAGCGCGGCTCAAGCGCTAGCATAAGCACCGGCTGGCGCTAGCTGGCACTAGAAAGACCGGCGCTCGGCCGCCAGGCGGTCCTGCGGGGTGTTCATGTTGAAAAAACTCTGCTCGGAAAAGCCGGCTGCTTCCAGTTCAGCCTCTTCGATCACCCGGACGGACACGCTCGAAAATGCCACATCGATCTTGTACTTCCCTGCCCGCAGAGCCTGCTCGGCGGCGAGCGCGAAGTCGCGACGATAGACCGCGCAGAGCGGCTGAAATCCCTTGCCGGTGTGAGGCACGGTGATGATGGCGTGGTTATTTTCGTCTTCGGCCGCCGCGAAAAGAAATGCGAGAAGCTCACTGGAGACGAAGGGCATGTCCACGGCGAGCATCAGGTTCAGCTCCGCAGGTGAATGCACGAGCGCGGCGTGAATGCCGGCGAGGGGACCGCATCCGGAGAAAATATCCGCCACGACTGATCTGCATTCCGAAGATCCATATTTCGCAGAGCCGTATTTTGTAGATCCGTATTTCGTAAATTTTGCAGGATCGCCGACGATCGTCACGTTATTGCAGACCGCGTCCATCACGATGAGCGCGCGATCGAGCAATGTTTGGCCGCCAAAATCCAGAAAGGCTTTATCTATATTCCTGCCCATGCGGGAACTCTTGCCTCCGGCAAGGAGGAAGCCCATGCGCGACGGTTCGCTTCGTGCCATATGGAAAAGCATAAGGCCTAAGCCGCGATACACGAAAGTAACCTATTCAGAACGGCGAAGCCGTCGGAAGATGGATGTGTCCGATTGGTACGGGGGCGCTACTCGTCATCATGCCGCAAAAACTCATGGATGTTCTTATGCTGGGACGCTGTTCACACGAGTTTTCCTGGCCGCGCCGCGCGGCCAGTGGAAAGTACTACCAAGTCTGCCTGGTGTGCGCGACC
>Ga0181539_1000307_pt1 | contig 59652 bp, 48 predicted proteins | sample PEATcosm2014_Bin_46_FD_119767 | JGI IMG/M metagenome (GOLD analysis project Ga0181539, IMG submission 119767) | Peatland microbial communities from MTU Mesocosm Facility, Houghton, MI, USA - PEATcosm2014_Bin23_60_metaG | ecosystem: Environmental > Terrestrial > Soil > Wetlands > Peat | place...
GGAAGTCGTGGCCTGGCAACTGGCCAAGGCCATGAAGAAGAAAAAGATTTCCAAGGCGCGCATGGCGGTCTTGCTGAAGACGAGCCGCTCCCAGGTCGATCGCATTCTCGATCCGAAACGCGATATTACACTGTCGAGCCTGCAGCGGGCAGCGGCGTTGGTGGGGCGGCGGGTGGCGATTGAGTTGGTGTGAGCAAGCCCAGGTTAGCGCCCAAAGGACGGGCGCGAACCTGGGGCACCTAGCTCACTTTGCTGGCCGGATAGCCTTCGAACTGATTTCCTGGGAATGGGTTCTTGAATGGCAAAGACTTCTTTTCGATAAAATCCGGCTAGAATGGCACCAAGGCAGTGTCCAAGACTACCCGCCTCGCCGCGACATTTGCTGACTCGGCTTTTTGAAGATTGACTCCCGTCCCTTACTGTCTGATCCTCGGGTTCACCGCCGAGTACAGTAAGTCGGTCAGAAAGTTCACGGCTACATAGGTCAACCCAATCGCCAGAATGCATCCCTGCACCAGATAGTAGTCGCGGTTGGCTATGGCTTGAATGGTTAGGCGTCCGATGCCGGGCCAGGAGAAGATGGTTTCGGTTACTATCGCTCCGGCTAGCAGGGCTCCGAATTGTAATCCTAGGACGGTTAGGATTGGGATCATGGCGTTGCGCAGGGCGTGACGATAGACGACAGTGCGCTCGGGCAGGCCTTTGGCGCGGGCGGTGCGGATGTAGTCCTGGCCTAACTCTTCGAGCATTGACGTGCGCACCATGCGGGTCAGGATTGCGGCTAAGGCTCCGCCCATGGTGATGGCGGGGAGCACTAGATGGGCTATGCTGCCGGAGCCGGAGACGGGGAGCCATCCTAGTTTGACGGCGAAGAGCAGGATCAGCACCGGGCCTAGCGCGAAGTTTGGAAAGGACAGGCCGAAGAGGCTGACTACGCTCAGCAGACGGTCATCCCACAGATTGCGACGCTGCGCCGAGCGCACGCCTGCGGGAATGGCTAGGACAATCGCTACGAATAGTGACGCCAGGGTTAGTTGCAAGGTGAAGGGATAGCGCTGCGCTATCAGCTTTGTAACTCCTTGATTGAAGCGCAGCGAGTTGCCTAGATCTCCGTGGAGCACGCCTCGCCAGTAATTCAGGTATTGCTCGCCTAGCGGCACATCGAGGCCGTAGGCGTGGCGTGCGGCCTGGATGTCTCCGGCTGCGGCGCCCTCGCCTAGCATTTGCTGAATGGGATCGCCGGGGACGAAGTGAATCAGCAGGAAAACGGTGGAGACTACGAGCCAGATGACCGGCAGGGTGTAAAGGACGCGGGAGATTATGTAGCGCGGCATAAGTGCCCAGCCCCTGAAGGGGCGTTTGATTTTGAAGAACTCTCGGCATCGCTAAAGCGATGCCCTGATACGAAGCCGCCTTTGCTAGCGCGACGCTTTTAGACGAGCCTCTAGTTTATTCGGCCGCACGCAAGACGGGGCAAGCCCCGTCTCTACATCGCTAACTTGTACCATGGGCGGTTATAGCGAATCCAGAGTGGCTATGACCGCAGGCAACTGCCGAGCTGCTCCACCCCGCCAAGCCAACACCGGGCTTGACGGGGGCCCCGGTGCGCTCGGCTTGGACGGGCGAGGGCGCCCGTCCCCACACGGGCACTCGTCCCCACACGATCTAGTCTCCGGCCCGCTGCACGGACGCTGGCAACACCGTGGACGCCGGGGGCGCGGGCACGGGTTCGATCCGAACCGTGGCGATGCGATGGCCGTCCATTTTCTCGACGACAAAACGCCGCCCCTGATAATCGAACGCCTCGCCGCCGGTGGGCATCTTCTGCAAACGTGAAAGCAGGAAGCCGGCGAGAGTCTCAAAGCCTTCGTCCTGTGGAAGCTTCAGCTCGTATTGCGCTTCGAGGTCGCGAATGTTGATCGCTCCATCGAGGACGAGCGGCGCATTCGCGTCGGTGACCACCGGCTGCGCGGAGGCGACGTCGAATTCGTCTTCCAGTTCGCCGACCAGTTGCTCGAGCACGTCTTCGACGCTGACCACTCCCGCGGTGGAGCCGAATTCGTCGACCACAACCGCCAAGTGCCGCTTGTGGCGCTGAAATTCACCGAGCAGTTCCAGCAATGACTTGGTTTCGGGCACCACCAGCACATCGTGCATGATCTGGCCGATCTTCATCTGAGAAATGCGCATGGCGGCGGAAGGATCAGCGATGAGGCCGAGGCGCAGCCGCGTCCAGCGCATCAAGTCCTTGGCGTAAAGCACGCCGATAATGTGTTCGGGACCGCGCTGCGGATCATACACTGGGACACGAGAATGTTGTTCTTCGACCACGCGCGACAAGGCTTCGTCCATGTTGAGGTCGGCGGGCAAGGAAAAAATTCTGGTCCGCGGCACCATCACTTGGCGCGCGGTAATGTTGTCCAGTTCGAGCGCATTGAGCAGCACCTCTTCCTGGGCGGAGGACAGTTGCCCGGAAGTGCGCGCCGCGGTTACGATCAGCCTGAGTTCGTCGGGGGAGTGAACGGAACCGTGCCGGATCTCGGGAGTCCCGAAGGCGCGCAGGACAAAACCAGCTGCGCGGCTCATGCCAATCGTCAGGGGGGCAGTGACGGTCAGGAAAACGTCCATGGGCGCCGCGACCGCCAGTGCGACCCGCTCGGCCCGTTGTAACGCGAGCGACTTCGGAACCAGTTCGCCCATGATCACGAGCAGGCTGGTGATCATCACAAAGGCCACCGTCACGGCGATGGCATGAGCGTAGATCGCCGCATGCGGCACGTTTCCGATCCAGCCCTCTAACAGCCGCGCCAGAACCGGCTCGCCTAGCCAGCCGAGGGTCAGGCTGGTAACGGTGATTCCCAGTTGCACGCCGTTCACAACGCGGCCGAGTTGCTGGTGAAGTTTGAGGACGGTGCGGGCGCCCGCGCGGTGGGCTTCGATCAGCTGCTGGATGCGCGTTTCGCGCACGCTGACCAGCGCGAACTCGGCTGCGGCGAAGAAGGCATTGGCCGCCACCAAAAGCAGGATGACGAACACCCGCAGCAGCACGTATGCAATCATGGAACTCTAATTCTAACATTCCAAAGGGATAATGGATCGGAGGATGAGAATGCGCGGTGCCGTGTCTCGGGCGGAGGCGTCGCGAATTCAAATACATAGGTCCTTCGCTCCTCCACCCCATCGCGCCAAAAGCGGGCGCGGTGGGGACCCCGGTTCGCTCAGGATGACAGTGTGGATTTATGCCACGCACTGGCTGGCGGTACAGTCGGAAGCCCTTGATTGTTACCCCGACGCTCTCCTTTTCGTTGCCGGGTGGTCTAAGTACATACCAGACGGCTGCGGGCATGAAGAATGCCCAGCGCGACGGTCGGTTGCGACGATGGAGAAATAGGAACCGAGAAATAGGGATCGAGAATTTTTGAGGAACTATTCCTGGGTTTCTGCCGTAACAACAAGTGCGTGCCGGTTCTAAGATTTAAAATCAAGCAGGAGGCGGTCGTGGAAGGCAACGGCAACGGCAAGAAAAAGCGGCGCAAGCGAATCATCTACGGCTCGATCGCAGCCGTTCTGGTTCTGGTAGTTGCCGGAGTGCTGATCGCAGCCACCAGCGGCGGCACCAAGATCGACCCCTCGAAGCTGGCCAAGGTCGAGCGGGGAGACCTGGCGAAAAGCGTGGTGGCCACCGGCAAGATCGAGCCCATCACCAAGGTCGAGATCAAATCCAAGGCCAGCGGCATCGTGAAGAAGCTCTACGTCGAATATGGCGACAAGGTGAAGAAGGGCCAGGTGCTTGCCGAACTCGACAAGGAAGAGATTCAGGCTCGCGTCGAACAGGCCCGCGCGCAATTGGAGGGTTCGAGCGCCAGCTTGAACGGCACGCGCGCCGACCTGGAGCGCGCCAAGGTCGACGCCGAGGGCCCCGACGTGCCGCTGCTGAAACGCGCGTATGAGCGCGCCCAGGGAATGGCGAAGGATGGCGTGGTTTCCGCTTCCGCGCTCGACGACGCGGAGAAGAATTACGAGATGGCGCTGAACAAGCAAAATGTGTCCAAGGCGCAGTTGCAGGTTTTGCAGGCCAAGATTGGCCAGGCCCAGGGGCAGGTGGCCCAAGACCGCGCCAACCTGAAACAACTGGAGGAAGAGCTCGGTTACACCACGATTGAGTCGCCGATTGACGGGATCGTGCTTTCTCGCGACGTAGAAATTGGCGATGCGGTCAGCTCTATTCTGGTGCTGGGTTCCTCGTCCACGCTGGTGATGACACTCGGCGACACCAGCGAGGTTTATGTCAAAGGCAAGGTGGATGAGAGCGATATCGGCAAGGTTTATTTGGGACAACCCGCTCGGATCAAAGTCGAGTCGTTCAAGGACAAGACCTTCACCGGCAAAGTGACGAAGATTTCTCCCATGGGCGTCGAAAAAGACAACGTAACGACTTTCGAGGTGCGGGTCTCGATCAACAATCCCGAGGGCGTGCTCAAAGCCATGATGACGGCGAATGCCGAGATCATTCTCGAAGAGCACAAGAACGTGCTGCAGATCCCGGAAGGCTCGATCATTTACGACAAGGATAAGAAGGCTTCGGTCGAAGTACCGGACCCCAAGGCTAAAGAGGGCAAGCGAAAAGTCGCCGTCAACATCGGCATTTCGAATGGCGCCAAGACCGAATTGCTGCAAGGACTGAAGGAAGGCGACCAGGTAGTATTGCAGTAAAGACCAGCTCGCAAGACCTTAGTCTAATCGTTGTTTCCTGTAAATTAGCTGGATCAGCGATGGAAATTTCACAAGCTCGAGATCCAAATTTAGGAACCCATGCAACATCCCGACGGCAGGTGATGATTTATCTGCTGCTCACTTTTGCTTTCAGTTCGGTCTTCTACTTCCTGATCCTAACAGCGCACAGACTCGGAGCAGCAGGAGGTCTGTACGTTGTGGGCATTATGTGGTGCCCGGCGGTGGCGGCGGTGGTCACGCTCAAGATCAATGGTCGCAAACTCACCGAACTTGGCTGGAAATGGCCGCAGGCCAGGTATGCAACCATGAGTTGGTTCATCCCACTTCTGTACACGACGATCGCCTACGCCATCGTATGGGCTAGCGGACTGGGCGGTTTTCCTAACCACGAATTCGTGCAACACCTTGTACCGCGCATGGGCTTGCGAACTTCGCCCGTGGTCTCCACAGTTGTGTACATAGTGCTGACAGCCAGTTTCGGCTTGATTGGAAATTTAGGGACGGCGCTCGGTGAGGAGATCGGCTGGCGCGGCTTCCTGGTTCCAGAGCTGTTCAAGACTATGGGATTTTCCAGTACAGCTCTGATCAGCGGCCTGGTTTGGGCCTGCTGGCACTATCCCATCCTGATCTGGGGTGACTATAACAGCGGGACGCCGACGTGGTACGGCCTGACATGTTTTACGGTTCTGGTAGTGGCGATCTCGTTTGTCTTCGCTTGGATGCGGCTGAAATCCGGAAGTCTCTGGGCGGGAGCGCTGCTGCACGCGAGCCACAACCTTTACATTCAAGACATTTTCACTCCGCTCACCCGCGATACCGGTAAAACAGCCTGGTTTATCGACGAATTCGGCGCGATTCTGCCCATCGTGGCGATAGGGTTTGCGATCTATTTTTGGCGGAGACGCAACGAGTTGGAGACCGAGGTGCCATTCGCACTCGCCTGAAACCTGAACTATGGAGCCGAATTGCTATGACTAACTCTTTCCTGATTCGCAGCGCAATCAAGGGCTCAGCAGTCAGCCAAACTATTCTTGGCCCTGAATCGGCTGAGTGTCGACTGCTGAATGCTGAACGCTTGCCTTGACGCGCCGTCGTGCGACATCCGATACTTCGCTTGGGGTCCCTGAAAACTTGCAGGTTCAATGAGGTAAGGATTGGAACGCACCGCGATCATCACGCTCACCACTGATTTCGGACTCAACGATCATTTCATCGGCGCCATGAAGGGGGTCATGCTGGAGATTGCCCCCGAGGCGCAGCTCATCGACATCAGCCATGCGGTGCAGCCGTTCGACATTCTGGACGGCGCGCTGACCATTTCGCAGGCCTACTCCTACTTCCCCGCCGGCACCGTGCACATGGTGATCGTCGATCCGGGAGTCGGGACGGCGCGACGGCCCGTGCTTTTGACCGGCGACCGCCACCTGTTTGTGGCTCCCGACAACGGCGTGCTTTCTCTGATCTACGACCGCGAAGAGCGGATCTCGGTCCGCCACGTCACCGCCGAGCATTATTTTCTGCAGCCCCGCAGCAATACCTTCCACGCGCGCGATATCTTCTCCCCAGTCGCAGCTTATCTCGCGAAGGGAGTCGAGCCCGATCGCTTCGGCGAAGAGATTACCGATTATGTCCGCTTTGGCGCACCACGGCCCAAGCCGGTGGATGAGCGGACCTTGCGAGGCGTGGTGCTGAAAGTCGACCGTTTTGGCAATCTCATCACCAACATCACGCCGCAGGATGCGCCCCAACTTTTCGAGGCCACGCCGCCCGCCTTCAAGATCGCGATCGGAAACAAAGCGCAGGCAACGCGCATGTGCACAAGCTACGCCGAGGGCGCTCCCGGCGAAGTCTTCGGAATCCTCGGCAGCATGGGTTTTCTGGAAGTCGCCACCAACCGGGGTTCAGCCTACCAGCTGCTGGGCGCGGGCAAAGGCAGCGAAGTCAATGTGGTGATGGAAGGGCGCTGATGGGAGCGTGGCTTGGTGACATAAATCTACACTGTCATCCTGAGCGAAGCGAAGGATCTCGTGCTTGGCGAATCCAAATCCATAGGTCCTTCGCTTCGCTCAGGATGACAACTTGAACGTACGACAAACCAAATCTTGTCGCGACTTTACGCCACGCGCCGCTATGAGTTCTTCGCCCCGGGATGGACGTAGCGATCCATCTCCGCGGTCCACTTCAGAAAGCGCCACAGGCTGCTTCGCTCCGTCCACAAGAATTCCCAGAATTCCAGGAATCCGATCTGGGTCATTTTGACGCCGGTGTAGGTCTCGATCCGCCACAGAAGATAGGGGCTGCGCCAGGGCGCAATCCGGTGGCCACGGGTGGAGTTCCAAAGAAAGCGCAGCATTGGCCGCATCGGGTTCCAGTATAGCGCCGAGCGATGGCGCGCAAGATGATTTCCCGTAGAGACGCGGCTTGCCACGTCTCTGGCCGCGTCCAAAGGAGACGGGGCAAGCCCCGTCTCTACAGACGCATCAACTTACTTTGTAATCTCGACGCTAGCGCGGGTGTTTTCCCACTCCATGCGCAACGTGCATTTGCTGCCTGCCGGGTCGAAAGCAATCAGGAAATTCTCTACCGGCGCAGTCGTCTTGGAAATCTTCATCGGCACGCGCACCAAATCTTCCTTCTCGCCGGGATAGTCCGTTCCCCACTCGCCCGTCTTCTTGCTGATGACCAGCCACCATGCGTCGGCCTTCGGCACGGTGAAGATGGTGTAGCTGCCTGACGGCACAGCCTTGCCGCCCACCGTCAGATTCGCGTCGGTGACGAAGGTAGTGGCTTCATTCGCGCCGGTGCGCCAGATCTCCCCGTAGGGCACCAGCGCCTTGTCGCTTGCCTCGCCGAAAATCTTCCGCCCTTTCGCGCGCGGACTGGAATAGTCCACCTTGATGGTTTTGCCATCTGTAAATTTGCAATCCGCACTGGCCGGCGGACTCGGCCTCTTGGATCTGTCTTTCGACATGTCCATTTGCGCCGAGGCGAAAGTTGCAACCGCGAAGAGCGACGCTGCGATTAAGACAAACTTCTTCATGGCTTGTTCCTCCTGAAATAGCACTTAGCGATTGGCTAAGAGCTAAGAGCTGCGGGAGAATTATACCCGCATTCCCATTACAATCTGTCCATGGCCGTGTTCAACGAAAAGCAGGAAGAACTCGAGCACTTTGAACTGCGCATGGGCGTGCCCCGCGGACGCCTCGCTGTCACCATGGATCTGGTCACCGACGCGATGGCGCTCGTCGGTCAGCATGGCGTCTACTGCCAGAGCCAGCGTTGGCCGGGCAAGCCGGTCATGGATGTGCAACTCATCATGAAAAATCTCGCCGACGCCAAAGAGTTGATTCAGAGTGTGATGGAAGAACTCAAGCCCAAAGCCTGATCTCCTGTCGAGACGAGGCAAGCCTCGTCTCTACAACGAAACCAAAGTTTTTCTCTAGGCTGCTAACCGGGATCATACGTGGCGGGGAAGACTTACAATCCAGAATATGGAGCGCAAGATCTTCTGGATCTCCTTCACCTTGCTCGGGCTCGCTGCCGATTTCGTTCTGCCGCTCTGGTGGGCTCTGGGCGCGACCATTCCGATCGGATACTTCTCGTGGTGGATGGCTTACCGCAGCGGCTGGTTCGAGTAAACGGCACCCCCTGAACGTGTCATCCTGAGCGGAGTGGCTCTGCGCGAAGCGAAGCAGCCACGCAGTCGAAGGACCCCTACTCCATTGACCCTTCCAACGACAAGTCAAGGCATTCTTCCTGTGAACCCTGCCGCACTTTTGATGTCATGGTGAGAATGCCTCGACGCAGTTGGGGAGCGCTTTAAGGTGTAGGGGTCCTTCGACTCCGCATGAGGATTCGCTTAGCGAATCCTCGTTTCCGCTCAGGATGACAAAGTTGTAAGCGCTCTTACTGCCTATGCCAGCGTGTACTTCCCTGCCTCAATCGTCTTCTGCGCAATCTGCTGTCGAAGGCCAATCGTGTTGAACGGCTCGTGCTTGGACAACCGCCGCACGATCGCCAACTGCGTCCGCAGCATGTCGCCTTCCGCCACGTCGGCTATGACCTTCTTTGCCGCCGCCTCGACCTTTTCCAGCGCTTGCGTCAGATACACTCGTGTCATTGCAATCGGCAGCGCAGCCGAGGCTTCTCCTTTTTGCTCGACCATCTTCTGCGCGCGGAGCACAGCCGACTCCATGGCATAAATCTCGATCGTCATATCGGCGATCGCGCCCATTACCTCTTGCTGCTCCTGGATCGCCTGCATGTATTTCTGCGTGGCTGCCCCGGAGACGAACAGGCCCAGCTTCTTCGCCTGCGCGACCTGCTTGCGCTCTTCCGCCAGCGGCCCCTCGATCTCCTCGCCAGTAGATGGCCCGCTGAGCACTTCATCCATCAACTTCTTGATCGCCGGCATCAACGGCAACTGGCCACTCATCGCCCGCTTCAGCAGGAATCCGGTGATGATCAGCCGGTTGATCTCGTTCGTGCCCTCGAAAATGCGGTTGATGCGAGCATCGCGGTAGGCGCGCTCCGCCGGATATTCTTCCACGAAGCCATAGCCGGCATAGATCTGCAGGGTCTCGTCGACGACGTAGCCGACCATCTCCGAGCCCCAGACTTTGAGGATCGAGCACTCGACAGCGTATTCCTCGATCGCCTTGCGGCGTTCTTTGGCGGCGTCGGGGCTCGCGGAATCGATTTCCGACAGCAGCGCGTCCATCATCCCGACGGTGCGATAGACGAGCGACTCGCCGACATAAATCAGCGTGGCCATGTTTGCGATCTTTTCCCGTACTAGCCCGAATTCGCTAATCGTTTTGCCGAACGCCTTGCGCTGTTTGGCGTAGGCTACAGCATTCTCGATGGAGACCCGGGCCCCGCCCACGCACATCGCGCCGAGTTTGAAGCGTCCTATGTTGAGAATGTTGAACGCGATCGTAGCGCCTTTGCCAACTTCGCCGAGCAGATTCTCGACCGGCACCTTGCAGTCATTGAGGATGAGGGGGCAGGTTGACGACCCGCGAATACCCATTTTGTGTTCTTCGGCACCGACGGAAAATCCCGGAAAATTTCTTTCGATCAGAAACGCCGAAAACTTCTCGCCGTCGATCTTCGCGAACACCGTAAACAGGTCGGCAAAGCCCGCATTGGTAATCCACATCTTCTCGCCGTTCAGGATGTAGTGCTTGCCGTCGGGCGAAAGCACGGCGCGGGCGCGGCAATTGAGGGCGTCGGAGCCGGAAGTCGCTTCCGACAAAGCGTACGCGCCAACAGTTTCTCCCGCGGCCAGCCGCGGCAAATATTTCTTCTTCTGCTCTTCAGTGCCGAAATAAACGATCGGCAACAAGCCGATGCCGCTGTGGGCGCCCCAGGTGGTGGCAAAGCCGCCGTACTTGGCGATGCGGTCGGCGATGATGGCGGCGGTGACTTTGTCCATTTCGAGGCCGCCGTAAGCCTCGGGAATCTCAACCCCGCTGAGGCCGAGGTCGCCGGCCTTTTTCAGCAGAGCGCGAGAAATCGAAAAATCCTTGTGCTCGATCTTCTCGGCCTGAGGCAGAATTTCGTTGAGGGCAAACTCTTCGGTCGTCTGCCCGATCATCTGGTGCTGCTCGGAAAAATCTTCTGGGGTGAAGACATCGGCAGTCTGCCGCTCTTCGAGCAGAAAGCTGCCACCGGAAATCTTGTTTTTTGGGATTGCAATCGTAGCCATAATTCCAACCTTTCAATCACAGAGGACTTAGGGGAGCACAGAAGGATTATTTCATCTTTCCCATTGCTTCGACCATGCCTCAGAGGGAAGCCTCTGTGATCCTCTATGCCCCCTGTGTTTAATTCAGATTCTCAAAAATCCCCGCCGCGCCCATCCCGCCACCGACGCACATCGTTACCATGGCATAGCGGCCCTGGCGGCGCTTCAGTTCGCGGATGATCGTTGCCGTCAGTTTGGCTCCGGTGCAGCCCAAGGGGTGTCCCAATGCGATGGCGCCGCCGTTCGGATTGACCTTTTCTGGATCGAGCCCAACTTCTTTGATCACCGCCAGCGACTGCGCCGCAAACGCCTCGTTCAGTTCGATCACGTCGATGTCCGAGAGCTTCAAGCCAGCCAGCTTCAGCGCCTTTGGGATAGCAAACACCGGACCGAGGCCCATCTCTTCCGGCTTGTATCCGGCGGTGGCGAACGCGACATAGCGCACCAGCGGAGTGATGCCCAGGGCCTTCGCCCGCTCAGCCGACATCACCACGGCCACCGCCGCGCCATCCGACATCTGCGAAGAATTTCCCGCCGTGGTCACGCCCTTCACATGAAACGCGGCCTTGAGTGCGCCCAGAGCCTCGATCGAAGTATCGGCGCGCGGACCCTCATCTACCTTGAAGGTGATTTCCGTCCGCTTCGGCTTCGATCCATTCGGAGTAGTAAAGCTCACCGGCACGGCCACGGTCTCATCCTCGAACTTGCCCGCCGCGATCGCTGCCAGCGCTTTCTGATGGCTGCGCAAGGAAAACTGGTCACACTGCTCGCGCGTGATGCCGAAACGCGCCGCCACCCGCTCCGCCGTCAGGCCCATCGAGAGATACGCATCGGGATAATGATCCACCAGCCACGGGTTGGGCGAAATCTTGTTGCCGCCCATGGGGATCATCGACATGGATTCGGTGCCGCCCGCCACCATCACCTCGGCGCCGCCGCTCACAATGCGCTCGGCCGCCATGGCAATTGCCTGCAAGCCGGACGAGCAGAAGCGATTGATGGTCACCGCGGACACCTCGACCGGCAGCCCCGCGCGCAGCGACGCGATGCGAGCCACGTTCATCCCCTGCTCGGCCTCGGGCATGGCGCAGCCCAGGATGACGTCTTCAATTTCTTTGGGATCAAGCTGCGGCACGCGATCGAGCGCGCCCTTGATCGCCACAGCAGCCAGTTCATCAGGACGCGTAGCCCGCAGCGTACCTTTGAACGCGCGGCCTACCGGAGTGCGGACGGAAGAAACAATGACGACTTCACGCATAGGTCAATTCTAACCGCAGAAGGCGCGGAATGCGCGGAGAAGCTAACTGCCCACTAATCATTCCCCTTCTTCAGTTGTTGCTTCCATCCCAGCACCCGAGCCTTATTCCCTTCCGCCTCGGCCTCGGGGACCATTCCCTTCTTCTGATACAGGATCGAGAGGCTGGTGTGGGCCAGAATGTCGTCGGGATCGATATCCGAGATTTGTTGGGCAACAACGATCGCTTCGTCGAGGCGGTTCAGGTCCTGCAGCGCCCGGCTCAGTCCATGCAGCGCGTCGGTGAACTTCGGATCGGCCGCGACCGCCTGCCGGTACTCTTCAACCGCTTGCTCGTGGTGGCCTTCGAGAACCAGATCGAGCGCGGTGTAGTAGTGGTGTTCGGCCAGCTGGCGGGCGGTTTCTGCGTGGGCGGTATCTTCGGGCACCGTGCTCATGGCTTGGCTGGCGTCAGTCTAGCACGCGGCTTTTGACCGGCGAGAACGCCAGCGCTACACAGGCCTGTCTTTCTACTTTTGAGGGCGGGAGGACACGCCGGCTTCTGGATTGGCGTCCGCCGCCGTGCCGATGGCATTGCCAGAGACTACCAGCTCGACGCGGCGGTTTTGCTGGCGGCCTTCCGGGGTATCGTTCGAGGCCACGGGCTCGCTTTTTCCGAAGCCGCTGGCGGTGATGGCGTCGGAGACAATGCCCTGCTGCACCAGGTAGTCGCGGACGGCGTCGGCGCGCTGCTCCGAGAGCCGACGGTTATATTCGTCGCTGCCGATGCTGTCGGTGTGACCTTCGACCGCCAGCCGTAGGCCTTGATAAGCCAGCACGATGCCCGATACTTTGGCGAGCCGCTCCCGCGCGCCGGGCAACAACTCAAAGCTGCCACTTTTGAAGAGCACATCTGACATGTTGGCGATCAGACCGCGCGCCGTGTCGCGGGTAGAGAGAACGGAGTTCAGCTGCTGCAGAAGCCGGGCGCGCATTTCCTGCTTTTCTTTTTCGGCTTGCTCGCGTAGCTTGTCCGATTCCGCTGCGGCCTGCCGAGCTTTTTCGGTTTCGGCGGCCAACACCTGCTGCTGAGCCAGAGCCTCGGCCTTCGCCTTCTCGGCTTCCTCGCGTTGGCGCGCAGCTTCTTCAGCCGCCTTCTGCGCTTCGGCCTTGGCAGCTTCGGCTTGGGCTCGCGCGGCTTCCGCTTCCTCCCGCGCTCGAGCCTGCGCTTCCGCGTCCGCTAGCGCTTTGGCGGCTCGCTCTTCGGCCGCTTTCTTTGCCGCAGCAGCCTGACCTTGCGCTTCTTCTTGCGCCTTCTGCTGGACGGCCATCACCCGCGCTTCCTCAGCGGTCTGGGCCGCTTCCCGCGCGGCCGCTTCGATGGCGCTGCGATTTTGTTTATGGCTATAGGCCTCCTCCGCCTGGCGCAACTGCAGTTCGGCCTTCGACAGGATAGATGGCGCGTACCGGTCCGCCTGCGCCACATGTGCGATGCGGACCGCGTTGCGTGCCTCAAACAGCTCCAGCGGGGTCTTTGGGTCGATGCCGAAGATCGCATCCTGAATATGCGTATTCGAGGAAGAGTACGTTCCGCTGCGGACCAGTTCGTATTTGGCGCTGATCTCCTCGCCGCCGGCGTCGGCTGAGAACACGTTTTCCATCACCACCAGGTTGTCCGGTTGGGTGACGGCGGAATACGGCTCGGCGGTCACGATCATGCCGAAGGTCTGCAGGTCGGTGAAGGCCTTCAGGTGGCCCTTGCCGTGATCCAGGACGAGTTCGCCCAGGTTCACGGCGCGTCCCTGCGGGGAAATCGCCCACGCTACGTAGGTCAGATACTCGAGGCCAAACTTGGTGGCACTATCCATTCCTTCAAACTTGGCGTCCACTTCGATGTTGGTTTTCTTGCCCTCGACCTTGGCTTCGCCCGAAGCGTTCTGCATCAATTCCGTGCCACGAAAGTCAATCTTGACGTTTGTACCCGGACGATAGTGGAGGGCTTTGGTGGTGCGGACAACCGGCTCCGTTTTCGGCGGATAGGAAGCTTGAGTTTGCGCCATCGACAGAGAAGCGGCGATGCAAAGCAATAAGGCCAGATGTTTGTTCACGGGATCCTCGCGGGGGGAGACTCGGACGTATATTCGAGTTGACTAAAGACTAACGTCCCTTTGGCCTCGGAGCAAAGAACGGGAGGTGCGGGGGTGTGAATTGGACTTTAGTCATGTGCCGGGACGCGCGCGATCTACAGAGAACCATTGCTAGCTGGCGTTCTCCGGCTTCCAGCGCAGTACCGGCTTGCGCGCCGCCGCGGTCTCATCCAGGCGGGAAATGCGCGTGTTGTGGGGGGCGTCGAGCACGTACTGCGGATCTTCTTCCACTTCTTCCGCGATCGACTTCATGGCTTCGATGAACAGATCCAGTTCTTCTTTCGGCTCGCTCTCGGTCGGCTCGATCATCAGCGCGCCGTGTACGATCAGCGGGAATGCCGTGGTGTAGGGATGGAATCCGTAATCGATCAGGCGTTTGGCAAGGTCGATGGTCTTCACGCCCTTCTTCGACTGCACCTTGTCGCTGAACACCACTTCGTGCATGGACGGCGTCGAGTAGGGCAGGTCGTAAACTCCTTCGATTCCCTTGCGGATGTAATTCGCGTTGAGCACCGCGTCTTCGGTCGTCTGCCGCAGGCCGTCCGGTCCGTTGGCAAAAATGTACGCAAGCGCGCGAATGAACATCCCGAAATTTCCATAGAACGCGCGCACGCGCCCCACCGACTGCGGACGGTTATATTCGAAGCCCAGCGCGCCATCCGGCTTGATGATTACGACCGGCGTCGGCAGAAATGGCTCGAGAATTTGCTTCACCGCCACCGGCCCCGACCCCGGACCGCCTCCGCCATGCGGCGTGGAAAACGTCTTGTGCAGGTTCAGATGCATGACGTCAACGCCAAAGTCCCCCGGCCGCGCCTTCGCGACCAGCGCGTTCATGTTGGCGCCGTCCATGTAGAGCAGGCCGCCTTTGGCGTGCATGAGCCCGGCAACCTTGTGAATCTCCTGCTCGAAAACGCCCAGCGTATTCGGATTGGTGACCATCAGCGCGGCGACGTCTTCATTCATCTGCGCCGCCAGGGCCGCCACGTCCACCATGCCGCGGTCGTTGGATTTCAAATTTTCGACCGCGTAGCCAACCGTGGCCGCGGTCGCCGGATTCGTCCCATGCGCCGAGTCCGGAATCAGAATTTTCTTGCGCGCGTTGCCTTTTGACTGGTGATACGCGCGCACCAACAGCAATCCGGTCAGTTCGCCGTGCGCGCCCGCGGCCGGTTGCAGCGTGATCTCGTCCATGCCGGTGATCTCAAGCAGAAAGTCGCTTAACGTCTTCATGATGCGCAAAGCGCCCTGCGAAATCTTTTCCGCCTGATAGGGATGCCCGTTGGCGAGACCTTCGAGGCGCGAGACAAACTCGTTCACCCGCGGGTTGTACTTCATGGTGCAGGAGCCCAGCGGATACATTCCCAGATCGATGGCGTAATTCCAGGTCGAGAGGCGCGTGAAGTGACGGATGATTTCTATCTCGCTCACCTCGGGCATCTCGCCAAGATCCTGGCGCTCCTGCTTGCCCAGCAACTTCGCCGTGTCCACTTCCGGAACGTCGAGTGGCGGCAACTTCCACGCCGCTTTGCCAGGCGACGACTTCTCGAAAATCAGTCCTTCGTTCTGGCTGATGTGACGCGTGGCTTTGCGGGTGATGTGCTTCGTCTTCATCTCACCACCTCCTCCGGCTGGGCATTTTTCATACTTCGAACCGAGCGTTCGCTTTCGGCGACGAGCCCGACCGCCGTATCGATCGCTTTATCGATCATCGACCTTGTCGTCAATTCCGTGCAGCACCACAGCGCCGCGTGGCCCAGTTCGGGATAGAACTTCTTCAGCGGAAATCCGCCGACGATTTTGTGTCCCAGCAGCCGCGAGTTGATGGCGTAAGGATCTTCGCTCGTCTGAACCACGAACTCGTTGAATCGCGGCGCGCCCGCGAACAGCACTTTGGCATGCTTATTGAACTGGTCGGCAGCGTACGCCGCCTTCGCCAGATTCTGCTTCGCTAGTTCCCTCAAGCCGATCTTGCCGTACACGGTCATGAAAATGTTGACCATCAGCGCGACCAGCGCCTGGTTGGTGCAAATATTTGAAGTCGCCTTCTCACGCCGGATGTGCTGCTCGCGCGTGGCCAGCGTCAGCACGAAGCCGCGCTTGCCATTCTTGTCGACGGTTTGACCGACCAGGCGGCCCGGCATTTGGCGGACGAATTTTTCCTTCGTGGCGAGCACGCCGCAGTAGGGACCGCCGAATCCGAGCGGGACTCCGAACGATTGCGCCTCCATGGCCACGATGTCGGCCGCGCGCGGCGGTTCCACGATGCCGAGCGACACCGCTTCGGCGATCGACACAATCAGCAGCGCTCCGCGTTTGTGCGCGATCTCGGCAATCGCCTCGACGTCTTCAATCGCCCCAAAGAAATTCGGCGATTGAATCAGGACGCACGCGGTATCGTCGCCTACTGCCTTCTCGAGTTCCTTCAGATCGATGTGTCCCGAGTCTGTGAACGAGACCGTCTTCAGCAGAATCGCCTGGTGCGTGGCGTAGGTGTTGAGCACCTCCCGATACTCGGGATGCAGATTGCGCGCGATCACCGCCGAATGCCTTCCCGTGATGCGAACCGCCATCATCACGGCCTCGGCCGCGCCCGTCGAGCCGTCATACATCGAGGCATTCGCCAGGTCCATGCCTGTGAGTTCCGAGATCATCGTCTGGAATTCGAAGATGGCCTGCAGCGTCCCCTGCGCAACCTCCGGCTGGTACGGGGTGTAGGACGTGAGGAATTCGCCGCGCTGCACGAGGGCGTCAATCACCACTGGCCGGTAATGGAAGTAAGCCCCGGCTCCGAGAAAACTGGCGTAGCCTTCGCCGTTTTCTTTCGCGCGTTGCTTGAACCAGTCCACGATTTCCGACTCAGCCATTTGCCGAGGGACAGCGAGATCACGCGTCAGGCGAAACTCGGCCGGAATCGGCGAGAAAAGATCATCCACGGAATGGATCCCGATCGCCTTCAGCATGGCGGCGCGATCCGCAGGAGATTTAGGCAGATATCTCATAAGAACCTTCATTTGGATGTAAACAGCAGCTAAAACGATTGCAGAGGTCAAAGGTCAGATTGCAGAATTGAAAAGCTTGGCGCCATCGGTGGCTGCTGAAAGCCGAGGGTTTCACCTCTGCAATCTGACCTCTGACCTCTGCAATGTTTTTCAGTGTCCCGCCTCTTCGCTGACAAACTTCTCGTAGTCCGGCGCCGAAAGCAGCGCATTCATTTCGGCCGGATCTTTCATCTGGATCTTGACCATCCAGGCGCCGTGCGCATCTTTATTCACTTTCTCCGGAGCCGTTGCCAATTCTTCATTCACGGCCGTCACGGTCCCCGAAGCCGGAGCGAACAAATCGGACACGGCCTTTACTGACTCCACCGTGCCGAAGGGCTTCCCCACAGTGATCACCGTCCCCACCTTGGGCAGCTCGACGAACACGATGTCGCCCAGCGAGTCCTGGGCGTGGTGCGTGATGCCAATTGTGCCATCGGCAATGATCCACTCATGTTCTCTCGTATATTTCCGGTCGGTTGGGTAATGCATCGGCTTCTCGCTCCTGGCTTCTAGCTTCTCGCTATTCGCTTTTCGCTGCTTTTTTCGGACGCTTATAAAACGGCGTCGGTACCACTTTCGCTGTCACGCCCTGTCCGCGAATTTCTACTTTTACCGTGGTTCCAACCGCAGCCTGCGCGGGCGGAACGTAGGCGAGCGCAATGTTTTTCTTCAAGAACGGGGCCGGTGAACCGCTGGTGACGTAGCCAATCTCGCGTCCGCTCTCGTCCAAAATCTTGTATCCGTCGCGGGCGATGCCTCGATCGACCGTCTCGAGCCCGACCAGCGTTTTCTTTACGCCTTCAGCTTTCGCCTTCTCCAGTGCCTCGCGCCCGATAAACTCCGGCTTCTCCATCTTGCAGAAACGATCCAGTCCCGCTTCCCACACATTGATCGTGTCCGTAATCTCGTGTCCGTAGAGAGGAAGCTTGCCTTCGAGCCGCAGCGTGTTGCGCGCACCCAGGCCGCAGGGAACAACGCCAAACTCTTTGCCCGCTTCCAGAATCGCGTACCAGACACGCGCGCTGGTCGCCTCGTCCGGTGGAATGTAAATCTCGAACCCGTCTTCGGCAGTGTAGCCCGTGCGGCCCATCAAGATATTCTTCAGGCCACATACCGTCCCGCGCGTCAACCAATAGAACTTCACCGCGCTAAGGTCCGCGTCGGTCAGCTTTTGCAGCACGTCCACGCCCTTCGGTCCCTGGATGGCAATCTGCGTGAAGTCGTCGGAGAGATGCTCGACCTTGCAATCAAACTGGCGGGTATTGTCGCGCACCCAGCTGAAGTCTTTTTCGCGCGTGCCCGCATTGATCACGAGCAAGTACTCATCCTCGCCTAAACGGTGGACGATCACGTCGTCAACAAACGTCCCTTGCGGGTAGAGCAACGCCGAATACTGTGCCTGCCCGATCGCGAGGCGTGACGCGTCGTTCATCGAGATATGCTGCACGGCGGCCAGCGCTTCTCGGCCGGCCAAGCGGATATCCCCCATGTGACTGACGTCAAAAATGCCGACGCCGGTTCGCACCGCCATGTGCTCGGCAATAATGCCGCACCCGATCGACGCGGGGTATTCCACCGGCATGTCCCAGCCATTAAACTCCACCATCTTCGCGCCCATCTGGCGATGGACGGCGTTCAATGCGGTCTTGCGAACAACGGGCGGAGTGGCTTCGACGACGGACAAGAGAACCTCGGTCAGACAGCCTTCAGACAGACACGGTTCAGACAGTGGCTGGGCCGCCGGAATCTGGAACTGATTAACTTAACACCAGACGGGAAGGGCGGCAAATCAGAGACAGGTCTCAGGTCTTAGGTGTCAGGTCTCAGGAAAGACAAATCAGAAAAAGACAAGCTGGTGCCGGAAGTATGGGGTTGCTCCTCCTGAGGACTGAGACCTGACACCTGAGACCTGCTTCCGGGTGACTTCCGTTACGTTCCTTCCCGGCCTTTGCCGAGCTAAACTCCAAGCATGTCCTCTATACCAGGCGTAGGCCGCATCGTCTGCGCCCAATGCGAGCGGCCTGAAGCGAGTTGCGGGTGCGAAAAATATTGTATCTACTGTCAGTCCCAACTCGAAGTGCGTCTCTGCACCGACGGCCTGTATTACTGCGAAGCCTGCCGCACCGCCTGCGAGTACAAACCGGCAAACTGAACCTAGAGGTTAGAACCTGTTTCTTCTGTGACCGGTGCAGTGCCGTTCGGCTTCGTTCATGGACGCAGATCAGCATCCTCAGCAGCCGCGGCCAAGGTGGCCGCCTAGGTTCTGGCTGGCGCCGGACCGAGAGGTTTCGTGTCGTAGTGGACTAAGATCTTGGCAACCTCAGCGCCGAATTGTGGGTCCGCAGGCGACAGGCGCGATACCAGTTTGTCCAGTTCGGGGAAAAAGCGCTCGAAACCGGCAGGGTTGCCCGACCCAAGGAATCGTACCGGTTTGTTACTTGTATTGCCTTGCGCATGCTGCGCGCCGTGGGGCACAACCGCGAACGTTCCGGGCTCCAGATCGTGCCACTTGCCGTCGAGATAAACCGAGAGCACCCCCTCCAGCACGAAGAACTGTTCGTCCTGCCGATAGTGGTAGTGGAGAGAGGTCATGAAGCCGGGATCTTCGCGGAACTGGCCCAACCACCAGGCCCCGGCGGAACGCTCCCCATCCACCAGGATGTGCGCTTCGCCCCGCCCCTGGCTGTACACGCGCGCCTGGTCGGGTGTGACGATCATCGGTGTGACCACCATAGGCTGAGCCTCCTGAGCTTCCAGCGCGGGCGTCGCTGCAGACACTCCGGCCCCGGCACACAATGAAAGGAAGTCCCGCCGCTCCATGCGCACCCCCGTCTCGCGCTAATGTACATCAAGTTGCCCCAATTTAAGAAGCACGGTCGTAAACGGAAAAGCCGGAGAAGGCACGCGCCCTTGTAATATTCAGCTCAGATCACCACCGCTTCCTTGTATTCCCCGTAGACTTTCCGCATTGCGTCTGAGATTTCGCCGACCGTTGCATTTGCCTCGACGGCCGCCAGTATGCGCGGCATTAGATTGTCTCCCGAGCGCGCCGTGTCTTCGACCGCACGAATCGCGGCTTGCCAGGTCTCGGCATTGCGCTTGGCGCGCAGGGCCCGCAAGCGCTCCACCTGTTTGGGTTCCAATGCCGGATCGATGCGCTGGATCGGCACCGCTTTCTCTTCTTCTATCTGGAAGCGGTTCACGCCGACCACCACTGCCTCTTGCCGATCCACCGCCTGCTGATATTCGTAGGCAGCGTTCTGGATCTCCTGCTGCACATATCCGCGTTCGATCGCCTTGAGCATGCCGCCCATGGCTTCGATTTTTTCGAGATAATCGACGGCTCGCTTCTCGATTTCGCTGGTCAGCGATTCGATGTAATACGAACCCGCCAGCGGATCGACCGTCTGCGGCGCGCCGGACTCGAACGCGATCACCTGCTGCGTGCGCAGCGCGATCCGCGCCGACGCCTCAGTGGGCAACGCCAGCGCCTCGTCAAACGAATTCGTATGCAGAGACTGCGTCCCTCCGAGCACGGCCGCCATCGCCTGGATTGCGGTGCGCACAATGTTGTTCTCCGGTTGCTGCGCCGTCAGCGTGGAACCGGCTGTCTGCGCGTGGAAGCGGAGCATCCACGATTTTGGATTCTTCGCCTTGAAGCGGTCGCGCATGATCTTCGCCCACATCCGCCGCGCGGCGCGAAACTTCGCGACCTCCTCGAGAAAATTACTGTGGGCATTGAAAAAGAAGGAAAGCCGGGGCGCGAACAGGTCGACATCGAGGCCCGCCCGAATCGCCCCTTCCACATAGGCAATGCCGTTGCCCAGCGTGAAGGCGACTTCCTGCACCGCTGTCGATCCGGCCTCTCGCATGTGATAGCCGGAGATCGAGATCGTATTCCACTCCGGCACGTTCTCTTTCGACCAGGCAAAAATGTCAGTGATGATCCGCATCGCCTGCTGCGGCGGATAGATGTACGTTCCGCGCGCGATGTACTCCTTGAGCACATCGTTCTGCACCGTGCCGGAGAGCTTGCGAATGTCCCGGCCCTGCCGCCGCGCCACGGCCACGTATAACGCCAGCAGAATCGAAGCTGTAGCATTGATGGTCATCGAGGTTGAAATGGCGGTCAGGTCAATGCCATCGAACAGCCGCTGCATGTCTTCGATGGAATCAATCGCCACGCCGACTTTGCCAACTTCTCCCACGGCCAGCGGATTGTCCGAATCGAGGCCAATCTGCGTCGGCAAATCAAATGCCACCGACAGCCCCGTTGTCCCGTTCGCCAGCAGATACTTGTAGCGCTTGTTCGACTCCTCGGCGTCGCCCATGCCCGCGTACTGCCGCATCGTCCAGAGGCGGCCGCGGTACATCGTGGCCTGCACGCCGCGCGTGTAGGGAAACTCTCCGGGATAGCCGACGTCGCGGTCGTAGTTCCAGGCCGCGAGATCGGCGGGCGTGTAGAGGGGGCGTACGGGGATATGAGAAGACGTCTCTTCGCTCGGGAGGTGAGCTTCCCGCTTGATTGCGGATTCAGCCGTTTTGAGTACCGTCATGTTGTCCTTCCCTTCTCGGCGCTCTCGGCGTCTCCGGCGGTTTCAAGTTTAGCTCTTGGCCTTTAGCTCTTAGCTCTTTGCCTTTAGCTTTTTCTTTACCCGCCAGAAGGAGCTCAGCCCGAACCAGGTGAACGAGACCGTGAAGCAGATCGCGAGTACCAGCCGCGCCGGGCCTGCCGCGTGTCCAGACTGGTACTTCCCGTACTCACGCATGCCGGCCAGCGCCCCGATCCCGGCAATCGCCAAAAACGTGAATCCGGTCACTTCCAGCCAAAGCTGGTGCAGCACCCGCCCGAAAGGACGGGCGGTCGCGCGGATCCCCGCCAGCACCGCCCTGCCGCTCCGGCTGCGCTCCACCAGGTTGGCGACTGCACGAAGAATCAGCTTGATTTTTCTTGCCGCTTGGCCGCCGGATGCCAGGAGGTCGATCGGTCGGTCAATCATCAGTCGATTTTAGCAGCGGCCGGGCGTACAATGACGATGGGCGTCATCACCACGACTTGTGATGTCCCCATCAGCGGGGTCCAATTCGAGGGGGACTCGTGGATCAGCAACTGAAGCAGCTCATGAAAGAACTCGGAGAAGCGATCAACGAGTCTCTATCCGATTCCGAATCGATCGCCGAGGTCGTTGCCCGCATCAAGGAAGGCGGCTACGACATTTTCCTGGTTCTCGAGGCCACCATCGGCGTCAGCAAACAAGGCGAGCACACCACCGACAAGACTTCCCTGGTCTCCACCCTCAGCAGCAATCCCGAACTCAAGATCAGCGATCAGGATATGAAGTTTCTCAAGTCTCTCCGCATCAAGATCAGCGAAGAAGACGAGGAGTAGAATGGGTCGCGTAAGTTTCGCGACATACGTTTGGGTTGTCGGGTTTGGGTGTGCGACCCGAACTTCCTGGAGCCGGTTCCGAAACTGGCGTTCAGGGCAAAATCTTCCAATTCCCATAAAATTTTCCCTTCCTCAAATAGGAAAAATCTTGCAGGTAGGGTCTTTGGGTCTGTTAGGATAGATTTTCCCCTATGTAAGTGGCCGCTTAGCAGCATCTTAAGAGTGTAGAGCCGTCGTCGAAAATGGCCTTCGGCGTGCACTTCACGAATCGAAGTGTCGTCCTTCGGCCGGTCTCCCGCGGTGTTTCAAGAGTGCTGATTGGAGGGATTGACCACTTCTTTTGGCAGGCGCTGAGCAGGTAGCTGCATGAGGTGCCGGACATGGACTCCCAGGCTTCACAATTGACCCTAGGCCTTCTTCCCGAGCCTCGTACGCGTTGGGGAAGGTTCGTTCTCAGTTATGGCATGCAGTCGCTGGTGGTGGCGTTCTTCGTGATTGCTGCGATCATATACCCCGAAGTTCTTGTGTTACCGGTGCACGACTACCACTTCGTCAGTCTGGTCAGCACACCGCCCCCGGTTCCACAGGCTCCGGCGCCGGTCAAGCATTTTCCGGTTCCAGTTCCAAAGATCGCCGAACCGGTAACGCCGCGACCCGAAGCCATGCGCGTTCCCGCCGAACTGGTCCAGAAAAAGCCTCCAGTTCCCGAGGATCAGGCGCCCAAGGTGACGCTGGCTGCCAACAAAGAACTTCTGCCCGACACGAAACCGCTGATTCCCAGGCCGCCGGTCAAGACGAATGTGTTCTCCACGGGAAGTTCGGCTACGCCAACCATGGCGGCCGCGCCGCAGAAAGTACAAACGGGTGGCTTCGGCGATCCCAACGGCGTGCCCGCATCGGAGAATCACGGCCGTCCGATTACGATCGCGCAGGCGGGCTCGTATGACATGCCCTACGGTCCAGGCTATGGCAACGGCACCGGCGGATCGCATGGCGCCCGCGGGGTGGTTGCGAGCACCGGTTTTGGCAGCGGCGTCGCCACCGGCGACAGTTCCGGCCCGGTTTCTGCCTCGCGCGGCACGGTTCGCCAGGGCGGCTTCGGAGACGCCGACGTCGTAGCCGCTTCTCAGCCCAAAGCCAAGTCCGCCGAACCGGTCGTCAAGACCTTGCCGGCTGAGATCACATTCAAACCCCGTCCGGTTTACACTGATGAAGGGCGACAGCTTAAGATTGAGGGCGAGGTCCTGCTCGATGTTGTCTTTTCAGCGACCGGGCAGATTCGGATCGTGAAAGTGGTGCGCGGTCTCGGTCATGGGCTGGACGAATCCGCGGTTCGCGCCGCGGAAAAAATTCAGTTTAAGCCCGCCCTGAAAGACGGCCATCCGGCTGATTCCGAGGCGGTATTGCACATCGTGTTTCAACTTGCATCGTAGGTGAAATGAAACAAACAAAAATGTTGCGCTCCCGATTCGCACTCTTTACGCTTTCCCTCGTCTGCTGCGCCGCGTCCCTGTTCGTCCAGACTTCGTTTGCCCAGACTACGCCGGAACCCCAGCTTTCGACCCGCGACGCCGCCGCTCAACACGCCAGCGCCGCCGCCAACAGCTTCGATCAGGTTGTCGATCGAGCGGTGGAGCGCGAACATTTCTTCATGGCCCAGATGAAGCAACTTCATCCCCTGGTAGAAACTTATCTCCAGAATCTGAAGGAAGACAAAGACCTCGGCGTTCCCGTCCCCAGCAGCGACGTGTACTTTCTGGGCCGATTGGATATGAGCGAGGGTACCGATGACCGCGCTTTCACCTCGCCCACCACGGCCGGCCTCGGCAAACGCATGCTCAGCAAACTGAAGAATGTTTATACCATGAGGTTCCTGCCGCTGGGCTTTGCCCAGATGGTGATCCTCGATCAGGATTTTCAGCGCAAGTATTACGACTTCACTTTCGTACGCCGTGAGTTCCTCGGCGAAGTACGCTGCGTCGTCATGGACGTCGCCCCCAAGAAAGACTCCGGCAAGGGCCGGTTCCTCGGCCGCATCTGGATGGAAGACCAGGACTACAACATCGTCCGCTTCAACGGCACTTACTATCCTCATCCGCGAGCCAGTTATTACTTGCACTTTGACAGCTGGCGCCAGAACATCCGCCCCGGCGTCTGGCTGCCTTCGCTGATTTATTCCGAGGAGTCTGATCTAAAGTATCGTCTGGGGCAGACGCTTGATTACAAGGCGCAGACGCGGCTTTGGGGCTACAACCTGAAGGATCTCCGCCGCAACTCCGAGTTTACCGAGATCACGGTCGACGCCCCGCAGTCAGTCCAGGACCAAAGTCAGAAAGCCCAGGACGCTACCCCCATCGAAGCCCAGCGCGCGTGGGAACGTCAGGCTGAAATCAACGTGCTTGACCGCCTGCAGCAGATCGGCCTGCTCGCGCCGGAAGGCGAAATCGACAAGGTGCTACAGACCGTGGTCAACAACGTGATGGTGACCAATAACCTTGACATTCAACCCGAGATCCGGTGCCGCGTGCTGATGACCACGCCGCTCGAGTCGTTCACCATTGGCCATACCATCGTCGTGAGCCGCGGCATGATTGACGTGCTGCCCGACGAAGCGGCCTTGGCCATGATTCTGACCCACGAACTGGCGCACATCGTGCTCGGCCATCATCTCAACACCAAGCTCGCCTTCAACGACCGCATGTTCTTTCCTGATGAGCGCACCTTCGAGCGCATGGATTTCGCTCGTGATCGCGGCGAAGAAGAAGCCGCCGACAAGAAAGCCATCGAACTGCTCAACAACTCGCCCTACAAGGACAAGCTCAGCAACGCTGGCTTGTTCCTCAAGGCGGTCCAGGCCCGCGCACCGCAACTGAAGAACCTGATCCGGGCGCATTTGGGCGACAGCCTCCTCAATGGCAACGCCACCAGGATGTCGTCTTTGATGACCGCCTCGCCGCAATTCGACCCGAAGAAGGCCGATCAGGTCGCGGCGCTTCCTCTCGGTGGCCGGGTCAGGGTGGACCCGTGGAACAATCAACTCGAATTGATCAAGACCAAGCCTGTCGCCATCACCACCGCAGCCGAGAAGATGCCCTTCGAAGTCACGCCCTTCTTCCCGTTCCTCACCAGGTTCGGCAGCGCCGCTCCAGAAAAAGCGGCTCCGGCCCCGGAGAAAACGGCGGCAGCTCCGACGGGGCAGTAGGATAGCTTCTAGCTTGGCCACCTAGATCATTGTGCGCGGATGGTCTGTAGCGGGAGAGAACCAGCAGAAAGAATCAGGAAAAGCCCCCTGCCAGACGCAGCGGGGCTTGGTCGTGCAGCTATTGCACCATGGCGCTTCCGACTTGCGAAAACACGTTGTTGGCGTTGCCGCCAATCAGTCGGACCGTGCCAATCACGATCACCAGGATTACCGCGAGCATCACCGCATATTCGGCGACGTCTTGACCGTTCTCTTCAGTCCAAAGTTGACGGATTGCCTTGATCACTGTCTGCCCCCAATCGACGACACGCCCGAGCTTTACTTATCCCTCGGAACAGTGGTTCGCCGCCGTGTGACTATTAAAATATCGTGAGTCGACCCCTCTACCCAATAGCACACCAGTGACTCCATATAGCACTATCGTGCCATAACCCAGTGATTCCCCTTAGATCCCGCCAATCCGTTGATTACACAATCTCGATTACACAATCGTTTTCAGGGGAAGCCCCTGATTCACCGCAAACAGCGCCAGTTCCAGACGGGTGGAAACCCCGAGTTTGTCGAAGATATTGCTGAGGTGGTGCTTCACCGTATCCTCGCTGATTTTGAAGTATTCGGCGATTTCCCGGTTAGCATAGCCGGCAACCACCGCAGAGACGATCTCCAGTTCCCGCGGCGTCAGCCCGAATTTCTTCTGTTTCGATTCCTCGTTGGTACTCTGCATGAGGTTGCGCAGGTACTGCACCAGGTTCGAGACGCTGTCCCGCCCCACCCAGTACTCCCCGGCCATCACCGCATGAATGCTCTTGAGCAACAGTTGGGTGGCGGAATCCTTCAGCACCACGCCGCGGGCTCCCAACTGCAACGCCTCCACCATCTGCTTCTTTTCCACCGCCGCCGTCAGCAGGATGATGCGCACCGCCCCGCCGCCGCTCGCGTTCAGGTCGCGCAGCGCATCGAGGCCAGTGTGGTGCGGCATGGCCAGATCGAGCAGGAGAATGTCGGGCTTGATCTCCGTCGCCAGTTTCACCGCCTCGTGGCCGTCACAGGCTTCGCCCACCACTTTCATATCGCTTTCCGATTCCAGCAGGCGCCGCAGCCCGTCGCGGAAAATGGGGTGATCGTCGGCAATCACAATGCGTATGGGATGAATGCGTTTATCCATGATGCGTCCTCCTCGCTGGCGGAATCCGTACTTCCAACCGTGCGCCGTGACCCGGAGTCGATTCTATCGTGAGTTCACCCGCCAGCAGCCGTACTCTTTCACGGATCACCGCCGGCCCCTTGCCTGTCGTCTCCAGTTCCGCACCCGACAGCCTTCCCGAAAAAGAAAATCCTTTCCCGTCGTCCTCCACCGTCAATTGCAGATTACCAGCCCGCTGCGCCAGCCGTACCAGCACATGGTGGGCGCCACTGTGCTTGCGCACGTTCACCAGGCTCTCCTGCACAATGCGCGCCAGTTCCCGGCACACTTTCTGCGCCACATCCACCCGCTCCAGTTCGCTGACGAACTCGGCTGCGATTCCCGTCTCCCGCCGGAAGCGTTCCACGGTGTCGGAAATGAAACCCAGAAGCCGGTCCGCATCCACCTCGAACGATTTCATCGCCTGCATCAATTCGCGCAACTTCAGAACTTCTTCGCGCAGCAGTTTCTGGATCCGCGCCAGCTCCGCGTTCACCACCAGCGCCTGCATTCCCGACTGGCGCCGCAGCACATCCACCTGCATTTCCACCGCGATCAACGATTGAATCGCTCCGTCATGAAGTTCGCGCGCGAACCGCGCCCGCTCCAGCGCCCCCGCCCGCTCCCGCAGCCGCCGCATCAGGTACACGTTGTAGATCGCCGGACCCACCTTCTGCGCAAATTCCTGCAGAAAGCGCAATTCCTCTTCCGGCTCCCCCATCATCTGTGGATCGAACAGGAACACCCGGCCCGACCACTCAGTACCGAACAGCAACGCCACCGAAACCATCGCGTCAAATTTTTCCACGCGCGCCAGCGCATCCAGAAATCCCGCGCTTACATCGCGCAGCCGTCCTCCATCGCGGTCCAGCAGCACCGCGTGAAAACCCTTGGCACTGCGCGCTGCGTAAATCGCGTCCGCTGACGAGTCGAACAGATACACCTTTTCGCTTTCCGGCAAAGCCTCGCGCCAACGCAGCGGTTCGATGCCTTCGGCGCCACGACTCACCTCGGCCAAGAATACCCGGTAACTGTTCGCTTCCTGCGAGGCGCTCAGCACCCGGCAAGCGCCGTAGATGCTCATCACCTCCCCAAGAATCTGCTGCATGGTCCCGGTCAGTCCCACCTCCACCCGCGTCGAACTCAGAACGCGGGTGATCACGGCGCGCTCCGCCCGCACTTTCTTCTGGTTCTCCGACATGTAGCCCAGCAAAAATCCAAGCACAAGCAGATACACCGAACTCATGAACAGCTGTTGCGGATCCAGTTCCCGCACGCTCACCCCCAGCCGAGGCAGGTGCACCACCCGCAGCCACTGATCCGCCGCCGGTTCCAGTCCGGCTCGCACCGCGAACGCTTCCGCCCACAACAGCGCCACCACCGAACCCGCGGTACCCACCGTCTCCCACAGCCCCCAGCGATATGCCGCCGCCGCCATCACGAACACGAAGAATAGAAAAAATGGCCCGCGCTGCGCTGGCGCGAACATTGAGATCAGCGCCGGCCACACGATGTCCGCAGAATGCACCACCAGACGAAAAGCGTTTGTCGACTGCGGCCGGAAGCGCACCAGCAACATCACCACCACGGCGTGCACGAAATAGACGATGAGCAACCAGTACAGCCAGGGCGAATACACAAACCCGCGCACCGGCTCGATCCAAAGAGCAGCCACTGCCACAGTCGTCAGCGCCACCCGCGCCGTCGCCAGCCAGCGCTCGGTGCGCCGGATTTCGCCAACAGTGAGCGGCGCCCGGAAGCGCCATAGATCACGGTATTGAGGGATCATCCAGGACAAAGGACTCTGCGCCTAAATTCGAAAAGATAAGCGCCTAATTCTAAAGGTAATCTCAGCCAAACTCCATGAACTTCTTACTTCCGCGATTCTCATTTCTAATTTCTCACTTCTGCACCAGGAGTTACTGTAGTAACGCCCTCGACCTCACATCACGCTCTAGAATGGAGCCGGAGTAGTTTGCCTTGGCCGCACTCACCAAACTCTGGGTCTCTTTGCTGGTCGCGCTGGTTCTCGCCCAGGTTGCAGCGTCTTTGCTCATGCCAAGAGGCGACGCCCTTACCATTGCCAGCGACCTTATCCAGGGCACTCTCATGCTGGTTGCCACCGCCGCCTTCCTGCCCAATATCTCGCGCTCGCGCTGCCCCACTCTCCACATCCGGCTTTTCTGGATCCTCATGAGCGTGGGCATGATCTTCTGGCTTACTTACCAGGGAATGTGGAATTACTTTGAAGTCCTAAAACGTCAGGACGTGCCCGACCCCTTCCTGGGCGATATCGTTCTGTTTCTGCATCTGGTGCCCATGATCGCCGCTCTCGCCGTGCTTCCCCATCTTCGGGAAGACGAGCGCGACGAACGCGTCCGCATGCTCGACTTTACCCTCCTACTCATCTGGTGGGTCTTCATTTATGTGTACGCCGTCATCCCATGGCAAATCGTGCAGGTCGATGAAGCGGTTTACAGCGCCAATCTCAACCTCGCGTATCTGACCGAAAAACTCTTGCTCCTGGTGTCACTTGCCGTCCTCGCCTATACCGCTCAGGGCGGCTGGCGGCAGGTTTACGGACAGTTACTCGGCGCCAGTGCACTCTACGCCTCCAGTTCCTACGTCGCCAATTATGCCATCGGTCACAAGCTTTACTACAGCGGCAGCATCTACGACATCCCGCTGAGCGTTTCCATCGCCTGGATGGCGGCGGCTCCCTTGCTTGCTCTTCGCCTCGACCTGTCCGACGCCAAGCCGTCGCGACCTGTGCTCGGCGTCTGGATCACGCGCCTGAGTATGCTCGCTCTGTTCAGCCTCCTCTGGGTCGCCATGCACTCCGAACTGGACCCGACGATCCCGCATTCGGTCAAGGCCTTCCGCATTACCGTGAGTCTTATGACCTTGGTGGTGATGGGCATCGTGGTTTTCTGGCGTCAACGCCTGCTCGGAGCTGAGCTTGCGCAGTTTCTCGAAAGGTCACGACGCTCTTTCGACGACCTCAAGGCGTTGCAGGAGAAGCTTATTCAATCCGAGAAGCTGGCCTCGCTCGGCCAGCTGGTGGGCGGAGCCGCCCACGAGATCAACAATCCGCTCACCGCCATGCTGGGATACTCCGACCTGCTCAGTGCGTCCACCTTGCCACCCCAGGAACAACTCCAAGCCGCGCAAATCGGCGAGCAGGTCCGCCGCACCACCACGCTGGTTGCCAGCCTGCTGATTTTTGCCCGTCAAGCCCCTGCCAAGCTTGCCGCCGTCGACATCAACTCCGTGCTGCAAACCGCCGTGCGCCTGCTTGCTCCGCAACTCGAGGCGGAAGCCAATTCGATCCGACTCGAACTCGCTCCTTCGCTTCCACCCGTGCTCGCCGACTCCAACCAGATTCTCCACGTCTGCATGCACCTTGCTGGACAAATCAGCGCCCGGCTCAATCGCGAAACACACTCCGCCATTTTCGTTCGCACCCACAGCCAAGGCAACTTTGTCCTGGTTGACTTCTCGTCCTACGATCCGGTTGCCGATCCTTCCTCGGAGCCGCCCTCGTACCCGTCGGTGCTCAACTCCGAAGGCGGGAACAAGCCCTCTACCCTTTCGTTGAGCGCCTGCTGCCGCATCGTCGAAGAACATGGCGGCCGCCTCTTGCAGCCTTCGACTCCCGGTAACACCGCTTTCCGGATGGAACTGCAGGTCGCGACAAATTCTGCAAGCCGCTCCTCGTTCGCCGAGACCAACCGAGCCGCGGCCCGCAGCAGTTCTTAGCGTTGTAGAGACGCGACAAGCCGCGTCTCTACGGGAAATCTGGCGCCACTTCCACCGTCCTCTTCAACTGTCCGCAGGCCGCAAAAATGTCGCGCCCGCGCGGCCGCCGCACGAATGTCGGAATTCCCGCTGCCACCAGAATCCGCTGGAACGCCAACACCCGCTCTTGCTCCGGCGTCCGGTACGGCAACTCCGTCCCCGGATTCAGCGCAATCAAATTAATTTTTGCCCGTATGCCCCGCACCAACTCCACCATCTCGCGCGCCTGCTCCGGAGCGTCATTCACGCCCGCCAGCAGCACATACTCAAACGTGAGGCGCTCCCGCGCCCGCAGCGGAAACTCCCGCGCCGCTTTCATCAACTCCCCCAAGTTCCACTTCCGGTTCAGCGGCATCACTGTGCTCCGCAATTCGTCATTCGACCCATTCAACGAAATGGCCAGCTTTGGCCGCAGTGCCTCCTGCCCGAAGTCATGAATCCGCGGCACGATCCCCGCCGTCGACACCGTCATCCGCGACTCCGGAATCCCTACACCCTCCACCAGCAGCCGCACCGACTTCATGAAGTTGTCATAGTTCAAGAAAGGCTCGCCCATGCCCATGAACACGATGTTGACCCGCTGCAGCGGCGGCTCCACTCCCTGCTCGCGAAGAACCGCCGCGATCTGCCCGATGATCTCTCCCGCCTCCAGATTCCGCTTGACCCCAAGCAGCGCCGTAAAACAGAACTTGCAATTCACCGCGCATCCCACCTGGCTCGATACGCAAATCGTAGCCCGGCGCCGCCCCACCAGAGCTGTTCCACCCTCAATCTCGTCACCCGCTTCGCTCCCGTCGCCGCTCTCCCCGCCATCTCCCTCCGGCATCCAAACCGTCTCCACCGTCTCCCCGTCGGAGAGTTCCACCAGATACCGCACCGTGCCATCGGTCGAGACAAACTTGCGCGCAATCGCCGGAAAACCCATCCCCCAGCCTTCCTCCGCCAGACGAGCGCGGTATTCGAGCGGCAGGGTCGAAACCTGATCCAGCCGCTCAATCTTTTGCCGATATACCGCATCAAATAATTGCTGGCCGCGGTAGGCAGGTTGTCCGGACCCAATCGCAAGATTCGTAAGTTCCTGCAGGTTAAGTCCTAACAGCGAGTTGGATGGCTGACTTTGCATGCGCACTCTGGATGCTAGCGGAGCGACGTATACTTGCCCCTCTCTCAATAATACTGAAGTTATGATGCCTGGAATTGCCCGTAAGTTAAACAAAAACAAGGCCGAATTCAGTCATCGTCGTCCCACCTCAGATTGTGGGACAATAATATAAGGGGCATCAGATTTCGAACCAGGGGCATTGCGTTAGCAATACCATGCAGAGATGAAGCTTCCCGTGTCTCCCGAGACGCGGCAAGCTGCGTCTGTACCGGAAAATCAAACACCCTCTTAGGGGCTGGAAAATTAATTAAGAAACTAAATGGTAAAAGAGACCCGTAACATTCATCGTCAGGTGCTACCGAACGGGCTAACCGTCATCACCGAGCAGATGCCCCACATCCGCTCCGTCGCGATCGGCATCTGGCTCAAGTCCGGCTCCCGCGACGAAGATTCCGAATGGAATGGCATTTCCCACTTCATCGAGCACATGGTGTTTAAGGGCACGGAGACGCGCTCCGCCGAAGCCATCGCCCGCCAAGTCGATTCGATCGGCGGGAATATGGATGCGTTCACGGCGAAGGAATGTATCTGCTTCAACATCAAAGTCCTCGATGAGCATCTTCCGCTTGCCCTGGATGTCCTCAGCGATCTCGTCCTTCATCCGGTGTTCGATGCCGGCGATATCGCGCGCGAGCGCGGCGTCATCCTCGAAGAAATAAAAATGGACCAGGATAATCCCGACTACCTCGTGCACGAAATCTTCACCCAAAGTTTCTGGAAGAACCACGCCCTCGGCTTGCCGATCCTGGGCACGCGCGCCACCGTAAGAAAATTCGAGCGGCCCATCGTCTCCCGCTTCTATGGACACCACTTCGCTCCCGGCAATCTCATCGTCAGCGCTGCCGGGAACCTCGATCACAAGCACTTTGTCGAAATCGTCGCCAAACATTTCGAACATGTGAAACCGGCGAAAAACGGCTTGCACTCGCCCCAGCCCAAAACTTTTTCCCGCATCAACCTGCGCAACAAGAAATCGCTCGAGCAGGTCCAGATCTGCATCGGCGTCCCCTCGCATCCGATGGCCCACGAACGCCGCTACGCTTCCTACATCCTGAACACGCTGCTCGGAGGAGGCATGAGTTCGCGCCTGTTTCAGAACATCCGCGAACGCCAGGGACTCGCCTACTCCATCTACAGCGACCTGAACCCCTACCGCGATACCGGCTCCATGTGCGTGTTCGCTGGCACCTCGCGCGCGTCGGCCATCAAAGTTGTGGAGAGCGTCATCGCGGAATTCCGCAATCTGAAAACCACGCCCGTCCCCGAAGAAGAATTGCGCCGCTCCAAGGACCAGCTCAAAGGCAGCCTCATGCTCTCGCTCGAATCCTCGACCGCGCGCATGTCGAACCTGGCCCGCCAGGAGATGTACTACGACCACTTCTATGGTCTCGACGAACTCATCGAGCGCATCGAAGCCGTTACTATCGATGACCTTCAGCAAACCGCGGAAGAATTTTTCCGCACCGAGCAGATCGCCGTAACCATCCTCGGCAACCTGACCGGCCTCAAACTAACCCGCGACCAGCTAACCTGCTGAGAGCTGGTTTGGGGGAAATACCCCATGCAAATGGTGATCGACGTTTTCGCGCAGATCTTCGGCACCCTCTGGGCGCACAAGCTGCGTTCGTTCCTCACCATGTTCGGTATCGCCTGGGGTGTCGGTTCCCTGCTGCTGTTGGTCGGCCTCGGCGAGGGCTTCCGAACCGGCAACCAACGCAACCTCTCGGAGTTCGGCGAAAACATCATAATGATCTACCCCGGCCGCGCTCCCGCCGTTCCGGGCAGCATGAACTCCGCCCGCGAGTACCGGCTCACGTACCAGGATTACCTCGACATCCGTAAAGAATCTCCGCACATTCGTGCCATCACTCCCGTCCTCGCCAGCAACGACGTGCGTGCCGTCAGCGAGTTCGCCAGCGCCAGTGGCCAACTCAACGGCGCCGAACCGCAGTACAACGGAATCCGTTTTCTCCCGCTGAAGCAGGGACGCTGGCTCAACGACCTCGACGAAGCTCAAAAACGCAACGTCGTCGTCCTCGGTGATGAGATGACGCACAACCTTTTTCCGGGACGTCCTGCAGTCGGCTCGTTCATTCTGCTCAATGACCATCGTTTTGAAGTGATTGGCACGCTGAGCCGGGTCGGTCGCGGCGACGACAACATGACTAACATGCGCGCCTACATTCCCTTTCAGGTCATGCGCAGTGATTTTCCGCTCAAGGGCGAAGAGGGCTACGACGCAATTTCAATGATCTACTATCAGCCTCGCGTCGCCAACGAACACCTGCTCACGCAGGAGGAGGCTCGCCGCGTCATCGGCCGCAATCACCATTTCGATTATCACGATGAAGACGCCTTCGAAGGCCTTGACTTCGTCCAGACAGCGCAAATGATGGGCACCATCTTCGATGCGATGAACGGATTCCTCGGCACCGTCGGTCTGGTCACTCTCGCCCTCGGCGCCATCGGCGTCATCAACATCATGCTCATCGCCGTCAGCGAGCGCACGCGCGAAATCGGATTGCGCAAGGCTCTCGGCGCCACCAACCGCAGCATCATGCTGCAATTTTTCGCCGAGGGCATTCTGCTCACGCTGGTCAGCGGACTCATCGGCATGGCCCTGGCCGGCGGCCTCATGGCGCTGTTCCGCAATTACAATGGCCCCGCCGGCTTCGATCCGCCGCGGCTCGTTCTAAAAACTGCGATCCTGGCCATCGCCAGCCTTACGCTCGCCGGCGTTGCCGCCGGACTCTATCCTGCGCGCAAGGCCGCCCGCCTGGAACCAGTCGAAGCCTTAAGGCAGGAATGAGGAGATTTTGTAATTTCGTAATCGGGTAATTTTGTAATTTAAAATCGTGCGGCTTCAGGTTTTCAAATTACCAAATTTCCCGATTACAAAATTATCAAATGGATTTATTAAGATGATCCGCGACCTGCTCCAGGAGTCCTATGATGCCATGCGCTACAACCGGCGCCGCACCGCGCTCACTATGCTGGGCATGGCATGGGGCATCGCCACGGTCGTAATGCTCCTTGCCTACGGCGATGGCTTCGGCATCGCCATCGTTAATATCTTCAAGAATTTTGGCACCAAGCTCATGATCGTGGTTCCCGGCCGCTCCTCCATGCAGTCTGGTGGCGAGAAGGCCGGCGCGCCAATCCGCCTCACCCTTGAGGACATCGATCTGCTCACCACCAACATCCCGCAGATCACCCACATCACTCCCAGTTGCGTCAAACAGGCGACGGTGCAATACGACACTCGCTCTTACACCATCGGCGTCAACGGCGAATACCCCAACACTTTCGCCATCCGCGCACTAACCCTCGCGCAGGGACGCTTCTACAACCCGGAGGATCAGATGCAGCGCGCGCGCGTCGCCGTCATCGGTTCCGAAACCAAAGAGAAACTTTTCTCCGGGCGCAACGCCCTGGGCGAGCGCATTCGCATTGACGGCATCAGCTTTGAAGTCGTCGGCGTTCTCAGCCCCAAGATGCAGGGTGGCGACGACAATCCCAATCGCGTTGTCTACGTCCCCTTCACGACCATGAGCGACCTCAAGGACACTCACTATCTCGACGCCGTCTGGTTCAATTACGAAACCAACGACTATGAACGGATCGAGCAATCCGTGCGCTACATCATGGCCGCGCAGCACAAATTCAATCCCGCCGACCGCCGCGCCCTATTTGTCTTTAATCTTATGGAGCAGCTGCACCAGTTCGAAGTCATCACCCTCGGCCTCAAGATCCTGCTCGGCTTCATCGGCACTCTCACTCTGGGCATCGGCGGCGTCGGCCTGATGAACATCATGCTCGTCTCGGTCACCCAGCGCACTCGTGAAATCGGCGTCGAGAAGGCGCTCGGCGCGCGGCGCCGGCATATCTTCCTCCAGTTTCTGGCCGAGGCGCTCACCATCACCTTCATTGGCGGACTCCTCGGCATCATCCTCGCCTACGTCGTTGCCTTCTCCGTAGGCAGGCTTACGCTCTACAGCGCCGTGGCCAAACACGCCGAAGCCGGCGACATCCGCCTCACGATCAACCCCATCACCCTGATCGTCGCCATCCTCATCCTCACCGCCGTCGGACTGATCAGCGGCATGGTCCCAGCCATCCGCGCCTCCCGCCTCGACCCTATCGAAGCTCTCCGCTACGAATAGAAAGGTACTTCTCCGCCTGTAGAGCCGGGCTTGCCGCGTCTCTACGGGAAATCAGCCGGGGAGCGAACACAAACTTTTCCGCAGCTCTCGGACTCTCCGCCGCTGCTAAAATCTTGGAGACCCACAGAAACATCTAAACAAAAGCGGTGTTATCGCAATTGGAGGATGATGATAAGAAAATGAAAAAGCTGATTGGATTGCTCGCGATATGTTTCATTTTTTCTCTCTCAGCCCTGGCGCAACACGGAGAACATGCAGGCGGTGGCGCCCGGCCCGAGGTCGGTGGCGGCCGTCAAAACATTCCTGCACACGGTCCGGCGCGCGTAAAGAGTCCGCACGCGGCCGAGGAGAATCGTAACTTCAGTGAAAAAGCAGGACATCCCAATGCTCCCCACGTAGATGCCGGAGGGCGATGGGTGGGCCATGATACCGGCCGCAACGACCCTCATTACCGTCTGGATCATCCGTGGGAGCATGGCCACTTCACCGGCGGTATTGGTCGCGGCCACGTCTGGCGCCTCGGAGGCGGTGGTCCCAGCCGCTTCTGGTTCGGCGGTTTCTACTTCTCCGTAGCTCCCTACGACTTTGGTTACTGTAACGACTGGCTCTGGGATTCGGACGACATCGCCATCTACGATGATCCCGATCACATTGGCTGGTACCTCGCCTATAACGTCAGGCTCGGAACCTACGTCCATGTGCAGTATCTGGGAATGTAGAACGGTGGGATGTTTGTAACGCAGTTGTTTAGGACCGGTCCCAGTCTTTGCGCAAACCGCAAAGGCTGGGGCCGGTTTGAAGCACACACCGCCTTGATCATGCGTGGCCAGGCGTGATCGGAGCAAATAGAAAAACGGTTCCGTTACTTCTTTTCTTCGGGATTGTCGCTCTTGAGCTCCTTGCTCTTGTCGTCTTTCGTCTTGTCCTGGATCGAGAGCAGTTCGACCTCAAAGATCAGGGTCGCATTGGGCCCGATCTGGCCGCCCGGCCCCCCCCGCTCACCATAGGCAAGGTCCGAAGGAATAAAAAGCTGCCACTTCGATCCCACGGGCATGAGCTGCAGCGCTTCCGTCCACCCTTTGATAACTTGACCGACTCCAAACGTAGCCGGTTGCCCGCGCTTGTAGGAACTGTCAAATTCCGTGCCATTGATCAGAGTGCCTCGGTAGTTACACACAACCGAGTCGCTCGCCGTGGGCTTCGGTCCGGTGCCGGCTGTCAAAATCTTGTACTGCAGACCGCTGGGCAACGTAACTACGCCGTCTTTACTTTTGTTGGCGGCTAAGAATGCTTCGCCTTCGGTCTTATTCGCTGCCCCCGCCTGTTGCATTTTCTCCTGCTGCTGTTTGCGAATCTCGGTCTGCACCTCGGTGAGCACGGCCTGCGCTTCTTCTTGCGTCAGACGCGTCTTACCGCCGGACATCGCGTCTTTCAATCCCTGGGATACGAGATTCGAGTCCACTTCCACCGACTGCTTTTTGAGGTTGGTCCCAAGGCCGGTCCCGATGTTCATTCCCAGAGCGTAGCTGAACTTTTCTTTTCGCGTTGTAAGCGCCGGAGCCGCCGCGCTTTGCGCTGCCGTCCCCGTCTTTTTCGCCGGAGCATTTGCGGTTGTGGCTGCCTTCGGAGTTGTGGCTGCAGGAGCCGCTGGAGTCGTTGCCGCCGGAGTGCTTGCTGGTGGAGTCTGCTGGGCATAGCCATCTCCGGCCAGCATCATCGCTGCGGCCAATAGTAGCGCTGTAGTGAGTGATCTTTGCATTCACCTATTGTCACATTGCTCCGCATTCTGCGCCAGACCCGGAGGTTACACCGGCCGGATGCCTGGAGCGGTCGCGCCAGATTCCGGTATAATCCCTGCATGAAAATCGCCCGGTTGTTCCCACTCGCCCTGCTCGTAATAGCGCTCGTCTCAGCCAGTTCGGCTAAGACTGTGGTTCAACTCAAGGATGCCCAAGGCAAGGTGGTGGGCACGGCGATTCTATGGGAATCGGGCCCGGGCATCGGGATGGAACTCAATCTCGAGAATCTGCCTCCGGGCGTTCATGCCATACACTTTCATCAGAACGCGAAGTGCGACGCCCCGGATTTCAAATCCGCGGGGGGCCACTTCAATCCCGATGGGAAGAAGCATGGGTTGGAGAATCCGGAAGGCCACCACGCTGGCGATAACCCCAACTTCACGATGGGCGCGGACGGCAAAGCGCATTTCCGGGCGGAGAATAAAGACGTCACACTTGGCAGCGACAGCCATTCGCTGTTCAGCAACGGCGGTACATCGCTCGTCATCCACGCCAAGGCCGACGATCAGAAGACCGACCCCGCGGGCAACGCCGGAGACCGCATCGCCTGCGGCGTGATTACGAAATAATTCTTGTGGGGACGGGCGCGCTCGCCCGTCCAATCTGAGCGCAGTTCGGCCTCGCCTCTAATGTGAGCACCGGCACGACATGAGGCCGTGCCCTTCCCCCCGACGATTTATGAAATAGTTTGTCCTACTTCCCCGCCGGTACGTAAAGCGCGGGAATGTTCTGCTTGTTCACCATCTCATTCAACGCTGGCAGATCCTTCGACATCAGCTCGCGATATTGCGCCAGCAGCGGCTGCGCCTGCTTTTCCAGATCCTCGAAGACCTCGTACTGCTGCTTCGTGGGCGCGGCATCGGCCGATTCCACGCTGCCGAGCAGTGAGTGCAGCCGCTCATCGATCAGCACCGGGTAGTTCAGGTTCGACTCCGAACTCTTCGAGTTTACCTGGAGCAACTGCGACTCCAGATCGAAGCTCTTTTTGTCGAAGTCTTTGGTGGCCGAAACGAGCGATGCATAACGTGTGTCGTCGCCGAAACGCCGGGCCAGCCCACTAGTCTGCGTACGCACTTCGCGGATCGTCCCGACCGCCTCGTGAATCTCCGCTATTTGCGCCACGATCTTGCGGCCCAATGCGCTCTGCTTTTGCAGGTCGTCGCTCGACGCCTTGACCCGCGGATCCGCTTTCAACTCCAGCGGCGCCGTGTACGATTTTCCGTCCGCCGTCAGCCGCACCTGATACGCGCCCGGCGGCACCATCGGTCCACGATTGCGAAATTCCGCGCCGGGTTCTCCCGCCAGCGGAGTTGGCCCCTGCAAACGCAAATCCCAGGCAAAGCGGTTCATGCCCATATCGGTCGGAATCTTCTCGTTGGGGGGCGTCTGGTCCGGCCACTCTGGCGGTGTTTCCGCTTCCTTCTTTTCTTCGTTAGAGTAGCGCCGCACGACTTTCCCCGACGCATCCAGAACTTCGAGCGCCACTACACCCTTCGGCGAGGTTGGGAAATAGTAATAAATAATCGCGCCCGTCGGCGGATTCTCGCCCACCGGCTGCCGCCGCTCGAAGAAATCAGGCCAGCGCATGCGATAGGTCAGTCGCGGCTTGTAAAGCAGGGCTTCGGTCGCCGCTTGCGCAGTCGCATTTACAGCGCGCAGCGGTGTGAGGTCGTCCAGAATCCAGAAAGAGCGCCCATGCGTCGCGACCACCAGATCGTCGTTTTTCACGATCAGGTCGTGGACCGGACTGTTCGGCAAATTCAGTTGCAGCGATTGCCAGTTCGCTCCGCCATCGAACGAAACGTAAACCCCAGTCTCCGTGCCCGCATACAACAGATTCTTCCGCACCGGATCTTCGCGCACGGCGTGCGTGTAAGCGCCATCCGGAATGCCGCTGGTGATCTTCGCCCACGTCTTGCCAAAATCCGTGGTCTTGAAAATGCAAGGCTTCAGATCGTCGAGCTTGTGCGTGTCGACCGCCGCATACGCCGTGCCCGCATCGTGTGGCGAAGCCTCGATCAGACTCACCAGGCTCCACTCCGGAATTCCCTTGGGGGTCACGTTCGTCCAGTTCTTGCCGCCATCGCGCGAAATGTGAATCAAGCCATCATCGGTTCCCGCCCACAACAGGTCTTTCTGCACGGGCGACTCCGCGATCGTGAACACCGTGTCGTAATACTCGACCGAGGTGTTGTCCTTGGTCAGCGGGCCGCCGGACGAAATCTGCTTGCTCTTATCGTTGCGCGTCAGATCGGGACTGATCGCCGTCCAGCTCTTGCCTTCGTCGGTAGTCTTGAAGACGCGCTCAGCAGTGGTGTAGATCACATTGGGATCATGCGGTGAGATCGCGATGGGCTGCGTCCATCCCAGGCGATATTTCATGTCACCGACGCCGTGTCCGGCGGCGTCCTCCGGCCAAACTGTAATATCCTGCTCCTGGTCGCTGCGGCGATCAAGGCGAGTGACCACGCCGCCGCCTGAACCCGCATAAATAATGTTCGCGTCCCGCGGATCGGGCTGAATGTATCCGCTCTCGCCGCCGCCCGCATCGAACCAGTGCTGGCGCCCGACATAGCCGTCGTCGGTGCGGCTGGCGATGCCCACTGTTGTGTTGTCCTGCTGCGCACCGTACACGTTGTAGAGAAAATCGTTGTCCGCGGCCACGTGGTAGAACTGCGCCGTCGGCTGGTTGTACAGCGTGGACCAGATCTTGCCGCCATCGACCGAGATCGTCGCCCCGCCATCGTTCCCGTTGATCATGCGATTCGGATTCTGCGGATCGATCCAGAAACCGTGATGATCGCCATGCGGCGCGGGCAGAAGATTCAGCGTCTTGCCGCCATCGGTCGAGCGGAACAGGCCGGTGTTCAGCATGTAGACTGTGTTCGCGCTCTTCGGATCGGCAAAAATATGCGTGAAGTACCACGCGCGCTGCGTGAGCCGCTGGTCATCGTTGACGCGCGACCAGGTTTCACCGCCGTCATCGGAACGATACAGCCCGCTCTCTTTCGACTCGATGAGCGCGTACACGCGGTTCGAGTCGGCGCCCGAAACGCTTATTCCGATACGCCCCAGAATGCCCTCGGGCAGGCCTTTGCCTTCGAGCTGCTTCCAGGAATTTCCGCCGTCGGTCGAGCGGTACAATCCGCTGCCCGGGCCGCCGCTTTCCATACTCCACGGCGTGCGCCGGATCTGGTAAAGAGCAGCGAACATCACGTTGGGATTGTGGGGATCGACCGCCAGATCGATCGCGCCTGATTTATCGTCCTTGTAAAGAATCTTGTCCCAGGTCTTGCCGCCGTCGGTGGTGCGAAAAATGCCACGCTCCGGATTCGGCCCGTAGGCGTGGCCGAGCGCGGCGATCAGCACATGGTCGGAGTTGCGCGGATCGATCCAAACGCGCGCAATATGCTGCGTGTCCTTCAATCCGATGTGCTGCCAAGTCTTGCCGCCATCGGTCGTCTTGTAGACTCCATCGCCATACGAGATATTGCCGCGCAGGCAAGACTCGCCCGTGCCCACATAGATCACGTTCGGATTCGATTCCGACACGGCAATCGCGCCGATCGATGAGATCACGCTCTTGTCGGAAATCGGCTGCCAGCTCACGCCGCCATCAGTGGTGCGCCACACGCCTCCGGCAACGCCGCCGAAGTAGTAGGTGAAGGGACTGCTTGGAATTCCGGTCACGGCGAGCACGCGACCGCCACGATACGGCCCAATGTCGCGCCACTTCATTCCTTTGAACTGCGCTTCGTTATACGACTGAGCCGCCGAGATTCCGAGCGCTGCGATCAGGACACACCACACCACCACCAAACCGCGAACCTTCATGGATCACTCCTGCATCTATGACCTTGAGAAGACCGTTAATAATAACTCACCACGAATTTGCATCCCGATCCTGAGCCTGTCGAAGGGGAAGGATCTGCAGTTTACGGCGCTCATCGATCCGAATAAAGAAACTCCAGAGCCTCTGGAAACCGCGCCGCCCAAGCCATTTCGCTGTGTGATGCGCCTTCTTCGATGCGAACCATCAGCCGTTGTTCGTCCAAGCCCGCCTGGCGCAGAATCGCTTCCAGTTCGCGGACGTCGCCAACAATCCTTTCGTCTTTCTCCGCTTGCCCCACTTCCCGCGTCCCCATCCCCAGGTACGTGCGTGCCGGCCAATCGCGGAATCGACGGCTCTCTTCGAGAATTTTCCGGTTCGCCACGTACAGAGACGGGCTCTCGATCAGCAATCGTCCAAACACTCCCGGCGCTGCCAACTGCGCGTACAACGTGATCAGGCCTCCGAGAGAGGAACCGCCCAACCCCGTATTCTCCGGCCCCTTCAATACCGAATAATGCTCCTCGACCAGCGGCATCACTTCACGCTGCAGAAAATCCGGATAGCATTTTCCCTTTGCATTCAGAACAATGGGATCTTTTGATTTGTACGGAATGTACTCCTGAGCCCGGTTCTTCGTGTTGTCGATGCCGACGATAATGAGCGGCGGAATTTTCTGTTCCGCGATCAACCGCGCGGCGGTCTCGCCCACCTGCCAGTCGACTCCCGCAAACGCTGTTACCGGATCGAACAGATTCTGTCCGTCATTCAAGTAAAGGACCGGATAGCGCGTCGCTCCCCAGCCGTCGTAATCGGGGGGCAGGCAAACCCGCACCAGTCGCGTGTTCCCGAAGATTCGGCTGCTGAGCTGATGCAACCACAGGTTGCCCGAGGGAACTGGCAGGGCAGCGGGGGCGGGCTTCGCGCTCAGTCTTGAGATTCGAGTTGTGGGCCGGGACATGGTGAACGGGTCGCTGAGTTCTTAGCCTTTAGCACTTAGCTCTATAGGAATTGGTCTTGATAAATGTTTTGGGAAGGGCACGGCTTCAGCCGTGCCGCTCAGAGCCACGAAATATGTGGGCTTTAGCCCCTGAGGGCCGGACGCTTCCACCAGATCACCGCCGCCAGCACGGTCGTCGTCGCAATCAACGCCAGCGAACTCAAACACAAAATGCACCAGACGCCCAACACGTGCCCTTCAATGTAGGTCAGGTACAAAGCAAACGCCAGGCCCACCGCGGCGCCACTGAAAAGCATTACGGGAGTCTCGCGCCGCTCGCGATACACCGTGGCCAACCCCACCAGTGCCGCGTACCCGAGCATCCCAATCAGCGCGACCGGTATTCCAAAGACCGACGAATATTGACTGCGATTCACGATGTCGCAATTGAACGTTTCGCCGATATCGCAGTACGCCGTCTTTGAGGTCGCGTAATGATGCTGCAACGACACCGACGACACCGCGATTCCGCACACCGCCAGAATGGCGACCAAGTTCATCAAACGCCGCGTCAAATCGTTCACGGCAGCGCACACCCGGTGCGGTCGCTCAGTTCTTGCAGAGTGAAAGCGCGCTCCACTCGTTCGCCGGTTGGCGGAAACTGCCAGGTGGGATAATGCCTGACGTTTTCGTCTTTGCAAACCTGCGACTGCCCATGTGTGTCGCCTTTGATGCCGCACTCCACGTAGGGAACGTACTCGAACGAAGCGCCAAACTTTTCTTTTTGCTCCACGCAATGCGGACACCACCACGCGCCGTACATCTTTACACCGCGCTCGGTCAGACAGCGCGCGAACCCATCGTGCTTATGCTGGGCGCGGTTGCCGAGATAGTAGGGAACCCCGAAGGCGGCCACCATCAGCACTGCATAGATCGCGATGCGCCTCCGTTTCCGGCTGGCAGCACTTTCTATCCCCAGTTTTTCCTTTTGCTGTTCTCTTCGCTCTTGCGACATGGATTTTTTATATCACGATTGTTTAGAGGCAGATTGTTTAGAGAACGCTTGTTTGGAGCGCGATTCTTCAAACCACCACCCGGAGCGCCGCAGGCAGCACATCGATCGTGCGGCACTCCAGCGTCAACACCTCGCCGTCCACCATCACATCCACCGGCCCGTCGAGTTGAAAATCGACGCGTCGAACCGCTTGCCGCTCCGCCATCGGATGCCGAGTGTGCGTGCCATCATAAAGTGTCGCCAAATTCCGGATCAGCCCCAGTCGCCCAATCGGCCCCCACCGCACGTACTCAATTAATCCGTCATCGATGACCGCGTCGGGCGCGATCATCATTGTGCCGCCCGTGAACTTGCTGTTATTGAACGTCAGAAACAAGCAGCGCCGCGAATCAAACTCTCGCTGACCCTCCAACCGCACCGGAAACGGGCGCCGATCGAGCCGCGCCAGACAAAGAAAAATAGACAGCAGATACCCGGCCTGCCCCAGCCCCGGAAACCGCCGATGCCGCAGCGATGCCACGTTCGCCGCAAACCCCACACTCAGCAGATTCGTGTAGTAGATCGCTCCGTCTTTGTGCGTGAGTCGCAAAACATCACAAGACCGCGAATGCCGCGCCTCCAGCGCCCGCATCGCGTGCTCCAAACTGCTCTTGCCGGAAACTCGATCCTCGAAATCCCGCAGAAACGAATTGCCGGTGCCTAGCGGAAGAAATCCCAGCGTTGCGATTGCGTCTTCCTGCGTGCCTAATGAAGCGCCCGCTGAAGCAGCCGCTACCAGGGAATCCGGAAACAACCCGTTGACGACCTCATAGGAGGTCCCATCCCCACCGACCGCCAGAAACTTCCGATAGCCCCGCCCGTAGGCCTCGCGAGCAATCTGCGTAGCGTGTCCAACCGCGCTCGTCTCCGCCGTCTCCAGCGCAATCCCCGCGGCCCGCAGGCGATCGAGCGCCGCTCCCACGCGCTCGCGGCGACGGCCGCCACCCGCCGCCGCATTGATGATCGCTAGAAAAGTTTCGTTCACGATTTGGCTCTTGGCTGTTAGCTCTTGGCTCTTGGCAGGTTCGATTTTTCAGGATGACCGAAATCTGACGGCTTCGAGCAAAAGCGAAGAGCTAAAAGCCAACAGTTAAATCTCTACTACTCCCGCCCGCGCCGCGCCAGCCCCAATCTCCGCCGCCAATTCTTCGCGTTTGATCTTCAGCGACGCCGTCCGCGGAAAATCCTTCTCCCACACCAGATACCCGGCCACGCGCTTGAAGTCGGCCAGTTGCCGGTTCCGCGCCGCAATTTCCTCGCGCAATCGATCGCCGAACTGCTGGTTCTGCTCCAGCCGCAGCACCAGCACCAGCGTCTCATTACTTAGCGCCTTCTGCGGCCACAAATAATTCGCCGCAAACACGCTGTATTCCTTCACCGGCAGACCATCAAACACCGCCTCAATATCCTCGGGATAAATATTCTTCCCGCCCTCGGTGACGATCATATTTTTCTTGCGCCCGAAAAGTTGCAGGTGCCCGTGCCCATCAACATCGAAGCGCCCCAGATCGCCGGTCAGGAGCCAGCTTTCGACGATCGTCCGCGCCGTCTGCTCCGGGTCATCCAGATAATGCGACATGACCGCACGGCTCCGCACCGCTACTTCTCCGATCCCGTCGGCATCCGGATTCAGCACGCGCACCTCGCTCCCGGGCAGCGGCTTGCCCACCGTATCGGCGCGAAATGGTTTCAGATCATTGAGCGTCACCGCCGTGCAAGCTTCCGTCAGCCCGTAGCCGCAAGTCACCGGAATTCCGAGATCGTAGAAGAACTGCAGCGTCGAAGGATCCGTAAATGCTCCGCCCACAATCAACGCCCGCAGTTCTCCGCCAAACGCCTTGTGTACTTGCGGCAGCAGAAGCCGGCTGAGCCGCACGCGCGGACGTCCTCGCGTCAGCATTTTGTTCAGACCGATCAACCGGTCCAACATCCACCGCTTGCGAGGGTCCAGTTCATCAAACTTGGCTCGCAGTCCGCGTTCCAGATTCTTCAGCACCATCGGCACCAAGCTCACATAGGTGATGCGATAGCGCACAAACGCATCGCGCACAAACTCCGGACGCAGCGTCCGTAAATGGACCACGCAAGCCCCGCACACGAACGGTCCGATAAATCCCACCATGAAATCAATCGCATGATTCGTGGGCAGGATGCTCAAATAGCGCACACCCGGCCAGAATGGATACCACGCCGTCAGCGAAGCGCACTGCTCCAGATAACTGTCGTGTGTGAGCACACATCCCTTCGGACGCCCGCCCGTCCCCGACGAATAGACGATGCAGGCCGCGTCCTCGCGCTGCCGCGCCACAAATTGCGGCTCTCCCTTCCTCCGGAATTCTTCCCAGCGATACGCGCCCCGCAAGTCCGCTCCCGCCGGCGCCTCCGTCACCAGCACAATCTCGACCGAGAGTTTTGCGAACTCCGGTGACTGCGTGATCGCGCGCCACAAGTAGTATTCGACAACCAGAAATCGCGCCTTCGAATGCGTCAGCAGTTGCAGATGCTCCGCGGCGGTCAATTTATAATCCAGCGGAACCAGCACGCCACCGCAGAAAAAAATCGAGTACGCGGAAATCAGCCACTTCGACTGATTCGTCATGATGATCGCCGCCCGATCGCCCGGCTTGAAATCGGCGTCTTCGAGCGCGCGGCAAAGCGGACGCGCCATTTCCTTAAAGTCAGAGTAGGTAAGCCGCACTTTTTCGCGGTCGCGATCAGCTTCAATCAGGCAGGTTTCGTTCGGCCAGCGCTCCAGCGCGTCCTTGAGCGCTGCACCCAGGCTGGCATATTGGCGGAGATCAAGCATTCAACGTTCTTATCTCACCACAAGGAAGTGGTCAGTGGCTAGCGGTCAGTTACTGCGTGTCGCCGAGCAGTTACGACCAACAACTGGCCACTTACCACCGACCATTGTCCACTATTTCTAAAGCCGCGCCTGAATCCGATTCGCCAGCGTACGGAAATCCGACACACCCTGCAGTTCATAATCCGGCAACTCGATTGCGAAGTGATGCTCCAGTCGCGTCAGCAAATCGAGTGCCTGCAGGCTGTCGATTCCGAGCGTCTTGAAAAAGTCGTCGTCGGGTGTGAGCTTTTCCCGCGGCACTTTAAAATGCGAAGCCGCAAGACCAAGAATTTCGTCCAGAGTGTGATCGATAGTAGGCGCTGACATAAGCGTGCGTCCTCAAATTTACAAATTACAAATCACCAATTACAAGTTAAGGTAAATACGGCTGCACTCCCTCATTCTCCACAAACCTGCGCAGTCCCTCTTCGACGGCTGGACGCGAATAAAGGTCGCAGAAAATATCGATCTCCCGCTTCAACTCCTCATACGGGATCGGTTTCACAAACTCCTTCGCCGCCGCTGCCGTCCGCCGGTCAAATTTCCCCACTTGGCTGGCCGTAGCGCGTGCCACTCGCAGCGCCTCGCCTTCGGCGGCAATCTGGCTCACCAAACCGATCTGCTGCGCCTTCATCACATTGAAGCTGCGCCCGGTCAGCAGCAGATCGCGCACCACCGCATTGCCCAAATCCCGTTTCAGACGCGGAATCCCGCCGAATCCCGGAATCAGCCCGAGCCGCAGTTCCGGGAAGCAAAATCGCGCCATGCGATCCGCAATAATAATGTCGCAAACCAGCGCCAGCTCGAACCCGCCGCCAAACGTCACCCCGTGCACTGCCGCGATCGTCGTCAGCGGGGCCGCATCGAGCGCGTTCATCACGGCGTGAATGCGCTCCAGAAACTCCCGCACACCGCGCAGGGCCGCGCCCTTTTCCATCACTTGCGCGCGCTGAAACAGTTCGCGCAAATCTGCTCCGGCCGAAAATCCGGCCTTTAACGTCGAATGAATAATCAACGCGTGCGCTTCATCGGTCAGCCTAGACAGAGCCGCAGCAAATTTCTCCAACTCGTCCAGTGTGAGCGACCCGATTTCGTTGCAAGGATCGCGATGCAATGCAAGTTCAATCGCCCCATTCACGATCTGCCACGAAAGCGTCTGCCCTTTGAAGTCGTTCATGCCGTCTTCGCCGCCGGGTTCTTCGAGGCCGGATTCTTCGAGGCTTGGTTCTGCGAGGCCTGGCCCTGCGAGATCAGGTACATCGCGTCAATTTCGTTTCGAAAGCGCTCCGCAATCAAGTCGCGCTTCAGCTTTCCGTTCGCCGTCAGCAGCCCGCTCTCGATGGTGAACGCCTCCTCGATCAGATGGAACGCACGCACCTGCTTGTAATGCGGGAGTCCCGGATTTACAAGGTCTAACGCCGCCTGCGTTTTCTCGCCGTTCACCTTGCCCGTGACCAGCGCCGCCAGATATCCGCGCGCATTGCCCACGACCACCACCTGAATCGCACCCGGCAACTCGTGCAGAATCTTATCTTCAATCGGCTCCGGAGCAATGTTATGCCCCGACCCAAGAACAATCAGGTTCTTGATGCGGCCCACAATCTTCCAGTTTCCGTTCGCGTCCACTTCGCCTTGATCGCCAGTATGAAACCAGCCGTCACGCAGCACCTTCGCTGTCTCTTCCGGACGCTTCCAGTATCCCGGGAAAATATTCGGCCCGCGCACCACGATCTCCGCATTCTCCGCGATCTTCATCTCGACGCCCGGAATCGCCGGCCCCGCGCGCCCCGGAATTACGGGCGCATCCGGATCATCCATGGTGCAGATCGCCGTCGTCTCGGTGAGTCCGTACACCTGCAACACCGGGATGCCAATCATCATAAAAAACAGTTGCGTCTCGACACTCAGCGGCGCCGAGCCACAAATCAGCGCGCGCAGCTTGCCGCCGATCATCTTTTTTCGGATGGTCGGAAACACGAGCCGATTTGCCAGCCCGAGCCAGAAGCCATCCCCGGCGCGGGATTTGCCCTCCTGCCGCCGCACCCAAGCGCCCTTTGCCTTGGTGTAAACCTTCAACGGAAATCCACCCGTCTTCCACAGTTGCTCGTCGACGGCTTTGCGCATGCGTTCGAGAAGCGCAGGAACATTCAGGAAATAATCCGGCGCCGCCATCCGCATCTCTGTCGCAATCTTCCCTAGATCCGTATTCAATGTGAGCTTGTTGCCGCGCAGGAGGCAGGTCAGCATCATGATCCACGAGCCCGCAAAACAAAGCGGCAGGTAATGAAACACGGCGTCCTGCCCCGGACGCGGCTTCCCCGTGTCACCCAGTATCCAGTGACTCCGCATAAGCTGATTCAGCCGCCCCGAGGTGCAGCCCAGCATGTACCCGACGTTGCCCGCGTTCAGCATCACACCCTTCGCCTCGCCCGAAGTGCCCGAGGTGTAGATGATCGTCACCACATCTTCTTCGGCAACCGCCAGCGCCGGACTCTCCACCGGCCCGCGCCCTGCCGTGAAAACATTTTCGAAGCAGAAATATGGAGGCGCCTCAGGCCACGCCTCGACGATCGCATCGGCCAGCGGCTGCTCGCCACAAGCAATCACCGCCGGCCAGCAATCCTTCATCATCGCGACCAGTTCGGCCGGCGCCTGCCGCGCGTACAGCGGAACCACCGTCAGCCCCTCCGCCATGATGGCCAGATCCATGGCCACCCACTGCATCGAGTTATGCGCCAGCAGCGCGCAGCGGTCACCCTTCTTCAGTCGCAACCGTCGCAGATATGCCCGCGCCACCTGCACCTGAGCCAGCAACTGCCGCGCTGTAAGCGACACCGCCTGCCCATCGCGCAGTTCCTGCAGTACGATGGCATCACGGCTGCGCTCCAGGCTGCCAAGAATTTGTTCGAGAAATCCCATGTTTGATGTGAAGTCGTTCGCTATAAAGTGGAGATTTGAAAAGGGCGGCTACCCGTACGCCGCCACCAGTTGCTTCAAGCCGTCGCTCATCGGCGGCAGATAATCTTCCCAGCTCCATTCTCCGCGCCGGGTGGGAAACTCCGGATAGCGCCGCTGCACTTCTTCTTCGAAATACACACCCATGCGCGCCATCAATTTCAAATTCCTCACCACGGTCCGCGCAATCCCGTCGGCAATCCGCTCACCGTCACGGTCCAGAATTTCGAGCGCCGCCAGAGTCCGAGCTTCCAGGTCCGGATCATCCACGTTCATCAGCAACTCCTGATGCCCGCGCTCGTTCATCAGATTCCGGATGCGCTCATCCATCGTGATCCCCGCCGACGCCACCAGCGCCGGCATCGAAGTCACAATCCCGTGATAGCGCGAAGACACTATCATGCGGCAAGCGCGCAGAATACTGACCATTTGGTACATGTTGTAATCGTCCGAGGTCAGCACCGGAACCCCGCCCAGCTTCTCCGAGATACGCCGGCAAGGCCGCGCATCCATGCGCTCGGTTGCGGCCATGATCACGAACACACTTTTCTTCCGGCGGAACGCGGCCACCGCATTGGCAATCGAACTCAAGTAATGTTCGTAGGCGCGGTCCGCCTCTGGCCCCGCGTTATGAAAGTAGGGCCCGCGGTAGTGGCTCTCGTTATATGCGCCGGTCAAGCTGTGCAGCGCGGCCTTCGCCACCGACGCCTTCACCGGCCACTCAAAAGGATTGATCGGACACACCACCAGCACCGGCGTTGTTCCATCCCAACCCACATCGCGCAGCGCTTTCTGCCCATACGCCGCGCCCAGCGGCTCGAATGTCCAAGCCGTGTCCGTGCCCAGTTCCGTCGGGACGCCCAGTTCGCGCAGAATCTTCCGCGACTCGTCGTTGCGCGTGATCACCAGCGAATTCCTGCAATAGCGCCCGCACATCTTCGCGACCAACGGATCCATGTGTCCCGCCTCGGCGCCGTAGCCGATCGACAACTTGTTCTCCGCCGCTGCAATACCCAGCGACCCGATCATCATCGTCGTCAACGCATTCGCAAATTTCGATTTGAACATCGAACCTTCACACGCCACCACCCCATGATGTTTTGGCACTTCATCCGCCAGGAAGGGCGGAAAAATATCCGGCAGCCGCACCTGCGACGTCCCTTCGAAATATCCGCGCGACCGGTCAAAATTAAACGTCATCATGCTGAGGTCGACGTTCTCCGGCCCAAGAATCCGCCGGATCTGCCGCAGCATCTCTTCCACCCGCACATCCGATCCGGTGTTGCGCGACCCGTTGTAGCCCGCAAACAGCAGTTTTAGTTTCTCGCCCGGCTGCCACGGCTCCCGCTTGCCCATCATCCATTGAACTTTCTTGCCCTCGATGATGCTCGATACCCATGCTTCCAGAACGAAATCCATCATGCGGCGGACCCTCCCGCCTTCGTGCTCTCCGGCCAGGCTTGATACGGGTATTCAAAATTGTGTTCGCGGCTGAACCGGAGCAGAGGAAAACTGTATTGCGAGAACGGCACCGGCTTGCGCCCCATTTCCGTTGTGACACGGGTGTTGTCGAACACCGTATTCCAGGTCAAATACGGCAGGAAGACCTTCATCAGTGCCGCTCCGCGCCCCACCGGCCCTTTGCGGTTCGCCAGGGTGTCGACGATGGAGCTGAACGGCCTTTCGAGGATCGGCAAGAACACTGGCCCGCGCGTGTTCTGCTCGGCCGCCAGCGCCTTGGTCAATTCCTGAAACGTCTGCGAATCATTGCCCGAAGAAAGATGATAGGTATCGTGCTCCGGATTCGCCTTCATGTGCAAAGTAGAAATCGCATCCGCCACGAAATCCACATTCACAATGTCAATTTTGTCATGCGGACGAAACGGCAGCACCGGCAATCCCGCCAGGAACACGAACGACCGCACCATGTCGAACTGCGTCGTCTGCGGATGGCGGCTGTCTCCCAATACGATACTTGGCCGGAAAATCGTCAGCGGCACGTCCGGCAGCAACTCGCGCACCATGTGCTCGCAGAATTTTTTTGTCCGCGCATACGGATCGTAATCCGATCGTTCCCACTCAATCGACCGGTCTTCGGAAACAACTTCGTGGCTGCGTTTCCCCGCGACCGCGACCGTGCTCACATTCGAAAACCTTCGCAGTCCGTGATAGTACTGCGATTGCCGCGCCAACTGCAGCACTTCGAGCGTCCCGCGCAAATTCACGTTCAAACAACTGTTTTCCGACTTCCGATTCAGCGAGGCCGCGCAGTGGATCAGCGAATCGGTGGTGTGCACAAGCCGGTCGTAATCTCCCGGGTCGAGCCCGAACTGCGGCGACGTAAGATCGCCGCGAAAGATCCGGATCTTCGCCTGCAGGTATTCGTAGAACTTGGGAAACGGCAGGTGCAGCTGCAAGGCGTCCCAAAGACGCAGCTCTGCGTCACGCGGATCGCGGCTGCGCACCAGCAGATTCAAGGTGGCGTCGTACTGCTCCAGCAGATTCGCGGCGACATGCGCGCCGATGTACCCGGTCCCACCGGTCAGGAATATCGCCACGTTGCTCCGTTCGTCCCCGTCTTCATAGCCTCGCCATTTTCGTGGGTTGAAGTTGTCGCTGTCGTTGTCGTCTGCGGGGATGGCATGCGCAGCACACGCGGCGCGCGCGCTTCGAGCGGCCGCCCTTCAATCAGCGGATACGTCCAACGCCGCAACGCCGGAATATGAATGTCGATCCAATACTCCCACCAGTCCAGGCCCGCGGTGTCATATCCGAAAATTTCTTTCTCCTCGGGCGCCAGAGCCTGCGACAGCTTCTCCACATTATCCGCGACAAAGTCATGCTCGTTGTGCAGAATGAACGGCTCGAACAGATCCACCAATTTCTCCACGCGCTCGAGGTTGCGCTCGGCTTTCGCGAGCGGCTTCTTCATCGGCAGCGGAGACATCACGCGCTGAATCGACTTGATAATCATCTTCTGCGCGGGCGCGGACATACGGTTATAACGCTCTTTCGAAACCGGAATCGCATCCATTCGCAACCGCAGCCAGTACTCCAGACCTTCCTGCGCGCGATAGTGCCGCCGGTGTCCGAGCGAAGTCAACTCGATCGACCGCCCCATGTCGCACGGGTTGGTCACCGAGGTCGCCAGTTGGTACAGCGGATCGTGCCGCCGCTCCACCAGCGCCGCGCCAATCAGCGTCATCCCGGCGCACACCGCATCCACCGGAATAATGTCGAGGCGCTTGCGTTCGTTCGAAGGCAGTTGGCGGAACGCCGTCCCCAGCAGATATGACAGCGATGCCGAAGTATTGATCCCCTCATTCCACCCGCGAAACGGCTTCGCCACCGAAGTCTCAACAATTGCCGGACGCACAATCGCAATCGGCAGCCCCGCGCCATGTTTCGCAATCAGCGATTCCGCCAGGCTCTTCGTGAATGTGTAAGTATTCGGCCAGCCCAACTCCTTTGCGCGCCTGGCGGCTTCTTCCGTAAGATAATTTTTCAGCCAGCGAACCTTGTTCTTGCGAATCTGGTTTTCCAGCGCCTGGCCGCTCAGCCCTTTCGCCGCATGCTCTTTCTCCAATGCCTGCTTCCTTAATTCCTCCGCGACTTCCGGCCCTTCCGCTCGCGCCTCCGCCAACTCCACCAGCTCATGCAGGCGATACCACTCTTTTTCCGCGTCGAAGTCCTTCAAGTGCGTCGGTGTGTAATTCGGACGCACCCGTTCACTCACCCGCCCATCGCGCTGTCCAGCGACATAGCAAGTCGACAGATGCAGCAACGCCGCGTGATCGGACCCGCGAATGAATTCGATCAGGTGATACGTCGAATCCACATTCACTGCCAGAGCGTCCCGCAAATCCGGATTAAAATCCGTCAACCCCGAGCTGTTGATGATCAGATCCAGATCCTTGCGCAGCCGCGCTGCAGTCTCGGGATCCAGCCCCATGCCGGGCTGCGAAACATCGCCTTCCACTACCTCAATCTTTTCCGCCAGCAAAGCGCCCAGCCGGTCGCCGTACTTCTCAAACAAGGGATCGAAAACCGGCGATTCTTCAATCATCTTCTCGAAGCGCTTCTGCGCGGAGCTCGACTGCTGCCGCCGGATCAGCAGATAGAGTTTTCCGATCTCGGGCAGAATCGGGGCCCCCAACGGGCCCGGTTTTGGCCCGTTGGGGCAGAGATCCATCAACGTATCCGCCAGCCACACCTTGCCGATAAATCCGGTGACGCCGATCAGCATCACGCGCTTTCCGCCCAGCGCCTTGCGCACCGAAAACCGCGCCGGATGCCGTGTTTCGTCGAAATACACAATCGGGCGAACCCGCGGCGCCTCTACCCGCACCGCCGGCACAATCGCCGACGCGAGCGCCTTGGGGCCACGCAAACCGAGACTGCGCACCCATCGCGCCGGACTCTGCTGCCCGTCCGGACCCGCTTCGCGAATCCGCGCAAACAATCCCCGCGGCCGGATCACCGGACTCAGCAGCCGTCCGGTCGCAACTCCGTCTCGGAAATCGAGGCGGTTCGCAATAATCCACCGCACTCCCAGATGCTGCGCCAGCGGGCGCATCACGTGCTCCAAGCCCTGGCTCACCAGCACCACGTCCACGCCTGTCGCCTGCAACGCCTTTAGGTGCCGCACTCCTTCTTCTTTGAGCAGCGGCTTCAGCTTGTATTCGAATTCCTCTTCGCCCAGCAGATCGAGCCGGTCGCGCGTAATCCCGCGCAGCACGGCGTGAACGATCCGAGTCGCGGCGACGCGGTTGGCCGCATATAAAAATGGACGCAGCAACGCCATCATAAGCACCAGGCTGCGGCGCGCCGCGCGCGCGATAAATGTCTGGCTGTTCCAGGTAAAAAAGGCGATCGGCCGAACCGTGGTCAGCTCGAGCAGACTCCCCTCGACGCGCCAGTAAACAGGCGACGAAGGCCGCGAACGATGAGGCTGCGAAGCGCTGGCCGGAGCAACCGCCGGAGCGACGCGCGGGGCCAACGGTACGCCTGCTCCCGGTGCGCTGGGGTCAAACGATGTCCGCGCCCGCCCTTCTTCGAGATTGTTCACAGGTTCCACGAATCAATATCCGGCTGCGCATTGTTCCGAAAGAACGTTTCGGGGCAACGTCGCGAGACACCGTTCCAAGAGAACTTTCTCTCGGCTCACCGTGCCCCCAGCAAATAGGCCGTAATTGTCTATTTTAACCTCTCCTTTACAAACGACCTAGAATAACCGCCAGCCCATCTCCGCGCGGGTTCTCACCGGCGGTTCGAGCCCTTCGGCACCACTTCTGCACTCTGAATTCCGCAATCACCTCATCACCCACCCTACGACCGCCGCTGCCGCGATCAGCCAGGCCGAGTTCACTCGAAACCGGAGCAGCGCGATCAAGCTCATGCCGAACACGACCAGCGAGGCCCGGTCTACAATCGATGCCTTCCCCAACTGCCACGCCACCACCGCAATCAACGCGAGCGAGCCCGCGACCACTCCATCGAGCGCTGCCGCCGCCACTGCTGACCTTCGCAGCCGCGGAATCAACGGCCCACTCACCGCTACCAGCACGAACCCCGGCAGAAAAATTCCCACCGTCGCCACTGCCGCGCCCATCCAACCCGCCACCACGTACCCGATAAACGTCGCCGTCGTAAACAGTGGACCGGGCGTAAACTGGCCTACCGCGACCGCGTCAATCAACTGCTTCTCGGTCAGCCAGTGCAGACGCTCGACAAACTCGGCCTGCAGAAATGCCAGCAAGACATATCCGCTGCCGAACACCACCGACCCAATTTTCAGAAACGACAAAAACAGCCGTCCCAGCCCGACCGGGAACGCCGCGCCCACAGCCGCAACCGCCGTAGCCCCGGCAACAACTTTCGGAAGCCCCATGACTTTCTGAAGCCCAAGTACGCCCGCGCCCACCAGCCGATTCTTCATCGCCAAGGCCGCCGCCGATACCAACCCGGCAAAGACCAGCACCAGCACCGGACTGACTCCCACAAAACTGAGCACCGCCGCCAGCGCCGCAATCACCGCCAACAGAGTCGTGCGCACTCCTGTTCGTCCCAGCTTCCCCAGCGCCTGGATCACGATCGCGACCACGGCCGGCTTGATCGCCGACAGTATGCCTTCGACGCTCGGCAGCGAGCCAAAACGCACATAGGCCCAAGCAATCACCGAAACAATTACGGCCGCTGGAATGATGAAGCAACAGCCCGCTACAATCAGGCCGCGCCAGCCGCGTTTCAATTGCCCCACAAAAATCGCGACTTCGGTCGAACTCGGCCCCGGAATCAGATTTGCCGTCGCCAGCCGGTCGAGAAATTCGTCCTGGGTAATCCAGTGGCGACGCCGAACAAATTCTTCTTCCATCATCGCCAGATGCGCCGGCGGCCCACCAAACGCAGTCGTGCCCAGCTTTAAGAACACCAGGGCAATCTCCCCCAGCGAAGCCTCCCGGATTTCCGTAGACTCAGTCATAGCCTGTGTGGCGCGGGCGCCCTCGCCCGCGACTCGCCGCCGAAGCGGAGGATTCGAGGTTACCGCAAATGTGGTGATGCAGGAATTGGTAGCATGATTCACAGCGCGGGCAGCAGCCCACGGAGGAAGCAGCAACGTACCTGTGGCCAAGCGAGGTTTTTGACCTTGTTTTGAAGGGGCGCGGCTTCAGCCGCTCCGCCTCGGCGGGGGTTTTCGCCGGTCCGTACGCACACGGGTAACCGCAGCAATAAGACTGTAGTGAAAACAAAAAGGCCGCTCTTTTCGAGCGGCCCCTGAGAACTGAGAACCGGGAACTGAGAACTAATCTCCCGCCACCGGCTCGCCAACTTCTTCACTCTCTTTCGCGGAGCCGTTTCCATTTGCCGGAGCGATCGCCGAAGTGAGCGCGCCCAGCGGAATGAATCCGCCTTCATTCGACGTTGCCGGCTTCTCTTTCAGAACAACTTCCCGATAGAGCTGTGCCATGCGTGCGTCGTAGGCAGCGTCGTTCTTGATCTTGTTGTCCTTGGCCTTGTTGTCACGAGCTTTGTTGTCGCGGGCCCGCATCTTCTCTTCGCGCGCCGTCTTCGCAATGCCCAGCTTGTCGAGATCATGCTGCACTTCATGAGTGACGATCTCTTCCCGCAGGTAGAGCGCGTGCTCTTTATCTTCCATGTTGACTTTCTTGCCGCCCGCGAAAATCTCATGACGTCCATGCTCTTCATACCACTTAGTGAGCGTAGAAGTCATGTGCATCTTCTCGATGATGTTGCGCCAGCCCACGCCCGTGTTATAAGCGCAGAAGCTGATCTCGCCTTCCTGCGTAGCATAAGGAATGATGCACTGCTCAGTGCGCCGGAAGTCGTAGTTAAATAGATCCTGGAACCACATTCCGGCGATGAACAGGAAATTCCACCGATCCTGCCGTCGCTTCATAACATCATCAATCGTCCGATCCGGACCGACCTTGCCGTAGTTCCTGCCCGTAGCATTAAAGTTCTTATCAAACTTCTTAAGCAGGTCCATAAGCTTGAAGTGCGTAGGCGATTGGAACGGATCGTAGTTCTTCATCAAACAAAGCGCCATCCCAAACGCCGTCCAGAACTTACTGCGAGCCGCATCGTTAACCTTCGCAATATCCTTAGCCAGCTGATCGCCCTTCAGGAAAGCCGTAACCGGAACCGCTTCCTTAGTCTCCTTATCAATCATCATCGCCATCCCCGTTCCGCAATTCGGATGACAACCACAAGATAGTTGGCCCCAGTCGTTGTTGGAGTCCTGGGCATGCATTACATCGGCCCAGTCGGAGAAAGTGCTCATGAAACTGATTGGGAACCAATCGCGGGCAGGCTCGCCGAAGCCGGTTTGATTTTTTACGTCATGGGCTAAGTGCGCTAGTGTGTAACGCTGTGCTTCGCGGCGTTCGTCGGTAATGGCTTCGTCGCGGCCAGTGAATGAAACCGGCTGGAAGCTGAGGAAGCCGATCTTCTTGGGATTGTCGAGCGCGAACTGAATGATGCGTCCGACCTGCTCGTTATTGATGCCGTTGATGATGGTGATGACTGGCACGATTTCACAGCCCGCGCGATGCAGGTTGTCGATGGCTTTCAGCTTTACGTCGAACAGATTGCCGACGGCGCGATGATCGTTGGCCGCGTTGCCGATTCCGTCAAACTGCAGGTAGGCGTAACGCACACCAGCTTCGACTGCCTGTTGGCAGAATTCAAAACTCTTGGCGAACTCAATTCCGTTGGTTGCCGCCTGCACGCTGTTGTATCCGACTTTGCGAGCGTAACGAACCGCGTCGAGGAAATACGGCGAGAGCGTCGGCTCGCCACCGGAGAACTGCACCGACATCTGCCGCTTGGGCTTGACGGTGATGGCGTTGTCAAGCACGGTCTTGATTTCTTCCCAGGTGAGTTCGTGCACGTAGCCAACCTGGTTCGCGTCCATGAAGCAGGGATCGCACATCATGTTGCAGCGATTGGTGAGGTCGACGGTGAGCACCGCGCCGCGTCCGTACTTCACTGTCGAAGATCCGTGATGGTGCAGATGTTCGTCGCTGTGGGCGCGGATATCGCGGCCGGGGAAAACTTCTTCCAGGTGTTGCGAGAATTCCGTGTCAATCGACATCAAGTCTTCGAAGTGCCCATGCTTGGGGCAGTCCTTGACCATCCAGATCTTGCCGTCGCGTTCGATGATCTGGGCCTTGATCTCGCCGACTTTTTCGTTCATCAGAACATCAACCGGCAGGTGGCCGTCAAGGATCTGCTGCCGTATTTCAGGCACGCACCTGGGACAAAGCGAATCGGTGGAGCGCGGCCAGCCAAGCGGCGGCTTCGACTTTTCCCACGATTTGAGCAGCGGCTTGTCGGACCACTTCGGAGTCGGCGCCACATTCGGAGCAACGCGGTTGAGGCGTTCAAACACTGCCCATGCTCCCGTGGCGGCAACCGTCACCGCCTTCTCAACGTATTTGATCGGCTTGTGCATTCTGCGCTCGCTTTCCTTGGCTCAATTAGAACTGTCCCTCGGTCCCGCATACGGGAACCTATGTAAAATGACTATCCACGAGGAAACCTACCTGTGAAACCTAGAAGTTTCGATGCGTGGAATGGGTCATCCTGATCCTATTGCAACCCTGCACGTCACGCACCAAGAAGGCAATGAAGGGAAGAAAATCGGGGTTGAGCGGCGAAATCGGGCATTTTATGGAGCTAAGTTATTGAAAAGGCAGGGAGACGGCTGGCAGTTAGAGAGGAAAGCGAAGAAAAACGGGTGCCCACTTCTCGCGCTTTTCGAGAAGTGGGCCTCGGGATAACCGATACCAATCGATGTGATTTATAAGTTGCAATGACGAAGTGACCGAATCTCGCCGTTATTTCGCGAAAACCATCAGAAACGCAAACCATCCTCGGACACCAAACGCGCAGCGGAATATCTCACCAACTATTTGGAAAGGACACGGACGCCATGAAGCGCAAGGCGGGCATTTCCCACGACGAGGCTACAGTTCGTGAACTGCGCGACCATCCACTTCGCCGCTGAGTAGCTCAGAGCTGCATTGGAGGATGCCGACGAACCGAGCGTGCTCCTGATCGCCCTGCGCCGCATCGCGGAAGCCAGAGGCGGCATTGCGCAGGTGGCTATAGCCGCTGGCATGGGTCGCGAGAGAGCGCTAGACTACGCCGGCTCCGGCCAGGAAAGCAAGAACATCAGAATGCGTAGCGCAGGGACTCGGTCAGCGAGTTCGCGTGAAAATAGCGTGGCGCCGTGGGCCCGACAAACGAACCCTCGGCGTACTGGTAATAATTCCAGCCGGTGTTCCAAGCCAGCTTATGGCCCAAATCCACGCTCAGGCTGGCCACCGGCTGCTGATACCTGTAGTTGAACTGCGGTACGCTGCCGTCAACACTGTATATATCTTGGTTTTGTCGCCGCCACCCGCCACATGCTCCGCGCCGGGACCATGGCAGCCTTCACAACCTTGGTGCGAGGGCTCCTTATTTAGTGTGGTCTTCCAGTGCGGCGTTTTCTCCCAGGCGTTGTAAATATCTTCGTGACAGGTCTTACACAGAATACGGGGGCTTTGGCCTGTACCGAAAAAGGCTGTTAGCCTTCAGCTTGTTCTTGTGGAAGCCAGCAACTGCGCACTCCACACGAAAAGCTGAAGGCTAACGGATGTTTTTAGAACTCGTAATGCACTCCAACGGTTACGTTGTTTGCATGGAAGTTCCGAGGAGCGGTGAACCCGTAGGCCGGACCGTTCATCGCAGTATTTGGCAGCGTGCTGCAGGGCACGACCGGAGCCGGGATAGTCGGCGTCGGGAGCGTGCTGGAGGGATTGCAATACTGTGCTCCCGAAGGACCACCCTCGCCGTAGCCGAAGTAGTTATACTCGCCCTTCCAGATCAGATTCTTTCGCATCGCATAGGAGAGATTCA
>Ga0181539_1000310_pt1 | contig 59214 bp, 33 predicted proteins | sample PEATcosm2014_Bin_46_FD_119767 | JGI IMG/M metagenome (GOLD analysis project Ga0181539, IMG submission 119767) | Peatland microbial communities from MTU Mesocosm Facility, Houghton, MI, USA - PEATcosm2014_Bin23_60_metaG | ecosystem: Environmental > Terrestrial > Soil > Wetlands > Peat | place...
CAGCGGGTTCGGCACACGGTTGAGGTTGCGGTTGCGATTGCCTTTTGCTATTTGTGTATATGTTGATCATAGGGCGTCAGGTGTAGTGGATTTTCCCGCACCTGGCGACCCCATGTTATCTTTCTTGATGCGGTTTGATGTTTTCATGGTCGAGCTTTTCTTCTGGTTCATATCCGGTCATGTTTTTGCTGTGCTGGGCGGTTGCGACATAAAGACTCCCGTAATGGCTGTGAGCAACTGCGGCGTATCCAGCGGTTTCTCCAGAAAGGCCGCCGCCCCTTGGCGGAGGCATTCGGCCTTGACGTCGGCGCTGCCAAACGCAGTCAATACGATGACCGGCAGTGCGGGGAAAATTTCATGGATGGCGTAAAGCACGGTGATGCCCGTGACAAACGGCATCCGCAAATCGGTGATGACGAGATCAATTCTATTTTTCCGCCCAGTCAGGATCTCCACCGCATCTGCGGCGCAATCGGCGCAGGTCACGACCGCCCCTTCGCCGGTCAATACCTTGTCGAGTGCGCGCAGCATTCGGGTGTCGTCATCAACAATCAGAACAGACTTGTCGCGAAGTTCTTTCATCATTCCTTTCTTGGTTATCGGTTTTCTAGGGCTCTGGCCGCCGTTTTCAGCAGCGCCGCGTTGTCCAGCGGCTTTTCAATGAAGCTCAGGATTTTTCCATCAGCGGCAAAAAAATGGTAAAGGTGCTGCCTTTTCCGCTCGTGCTCTCGCATTCGATGTGCCCGCCATGTTCGGTGACGATTTGCTGAACGAGGGTCAGCCCCAGGCCCGTGCCTTCCTCCTTCGTGGTAAAGAAAGGCTCGAATACGCGCTTCACTTGTTCTCCGGTCATGCCTTTGCCAGTGTCGCTGACGCGGAGCAGCGCCTGTTTGCCTTCCCGCCAGGTGCCGACGGCCAGTTCGCCGCCGTCGGGCATCGCGTCGCGGCTGTTGCGGATCAGGTTCAGCACCGTCTGCCACAATTGTTCGGCGTCGGCGTTGATCGAGGTCAGCGCCGGATCGAAATGGGTGCGCAGCTTCACGTTCGATCGTTCCAGTTCGCTGCGCAGGAACCCTAGTTTCCGGTCAAGAAACCCGTTCAAATCCACCGGCTGCCGTTGCACCTTCGGCAGCCGCGCGAACTGGAGATAATCCTCAATCACGCGCTGAATGCGGCGAACTTCCGCGCGCATGTCTGTTACCAGAGCGCGCCCTTCGTCCGGCAGGTGTCCGTTGCCACCGGCGAGCAGGCCAATCTCCTTGAAGATGAGGTCGAGATTCAAGGTGATGGAACCCAGCGGATTGCGAACCTCATGGGCCACCTGGGCGGCCATTGTGCCCACTGCTGCGAGCCGCTCCGCCTGGATCTTGGCCGCCTCAAGGCGTTTGCGTTCCTTGATTTCCTCCTGCATCGCCGCCGTCCGCAGTCCCACGGTTTCTTCGAGGCGACAGTGTGCCGCTTGAAAGGCTGAGAGCAGATAAACCACGGTAAGGAAAAGCACAAACAACATCAGAGCATTCCAATATGGGATCCAGGGACGCGGATAGACAAAGCCCGACTTTAAATCGGCCATGAACCATGTCACCGCGCCGGCTATGGCCAGCACAATCCCAATTCCGCGTCCCGCCGCCCAACAGGCCCAGCAAATGGGCACCAGATAAACCGCCGACAGGGCGAAATCACGCCCCGTGATGTATTCCACCGCACCGATCAGCCCCAGCAGGGCAAGCGCCAGTACCACAACCACCGGCTTTGGCAGAGACAACAAGCGCTGCATCAGCCGGTTCATCAGAAAGAATGCCTGTACTTTAAATGTCTGCACTCGATATTCAAAACACATTTCAAATTTGATATTGGGCAACACGCCCAACGGACGGAGGATGTAATGCGGACACCCGACAGACACCCCCAGCCGTACTGAATTAGACGACACAAACATTAACCAATTCTGAAAACTGCATTAAAATTGCGTTTTTTTGGGAAGCTGATTCTTTTCATGACCCTTCCGGTCTCCTTGCCCACCTTTGTTTTTCATCTGAACCCAACCGGGGCGCGAACGGTGTTTTAGCCGGATTTTAATGTTAAATTCATCAGATTTTAATCTTGGCGCCGTCAAATTCAAAAGATGGGAAGGCAGGGTCGCATTGCAACCACATCAGCATGAAAGCTGGATTAGGAATCCATCTGTTGGCGGCGCACCAGACAGCAAAGGCTCTGGACAAGATGGCCGCGTAGTCCTGGTTGCGGTTTGGCGCGTTTTATCGGGGTTTAGCCGGACAAGTCAACGTGGCGGCCGGCTTCGCTCCCTAGTGGTGGCCGCTATGGATTTGTGTTGTGGGCGTTTTAATGCTGTTCACCATGATGCGCGCCCGAGTCGGCGCTGCCTTCCTTCACAAACAATGAAAAACAGAAAGGGCCAATAAAATGCACAAACGAAACAAGAACCATGCAGGTAATGGCAACGGAACCCCGCAGCCGACACCAAAACAGATCGGGGTATCATTTGCCTTCGAAGGCGCCGAAGCCAATGAGGTGTATTTGTCCGGTGACTTTAACGAGTGGTCGGCGACGAACCTGCCGATGATGCGGAGCGGCGCCTGCCGCTGGGCAAAGAGAGTCACTTTGCCGCCGGGCCGTTACGAGTACAAGTTCATCGTTGACGGGGAGTGGACTCCCGATCCATATGCGTCGCAAGAGGTCGTTAATGCCTTCGGGTCCACCAATTCGGTGGCGGAAGTTCGTTGAAGCGCCCCTCTTTACCGTTGGTAATTCTTCCAGGAGCGCAGTTTTCCGTCCGGCGCGAAGACCAGACGGAGCCAACGGCCCGAATCCGGTCCCGGGGGATAAATCGTCACGTTCTCCTACTGCATCCAAGCCAGTTCGCCCGGGTCGGCGTCCCCGCTATCACAGTGCTTCCATGCCATGAACTCAGTTCGTGCCTGGGTTTGCCGCCCAGCCGACGATTTCTCCGTCAGGCAATTTCACCACATTGTTCGCGCTTGCCATAGAGGCAATAGGATGGTTCTCGCCATCCAGATAGACTGGCGTGGTTTGATCGCATTTGATAACAACCGGGACATAAACCCACCCATATATTCCCCCTTCGGCCTTTATCGTGTATGAGCCGGCTGGGAGGTGAACGCGCGTGGGCGGCTCGACCGTCCAATCTCCTTCAATGAAGTTTGGAACCCATTTGACGAGTTTCCCGTCGTTCGAATAGATGTTGTAGCCGCTGTGATCGGCGGTGAGGTAATTGTCGAAACACGACCATGCGGAATAAACCACCAGGACCCCTTCTCCAGGCGGGGCGAGTGTTTGTGGGCCGGGCGCCGGGCCGACCGGCGGGAGCGGAGGACTAGACGCGCACGCAGTGAGCAGACTGGCGCAACAGAAGCAGAGCAAAAGCATTGGATGTTTCATATCAGGCGTTCCTTTCATATTTAGGCTGTGTTACTTAACCATTCCCTCTCCCCTGCCTAATTTAACCTACGCCCCGAACATTAATGGGGGATGAATTTAGCATTAAAATCTGCGAAAAGAGCGCGGCGACACTCAACTCAACTGGCGTTAATGCAGGCGGCCGAGTTGAAAGTCCAGGGCGGCGCGCTGGGTGTGGTAGTCGTAGCGCGCGGCGGCTTGCTCGATTAGGGCGGAGGTTTGGTTCAACTCGGCCTGGCTTAACTCGACGATGGAACTGAGTCCCAGGGTGAACCGCGCCTGCGCCAGTTCCAGCGCGGTGTTGGCGTTTTGCAGCAGGCTCGCCGTGAGCGCCAGACGCGCGAATGAATAGTCGAGGTTGAGCTTGGAAATCTGGGTGTCGCGCGCAATGGTGTTTTCCTGGTCGCGCACGGTCTGGTCGGCCGCATCGGCCTGCAACGCCGCCTCGCGCTGGCGGGCCTTGTAGAGTCCTCCGGTAAAGATCGGGAAATTGAGGTTCACCCCGGCGGCGCCGTAATTGTCGCCGAGGCGGGAATCGCCGATGGGAGTCAGGCCGCCGCTGGCGATCGCGCCGAGGGTCGGATAGCTCAATTTGTTTTCCGCGCGCGCGAATTCCTTGGCGGCGTCGCGCTGGTAACGGGTGCGCGCCAGGTCCGGCCGGTTCCCCAGGGCTTGGAGGATCAAATCCGGGGCGGTGTTGGTCACCCGGTCGGGCATCGGCTCGTCGGCCAGATCAAAGCTTTCCGCCAGGCGCTCTCCAAGCACGGTGGAGAGATTGGCAAAGGCGGAATGCAAGTCGTTGTCGGCCTTGGCCACCAGCAGGCGGGCCTGATCCAGGTCCACGCTGGCAAAGCTGACGTCCAGGTCGGACTTTATTTTGTTGGTGGCCATGGCCTGGGTTTGGCGCAGGACCAGGGCGCGCTGATTTTCGGTTTGACGGGCCGCCGCCAGAACGGCCTGGGCTTGCAAGGCGGAGAAGAAGGCGGCATTGACTTCGAGCAGGATTTCTTCGCGGGTCGCCTCCCGGTTCATCTCCTCGGCGCGCGCGCGCAGAGTGGAGCTTCGGGTCAATTCCGACGTGCGCCCAAAATCGGTGATGAGTTGCTGGATGGTGAGGCCGCCGGCGGCGCGCTCATAGACATTGGGATTGTTGAGAAAACCGGCGGCGATGCGGGTATCGTTGGTATCGGCTACGCCCACGGCGGTGGCGCTGGCATAGATGTTGGGAAAAAATGCGGCGCGCGATTCCTTGACGGATTGTTGGGCGGCCAGGGCGATGAGGTTGGCGAAGGAAATGCGGGGGTGTTGGGCCAGGGCAATGTCTTCGGCTTCGCGCAAGGTCAGGCGCCGCGGCGGATCGGCGGCGGGCAGCGAGCCGGCGGCACAGACCAAGAGCATGAAGTAAAGGGTTTTTATCATGAAACGGCGTTTTCTTTGGGACCGGCGGAAGGAGGGGCATCGTGTTTTCCATAAAGGAGCAAGTAACCGGCCGGGACAATGAAGACGGTCAGCAACATGGAAACGGCCAGTCCTCCGATGATAGCCTGAGCCAGGGGCGCATAGGCCTCGCCGCCCGTGCCCAGTTTCAGGGCCAGGGGAAGGAGGCCGATCAACGTCGCCAGCGAGGTCATCAACACGGGGCGCAATCGCACCCGGCAGGCCAGCGCCACGGCCTCACGAACGGTCTTCCCTTCCTGGCGCAGGCGGCGGGTAAAATCCACGATGAGGATGCTGTTGGAGACGACGATGCCCACCATCATGATCACGCCCATGAGCGACATGACGTTGAGAGTGCCGCCGAAGAGCCAGAGGATGAGGAGCACGCCGGTCAATCCGGTCGGAACGGCCAAGAGAATAAGCAACGGATCCAGGAAGGACTGAAACTGAGCCACCAGGATCAGATAGACGAGCAGGGTGGAGAGGATCAGGCCCAGGCCGAAACTGGTGAAGGAGGCGCGCATTGCCTGCACGGAACCGCGCACGTCTATGACCATGTTTTCCGGCAGGCGGGTCTGGTGAATGATCTTCTGCACGCTGGCATAGACGCGGCTCAAGTCCTCGCCCGATGGGGCGACATAAATATCCACGGCGCGGCGGATTTGATAGTGGTCCACCTCGGTCGGGCTGAGAATGCGGGAGAAGCGGACGACGGAGTCCAGCCGGGTATATTCCTTGAGGCGCGGGGAGCGCAAGGGCATGGAGCCGAGGTCGGCGAGATTTTTGATGATGTTCTCTGGATATTGGACGGTGAGCAGATAATTGTTGCCCGTTTTGGGGTCAATCCAGTAGCTGGGCGCAATCATGCCGCTGGAGGTCAGGGCGGTGATGAGGCTGTCCACCACTTCCTGGGCGGAAAGGCCCAGTTGGCTGGCGCGCTCGCGGTCAATATCAATTTTCAAAGCGGGATAATCCACGTCCTGCGGGACGAGCACGTCGCTCACGCCGGGCAGGGCGCGGATTTGTTGGGCGATTGTTGTCGCGACGGCGTGGTCGGCATTCATGTCCATGCCGCTGACTTGGATGTCCAGGGGGGCGGGCATGCCCTGGTTGAGGATGGCATCCACCAGGCTGCCGGTCTGGAAGTAAGCACTGAGTTCGGGGAGCTCCTTTTGGAGCCTGGCGCGCACGAGGTTCATGCAGGCGAAGCTGCTGAGATGGTGGCCTTCGTTTAACCCGACTTGGACGAAGGCGGTGTGCGGGGCGGAGTTGGGCGTGAGAATGGAGGAAAAGCCCGGTGTGATGCCGATGTTGGAGACGATGATTTTGAGATCGCGTTTCGGGACCACGGCGCGGACCAAATCCTCGACCTGGCCGATGAGTTGATCGGTGAGTTCCAGGCGGGTGCCGGACGGGGCTTTGACATTGATGACAAACTGGCCGGGATCGGTGCGCGGAAAGTAGGCCTGGCCGACCCGGGGATAGAGGGCCAGGCTGAGGAGAAAAACGGCGGTGATGCCCAGGACGGTGGCCAGCGGGCGCAGCAACGCGATGCTCAACACGCCGTCGTAGCGGTCCAGCATATACTTGAATTTGCGGTTGAACCAGGCGTTGAAGCGCGCGCTCCAGCTTTTGCGGGAGGGTGGCGCGGTTGCTTCGGTTCCAAGCTCTTCGTCGGCTTCGGGCCTCTGGATCCACTTCGCGCAGAACAGCGGCACCACGGTCATGGCCACGAAATAGGAAGCGAAAAGAGCGAGGATCACGGCCAGGGCCAGCGCGCCAAAGAGATAGCGGCTGACCCCAAAAAGAAACGTGACCGGAAAGAAAACAATCACGGTGGCCAGGGTCGCCGCCAGCACGGGGAGGGCGACTTCCTTGCCCCCGCGTTCCGCGGCCACTTGGGGCGGCTCGCCCAGTTCGAGGTGGCGATAAATGTTTTCCAGGACGACGACTGAGTTGTCAATCAGACGCGAGAAGGCCAGGGCCAGCCCGCCCAGCACCATGGAGTTGACGGTGCTGTGGCCCAGGTCGAGCGCAAAAAAGGCGGCCAAGGCCGACAGTGGAATGGAAAGAAAGACCGCGGCGGTGGCGCGGAGGCTGCCCAGAAAAAGCAAAATCAGCAGGCCGGTCAGAAACAAGCCGATGGCGCCTTCATGGACCAGGTTTTCAATGGCGGCTTTGACAAAGAGGGATTGGTCAAAGACCACTTGAGTGACCAGTTGCCGGGGCACGTCCAAGAGTTTGGAAACGACCCCTTTGACGCCGTTGACCACGGCGATGGTGTTGGCCTCGCCGCCCTGCTTCAAGACCGGCAGGTAAACTGAAGGCTGGCTGTTGATGCGGACTTTGCACAACTGAATTTGGGAGGCGTCCTGGGCCTTGCCCACGTCGGCCACGAGCACGGAGGCGTCGTCCTCCGTTTTCAAAGGCACCAGGTTGACATCCTCCATCGCGTTGATCTGGCTGTCGGCATAGACGTTGTAGTCATAGGGCCCGATTTTCACATCGCCGGCGGGGAGAATGAGATTAGCCTGGTCCACGGTGCGCACGACGTCCATCACGCTCAGTTGATGGGCTTCCAGCTTGAGCGGGTCCACGTAAACCATAATTTGGCGGTAACGTCCGCCGAAGGCCGGCGGCACCGAGGCCCCCGGCACGCCCGCCATCTGGTTGCGGATGGTGAACTGGCCCAGGTCCCGGAGTTGCGCCTCACTGAGGCCCTGGCCTTTCAAGGTGACCAGGCAGACGGGCAGGCTGGAGGCGTCGAATTTCATGACGATGGGCGGCAGAGTGCCGGAAGGCAGATAGCGCAGGCTGGCCATGGCGAGATTGGCGATGCCGGCCACGTCGGAATCTGGATTGGAGCCGGGTTGGAAATAAACTTTGATGAGACTGACCCCCGGCAGCGAGCGCGACTCGAGGTGTTCGATGCCGGAGGCCAGCGTGAACATCCGTTCAAACTGGCCGGTGATGTCGTTTTCGATCTGCTCCGGCGGCATGCCGGAATAAAATGTGGCCACCACCACCACGGGAATATTGATCGGGGGAAACAAATCCACCGGCATGAGCGTCAGGCTGGTCACGCCCAGCACACAGATCATCAGGCCGAGGACCACGATGAAATAGGGATAGCGGATGGCGAATCGGGACATAATGAAGAAAGAGGTTGGTCTTAAGTCAAGACTATTTTCATCGGTATCGCATTATTCACTCCGTTTCACTGGGAGGGTCATGGCAGCACAGGCTCCGGCCAGGGTTTGGTGTCGACCTTTTCACCGGGGTGGACGGAGGACCGCCCGCCAATCATGAGCAGGTCGCCCTCGTTGAGGCCGGAGGTGACTTCGCAGCGCGTGGAGGTGACCAGTCCCAGGGTGACCGCGCGCGCCTCAATTTCATGGCTCCTGTTGACGAGGTAAACGGAGGGGTCGTCCCTGAAGGACACCGCCTGGATGGGAATGGCCAGGGCGTGCGGGCGCTGTTCCAATTTGAAGGTGGCGGCGGCGTACATGCCCGGGACCAATTGGAGGTTAGGATTGGGGACCTCGATTTCGGTGATCATGGTCCGGGTGTCGTGATTGACCTTGCCGGTGAAGCGGGAAACTTGGCCGCGGAAGAGCTTGTCGCCCAAGGATTGGACTCGCACCTCCACTTTGTCCCCTAGGTGAATGTATCTGACGTCGTCCACGGAAACGGGAAAATCCAGCCGGAGCAGGTAATTGTCCGAAACGCGCACCAGCGGGCGGGCCTGGGTGTCGGAAGAGGTGCCGGCCTGGATGAGCGCGCCGGGGTCGGCGTAGCGGGCGGTGACCACTCCGTCAAAGGGGGCGGTGATTTGGGTGTATCCGAGGAGCGTTTGATATTTCTCCACGTCCGCCTTGGCGCTGGCCAGAGCGGCGGCGGAGGCGCTGTCCTTGGCCTCGGCGGTGTCAATGTCCTGCTGGGCGACGAGATTGGAATGCTCGTTGTTCACGCCGACCAGCCGGGTAAAGAGGAGATGGGCGTTCGTGTAGTCCGCCCCGGCCCGTCCTTGCGCGGCCCTGGCCGAATCCAGATCGTCCTTTAATTCCGGGACTTCCAGCACGGCCAGAAGCTGCCCGGCCTTGACCTTGTCCCCGAAATCCACGTTGATGACGCTCAAAAAGCCGGAGACTTTCGCGTTCAATTCAGCTTCGAGGTACGGGCGGAATTCGGCCGCGATGGTCACTTCATTGTAGAGGTCTTCGCGGTCCACCTTGGCCACCGCCACAACGGGCGGCTGGAGGCGCAACGGATCGGGGGTTGTTTCCTTGTGTTTGCGCGCCAAAAGCCAAAGACCGCCGGCCACGATCCCGACCCCGAGCAAGGGCCAAATCAGCCCGATCCGCCGGGGCGGGGCGCCGGAGGGCTGAGGCTCGGACGGAGTGATTGGTTCTGATTCCATAACATTTATTTAGTGACTTGGGATGCCAGGGGCAATTCCACAAGGAACCGGCTTCCTTTCCCCTCCACGCTTTCCACCTCCACCCTGCCGCCGTGGGCGGCGCAAATGGATTTGACAATGGCCAGTCCCAAACCGGCCCCGCCCGCATCCCGCGAGCGCGCCTGGTCCACCCGATAAAAGCGCTCGAAAATATGGGGCAATGCGCCGGCCGGAATTCCCATTCCGGTGTCCACCACTTCCAGAACGGCCTGGCCGTTGCGGGCGCGAACATTGAGGCTGATCGTCCCGCCCGACGGCGTGTATTTGATGGCGTTATCCAGCAGATTGACCACCACCTGTTTGATTCGGGCGCGGTCGCCATCCACGCTGACTTTGCCCTCCGCGTTGCAGGCAACGCCAATTCCCTTGTCTTCTGCCAGCAAAGACATCTGATCGGTCGTGCTGACGGCCAGCGGGGCCAGATCAAATCGTTCCCACCCTTGTTGCGATTCCCCGGCGTCGAGGCGGGAAATCGCAAAAAGGGCGTCCACAATTTTCGCCAGACGATCCACTTCCTCCAGGACGCTGCCCGCCCGGTCGCTCAATTCCGGCAGCGTTCGGGCTTGTTGGACCACATTTTCCATTTCGCCGCGCAAGGCGGCCAGCGGGGTGCGCAGTTCATGCGAGGCGTCCGCCAAAAAGCGGCGGTTTTGCTCGAAGGCCTCATGCAACCGCGCGATCATGCGATTGAGCGCGAGGGACAAGTGCTCCAGTTCATCGCCGGTATTGGTCAACGGCAGTCGTTCGTTCAGATTGTGGAGGGTGATCTGTTCGGCACTCCGCGCGATTTGCACCACGGGCGCCAGCGCCCGGCCCACGAGAAAAAAGCCGCCGCCCACCGCCACCAACCCCACCACTGGCACGCCCAGAAGAAGCGAGAGAAGCAAATGGGAGAGGATCGTTTCAATCGGCGCCATCGGCGCGCCGCTTTCAATGAGAAACCTCTCGCCGTCGGGGGCTTGATAAACTTTGGTTGTCATCAGCAGGCGGATTCCGTCGGCCAGCGTCTCCTTGCGGGTGGAGTCGCCCCGGACGGCGTTTACCACCAGGGGGCGCAATCCGGATGGATCAAACCCCGCCGCCGGTCCCGAGGCGTAAAGCACGATACCGTTGGGCTTGGTGATGCGAATAAAGCGGTCGTAGTTCTCCGGGGCATAGCGGGACTGGATCTCCTCGGCTACGTAACGCTCGCCGGTTTTGTCCAGATTGGCCAGGAGGGACACCGCGATCTGGTCGGAGCGCCGGGCGAGCGTTTCGGCCAGGCTGTGCTCCAGATAACCGCGCAGGACCTGGTAAAGAGCGACGCCGAACAACAGGAAGACCACGGTCAACAAACCCGCGTACCAGATGATGAGGCGAAAGCGAATGGATCGGGGATTCATGTCTCGGCCTCCTCGCTGATGGAGTAACCGACCCCCCGCACCGTGCGGATGAGTTTCTTCGGGTGCTGATCATCCACTTTGCCGCGCAAATGGCGCACATAGACATCCACGATATTCGTAAGCCCTTGGAAACTTTCGTCCCAAACATGTTCAATGATCATCGTGCGCGACAGGACTCTGCCCGCGTTGGCGGCAAGATATTCCAGCAGACTGTATTCCTTGGAGGTGAGTTCGATTCGTTTTCCAGCCCGCTTTGCCTGCTGCCTTTGGCGGTCGATCTCCAAATCGCCAATGCGAAGGATGCTGGATCGGTCCAGCGATCCCCGGCGCAGCAGCGCCTTGACCCGGACGAGCAATTCATCGAAAGCGAAGGGTTTTGTCAGATAGTCATCGGCCCCGGCTTCGAAATTCTCCACCTTCTCGGCGGTGTCCGCGCGGGCTGTGAGAACCAAAACGGGCACTTGGGAACCCCGGCGCCGGAGGCGTTTGAGAATTTCGATCCCGCTCAGGCTGGGCAGCATCAGATCGAGGACGACCAGATCGTACTGGCAGTTGGCTGCCATCTCCCAGCCGGCCTGGCCGTCGTTGGCCACGTCCACGGCGAATCGTTCCGCGCGCAGGCCGCGGGCGACAAACTCCGCCACCTTCCGCTCGTCCTCTATCACGAGAATTCTCATATCTCACCACTATTTGACATGATCAACATTAAGATTAGCTGAATTATACATTAAATTTCGTTCAGAATCCCCATTTTCTTGCATCTGTGCCAAACAAGAAAAAGGCTGAAGGCTGAAGGCTGAAAATTCTGCCATCGCTTGGATGGGGGGGAATCGCAAACAGGCTCAACAGCGGGACGCTGTTGCCACTCATTCTACCATCACTTGGATATTTAACCGGGTTTCAAAATGGACTGGCGCAAAAGGAAGCGAGTCTTGAGACCGGTGCGAAAATAGACGAAATTGCGGAAGAACGGATTCTGGGACTCGCCTTCAATCCGGGCATGCCAGTCGGTGGGAATCTCTGTAACCGGCACGCCCAATCTGAGGGGCTTGACCATGGTTTCGAGCAAGAACGGATGCCGCAGCTCCTCCCATTGGATGGCTTGCACCAGTTTGGCGGGGAAAATCCGGTAGCCGAAGGTCATGTCGGTGAGATGGGTCCCATAGAGGAGGGAAAAGAAATGCTGGAAGATCCAATTGCAGACCAGCTTGATCCTGGAATAGCCCGAAAAGGCGGAGCCGCCGAGCCAGCGGGAGGTGGTCACGACGCCGGAAGGGTTTTTCTTGGCCGCCTGGATCAGAGCACCCGCGTCTTTGGGATCGGTTTCCAAATCGCTGGACATCATGAGGACGTGGCTGCCGCGGGACACCTCGAAGGCGTCGCGAAAAGCGCCGCCCAAGAACGGCCGTGTCTGATGGAGCACCACGACCAGGCCGCCCAGTTCCTTCTGCAATTGGGAGATGACGGCCATGGACTCAGGGGTGGTTTTCTTGCAGACAATGATGAGCAGTTCCAGGATATCCGCTCTGGCATCGCGCAGAACGATCTTAACGGTTTGTTTCAGGGAGACGGTTTCGTTGATGACCGGGAGAAGGACGGTCACGGACTCCAATTTGGCCACAATGGGATAATCGGGCATTTTTTAAGAACGAGTGTTTTTCAAGAGCGCGCGGAGAGTAACAGGTTGGCGTGGCAATTCAAGTGATAAGAATATGGTTGCGGCTGGAGGAGCGGGTTCGGTAAACTGGCTGGAGTTGAAAGATGCCCAATCCGCCGCGAATAATGGTTAATGCCGGGAATCCAAAGATATCGGTCATCACCCCGAATTACAATGGGGCCAAGACATTGCGGGAGACAATCCAAAGCGTGCTGAACCAGGGTTACCCAGCTTTGGAACATATTGTGGTGGATGGCGGCTCCACGGACGGGTCGCTGGAAATCCTGAGGGAATATCCGCATATCCTTTGGACCTCAGGCAAGGACGCGGGGCATTTTGACGCCATGAATAAAGGGGTGGCGCGGGCCACCGGGGAATTGATAGTGATCCTGAATTCGGATGATTGTTTTCGACCGGGGGCGTTGGCGAGCGTGGCCGGGGCGTTTGGGCAGCATCCTGAGTGGGATGCGTCCTTTGGGGACGCGGTCTATGTGGACGGGGAGGGGGATGAGATCTACCGCCGGGAGGAGGCGGTTTACGACTACAACGTGTTGCGGTACTGGAATGATTATATCTGCCATCAAACACTGTTTGTGCGCAAGCCGGTGTATGAACGGATCGGGGGTTATAAACATCAGGATTTGAAATACTGCTGCGACTTCGAGTTTATACTCAGACTCGGGCGGGAAGGATGCGTGGTGGGCCATGTGCGGGCCTATTTGGTGAATTTTCGATTTCATGCCGGCGGGCTGTCCGGGGATCGGGAGTTGGAGCAACGCATGAGGCAGGAAACGTTGCGGATTCGAGAACAATATGGATTCCCTGGCGGGCTGTGGGGCGGGATACTGGCCAACGGCTATCGGGCCAAGCGGCAGTTGCAAAAATTGCGTTATCGGGGCGCCTGCGACCTGATTTCCGGCCGGTCGCTTCTTAAAAAGCATCTGCGCGAAAAAGCGGGCGTTTCTTCCCGCACCACGATTGATGGAAGGTGAACCGTGCCAAAGCTTGTTTCCATCGTTACGCCTTCTTTCAACCAAGGCCGTTTCCTGGAGGAGACGATCCGGAGCGTGCTGGAGCAGACTTATCCATCCATTGAATACATTGTCATAGACGGCGGATCGAAAGATGAGAGCGTGAACATCATCAAGAAATACGCGAGCCGGATTAAATATTGGCACAGCCGCCCCGACGGCGGGCATACCGACGCGCTGATCCAGGGGTTTGAGCAAAGCACGGGGGAGATTCTGGCCTGGCTGAACTCGGATGATTTGCTGGCGCCGGACGCGGTGGAAAAGGCCGTGGCCGCCTTGGAAAAGAGGCCGGGGGCGGTGATGGTTTATGGGAATCGTGTTTGCATTGATGAGCGGAGCCGCCTGCTCTACTTCCGGCCCAGCCTGCCTTGGCTGGCCAAGACTCGATATATCGCCATCACCGTGCCTCAAGAGGCCTGCTTTTGGCGCCGGGCGGCTCATTTTCAAGTTGGCGGAGTGAGAAGGGAGCTTAGATTCAGTTTTGATTACGAGTTTTTCAGCCGGCTCACGCTCCTGGGCGAGGTGAGATATGAAAGCGGAATCTGGGCGTTTTTTCGGAAGCATTCGGCCTCCAAGACCATGACGATCTATCAGACGGTGGGACTGAGGGACAATATCATCGTGCAAGAGATGTTGTGGGGCGGGCGCGTGAGCGCAATCAGGTGGACGATGGCGCGGGCTTTTTTCCGGCTCTACTCGATTTGTGCGATGATGTGGCTGCCCCGGCCCGCTTGGCCGGCCTGTCTTCCCGCGGGGTCCAAGCAGAGCCTTTGGCGGAGAATCTATGGATCACTGCACGAGGCGTCGGTGATCAAGCGCGCCTTGAAGAAGCTCCTCGGGGTGGCTGGGGGATGAAATTGAGCAAACGAGAAGGTCTCTGGTTTCGATGATGCGCTCTCCGAGAATCATCAATATTCTGGGCGTGGGAATAAGCGCCATCAATCCGGCAATGGCCTTGGAAGCCGTGGCGGCGGCGGTGGAGAGGAAGGAGAAAGGCTACATTTGCGTCACGGGCGTCCACGGGGTTTCGGAAGCCCAGGCGGACGAATCATTGAGGCAAATCCTCAACCGCGCTCTGCTCTGCACGCCGGATGGGATGCCGCTGGTTTGGGCGGGGCGGCTGCAAGGGCGCAAGGAGATGAGCCGGGTGTACGGGCCGGATTTGATGCTGGCGGCGCTGGAGCTTTCGGAACGCAAGGGGTACCGGCAGTTTTTCTATGGCGGGGCCAACGGAACGGCGGAGGCGCTGCGCCAGCGGTTGCTGAGGCGCTTTCCAAAACTGCAAATTGTCGGGACGTTTGAACCTCCCTTTCGTCCGTTAAACAGCGATGAGGAGGCCAAATTGAAGGGGCAGGTCCAGGCCGGGCGCCCGGACATCATGTGGATTGGTTTGAGCACGCCCAAGCAGGAAAAATTCATGGCGGAGTATCTGGGCCGGCTTGAGGTGACGCTGATGGCGGGGGTGGGGGCGGCGTTTGACATTCACGCCGGGAGAGTCCGGCAGGCGCCGGTTTGGATGAGGCGGGGCGGGTTGGAATGGCTTTTCCGGCTCTGCTGCGAGCCGCGCCGGCTGTGGAAGCGGTATCTGAAGAACAATCCGTTGTTTCTGCTGCGAATATTCTGCCAATGGACCGGCTTGAGAAAATATCCATTGAATAATTGAGGGCATAAGGCCTGGCGTAGATTGAGGTGGGCAAAACGACATTGGCGGCTTATAGTGTGAGGCTTAATGGATGCGACGGCCAGAATTCAAACAGACCCAAGACCGGGATTGATGCAGGAGTTCCAGAGTTTCTGGCGCGCCCTGCCGGACAAGGCGTTGTACGGGGCGCTGCTGGCGGGGTGGGTTTGCCTTTTCCAGTTTTTTGGCCGCACGTCGGCTGTCGCCGATCAAAATGCCTCGCTCTTCACCTGGATGTGGGGCAAGTGGGATGATCCCTCCAATGACGCGAGCTACGGGAAATTGATTCCTTTCGCGGTGCTGGCCATGCTTTGGTTCAGACGCCGGCGGCTGGTCAGTTCGGCGAGGGGGGTTTGGTGGCCAGGATTGGCGGCGTTGGGGCTGGCGCTGGCGCTGCATGTCGCCGGTTATGTGGTGCAGCAACCGCGGTTGAGCATGGTGGCATTATTCGCCGGGGCGTGGGTCCTGGTCGGGTTGGTGTGGGGATGGGAATGCGGCAAAGCCAGTTTTTTCCCGTTCGCCATATTTGCTTTTTGCGTGCCAATGGGGGGGACATTTGCGCAAGGATTGACGCTGCCGCTGCGGTTGTTGGCCGCAAAGGGGACGATGTTCATCACCCACCGGCTTCTGGAAATTGATGTCAACCGCGCGGGGACCCAGCTTTTGGATCCCAGCGGGCTTTGGAGTTACGATGTCCGGGCGGCGTGCAGCGGCATCCGCAGCTTCATTGCCTTGCTGGCGATCACCACCATATTGGCGGGGTTGACGATGAAAGTGCTTTGGAAGAAAGCGGTGATAGTGGCCTTGAGCATTCCGCTGGCGCTGATATGCAATGTGATGCGGTTGACGACGGTGATACTGGCGGCAAACGCATTCAAGACCCAGGCGGCCGGGAATTATGTGGACGCTTACTTTGGCTATGTGACTTATGGCGTGGCCCTTGGGTGTGTGCTGCTGGTGGCGCGATGGCTGAGAGAAAAGCCGCCGACGGAGTCGCCATGAAGCGTGACAAGTGGGTGGCATTGACAGTGGCGCTGGGAATGATGGCCGCCACGGCGGGGTGGTTGACGAGAATTCAAGGAATGCATGTTCTAGGCGCGCCCGGGGTGAAGGTGGGACCAGTTGCGATCTACGATGAGCATAGCAATGTGGTGGCTGCCGTGGGGGTGCTCTTGCCGGCCAAGGTGACGGGCTTTCAATCCCGCCCGATGCCCATCACCACCGCAGAACTGGAGGGCCTGCCGCGAGACACCACCTTTGGCCGCATGGGTTACTGGAGTGCCGAGAAGGATTTTCAAGTGGAACTGACCACCGTTCTGATGGGAACGGACCACACGAGCATCCACCAACCTCAATACTGCCTCTACGGCCAAGGCTGGAATGTGACCAATAGCGAGCGGATTGTCCTGCGGATGGATCGCCCGCATCCGTACGACATCCCGGCCATGAAGCTGACAGCCACGCGCCTGTTCCAGGATCCGAAAGGTCCGCCGCGCCCTATGAGCGGCATTTATGTCTATTGGTTTGTTTCTGGAAACAAGATCACGTCCGAAGAAGGCTCCCGTCTCTGGTCCATGGCGAGCACGCTGCTCAAAAAGGGTGAAATCGAGCGGTGGGCCTACATCAGTTGTTTTACTGCTTGCCATCCGGGGCAGGAATCTGCTACCTTCGAGCGTCTGCAAAAATTCATTAGCGCGTCGGTGCCTGAGTTTCAGACAGTGACAGGCATGCCGGTGGAGCGCCTTGAGTCGGCGGCCCGGAACTAAGGCGATGCTGTTGAGGTCTTCTTGGATTCAACGGCAAGCTATTGACGCAGAGTTAATTATAACAATAAAATGTTGCGTGGCGAGTCTCATGTCAGGGTTCAAGTCCATCAAGGGCTTGATGCCGGATTATTTGCCCTTGGATTGTGGCTGGCGCATTTTATCCGCGCCCATTGGCGGTTTTCCTTTCGGGCGGATAAACTGCCTGATCCGATCTCTCCGTTTTCCGATTACTTTTGGCTTTTTCTGATGGTGATGCCGATGAGCATGCTGGTTTTGGAATGGCAGGACTTCTACAAGCAGCCGATTTTTTCCCCGCGCCGGGAGAAGGCCTCGCAACTGGCCAAATCCTGCTTTACGTGCGCGATTGGGCTGGTGTTGTTGATGTATTTGCGGCAGCCTGTGCTGGCGCGCGGGGTGATCGCGCTCTTTGCGCTGTGCAGTTTCGCGCTGGTCTGGCTCAAAGACGAATTGGTGAGGTGGGGCCGGCAAAGCCAGTTGGGCCACGCGCATTACTCCAAGACCGTGGTGCTGGTGGGGGGGCGCTCGGAAACCCGCAGCTTGCGATCGGACATGCGCAAGGCCAATCCGGAACTGGAGGTGGCGGGGGAGTTTGATCTCAACGAAACGTCCACCGAGCAATTGATGGACTTTCTGCACGAACAATCGGTTAATGGGGTGATCTTGAGCGCCCGGCACACGGTCTTTGGGCGGATCGAAAAGGCGATCCAGGCCTGTGAATTGGAGGGGATCGAGGCCTGGCTGGTGGCGGATTTTTTCCAAACCCGGATTTCCCAGACCGCGATGGACGATTTTTGCGGGCGTCCGATGCTGGTTTTTCATTCCGGGCCGCAGATGGGGACTTGGGCGGGGCTGGTCAAGCAGTTGATAGATTTTTTCGGCTCGTTGGCGCTGCTGATCCTGTTCAGCGTTCCGATGCTGGTGATTGCCATCCTTGTCAAGAGAACCTCGCCGGGGCCGGTATTCTTCCGGCAGAAGCGGGCGGGGCTCAGCGGCAAGCCGTTCATGATGTATAAATTCCGTTCCATGGTGACCAACGCCGAGCAGCTCAAGCACGAGATTTCCTCCCTGAACGAAATGTCCGGGCCGGTCTTCAAGGTGAGCAACGACCCGCGCGTGACCTGGCTGGGACGCTTGCTGCGCAGGTTCAGCTTGGATGAATTGCCTCAACTATTCAATGTGTTGGTTGGGGACATGAGCCTGGTCGGGCCGAGGCCTTTGCCGGTGGATGAAGTCAAACGTTTCGACGATATGGCCCACCGCCGCCGCCTGAGTGTCAAACCCGGCATGACTTGCCTCTGGCAGGTGGGCGGGCGCAACGAGGTGAAGGATTTCAAGGAATGGGTGCGGCTGGATTTGGAGTATATTGATCATTGGTCGTTGTGGCTAGACATGAAGATTCTTTGGCTGACAATTCCGGTGGTGCTTTTAGGGAAGGGAGCGCGCTGATTGCCAACCCCCACCGGCCAGCGCCCGCGGAAAACCGCCCGCCCCGGTCCCGCCCAGGCGATTTCGGTGGTGACCGGCGGGGCGGGTTTTCTGGGTTCGCACCTGGTGGATTACCTTCTGGGCAAGGGCCACAAAGTCCTGGCGGTGGACAATCTGGTCACCGGCTCGGTGGAGAATATCGCGCCTCTGGCCGGGAACAGGGATTTCAGGTTCATCAAGCAGGATGTGACGGAGTTTCTGTTTTTGGACACGGCGGTGGATTACGTCTGGCACTTTGCCTCGCCGGCCAGCCCGGTGGATTACCTGGAGCTGCCGATCCAAACTTTGAAGGTCGGGTCACTGGGCACCCACAAGGCGCTGGGGCTGGCGCTGCACAAATCGGCCCGGTTCCTGCTGGCCTCCACGTCGGAAATCTATGGCGATCCGCTGGCGCATCCCCAAAAGGAAACCTACTGGGGGAACGTCAATACTATTGGCCCGCGCGGGTGCTATGACGAGTCCAAACGTTTTGCCGAGGCGCTGACCATGGCCTATCACCGGGAGCATCAGGTGGACACCCGGATCGCGCGCATCTTCAACACCTACGGCCCGCGGATGCGAATGCACGACGGCCGGGTGGTGCCGGCGTTCCTGAGCCAGGCGCTGAAAAACCAACCGCTCACGGTTTTCGGGCGCGGCTCGCAGACGCGCAGTTTTTGTTATTGCTCGGACCTGATCGAAGGGATTTACCGGCTGATGATGAGCCGCACCCACGAGCCTGTGAACCTGGGCAATCCGGCCGAATTGACGGTGTTGCAGTTTGCGCGGCAAATCATCGCCGCGGTGGGTTCGCGCAGCAAAATCAGTTTCAAGCCGCTGCCCCAGGATGACCCGCGCCAGCGGCGACCGGACATCACACGGGCCCGAAGGCTGCTGGGCTGGGAACCGCAGGTGGAATTGCAAGAGGGTCTAGTCAAGACTATTGAGTTTTTTCGGGCCAAAATGGGGGTGTAAAACAGCGGGGGAAGATGCGCGGCAATTTCACGCATTTTGCGTGAAATTGATGCCCGGATTTGGGGGCTGGCGGCCCCAGGTGTTGCTACCGTTGATCGCGCTCCCGTTTTTCGGCGCAGGGGCGGGCGGCGGCATTCTGGCATGTGTCTAGCTTGTTAAAAATTTCTTTATCAAAACAATTGACCGGCGGGAAGATTTGCAGTAACAAGCACCCGAATTTTCATCAAGGCGCGTTCAAATTGTTTTGAGGCGGGGCAGGGGAGTCTGAGTCGCCGGACGCGGCGCGAGCAAATTAATGTTAAATTCAAAATCATTTTTGGCGGTTGACTTTGGAGCGGGCAGTCTGAAGGTGGCGGAGTTTGAACAGAACGACGCCGGCGGTTTGCGCCTGAAGCAGTACGGCATCAAGCCCCTCGGCATCGAGGGATCGCAGGAGGCCGGGCGCGAGGCGGCCATCCTCAAGGCGTTGCAGGAACTGCTTTCGGAGAAGAACTTCGTGTCGCGCCAGAGCAACGTGTGCGCGCCGGGCTTCCATGTGTTCTCCAAATTTGTGAAGCTGCCGCCGGTGGACACTTCCAAGGTGACCCAAATCATCCGCTACGAGGCCCAACAAAACGTGCCCTTCCCGCTGGATGAAGTGGTGTGGGACTATCAGATACTGGGAACCTCTGCGACCAACGAGCTGGAAGTCTTGCTGGTGGCGGTGAAATCGGAGATCATTGAAGGGCTGTTCCGGGTGGGGGAATCGGCGGGACTGCGGATCAAGCTGGTGGATGTTTCCTCGGCGGCGCTGTGCAACGCCTTCCGATACAACTACGGGGGCCTGGAGGGGTGCAGCATGCTGCTGGACATTGGGGCCAAGACGAGCAACCTGCTGTTTTTTGAAAAGGGAAAAGTGTACGCGCGCAGCATCACCATCGGCGCCAATTCCATCACCCAGGATTTCGTCAACGAGTCAAAAATGCGGTTCCCGGAGGCCGAAGCGCTCAAGCTGGAAAAAGGCTCGGTGAGCCTGGGCGGGGCGTACGAGGAGCCGGAGGATCCGCAGGCCGCGGCCATTGCCAAGATCGCGCGGCAGATCATGACGCGGCTGCACATACAAGTCAACCAGACGATCCAGTTTTACCGCGGGCAGCAGGGCGGCTCGACCCCCGAGCGGCTGTTCCTCTCCGGCGGGGCGTCCATCATGCCTTACACCGCCCAGTTCTTCGCGGAGAAACTCAATCTGCCGGTGGATTATTTTAATCCGCTGCGCAACATTGAAATTGATCCCGCGCTGGACTTGGAGGAACTTTCCAAATATGCCCACTCCTTTGGAGAGGTCGTGGGGTTGGGTTTGCGCGATCTGGCGCACTGTCCGGTCGAGTTGAATTTGATGCCCCAAAGCTCGATTCAGCGGCAGGAATTTGCCCAGAAGAAACCTTATCTTATCGCCGCCGTCTTCGGCCTGGCCCTGGCGGTGTTCCTGGTGGATGCAGCCGAAGGGCGCATTGCCAGCGTCTTCAGCCAAAAACTGGAGGATTTAAAAGGGCACTTGGGGAAGCTGACCAAAACGGACCAGGAGTTGAAGAAGGCGCTGGCCACTCGCGCCCAATTGTACAAGGAGGCCCAAACCATTGATCAGCTTTCGGGAAGCCATTTTTATTGGATAAATCTCTTCGCCGAATTGCGCCAAATCTTGATCCGGGCCGAATCGGGCGTTGAGCCTGACCTGACCGCGGCGAATAATGGGAAACCCGTGGATGTGGGAGTGTGGGTGGATAAATTTGTGCCGCAACTGCCGCAGGGGAGTCCCTGGGCCGCGGATACCACGAGCATGACGGGGTACAAGACGTTCCGGGCGGCTCGCGGCGCCTCCAGCCGGTACTCGGCGGCGAGTCAAACGCAGCGCACCGCGCCAACCGCGCCCACAGAACCGGCGGCAGTGGTTGCCGCCGGCCCCGGCCAGGAAATCAACGAGCTGAGTATTATCTGCAAGGGGGTGGATCGGAAGAATGTTTCCCCGTGGGCCAACTCTCGTTTGGCGTACGCCGTTCGGGATGGCCTGACCAACTCGGCCAGTTTCACCGACGCCAAGCTGGTTGGAGAACTGGAGGAAGGCGTGGAGACCAACCTTTTCAGCTTTGAACTCACCGTTCGTCTCAAGCATCCGATCAAACTCTGAATATGGCCTGGATCAAACGAAACAAGTTCTTTGTTCTCAGCATGGCGGCCGGCTTGCTTCTAACCGGTTATTGCGCGTTTCTTTTTTACAAGAATTTGGCCGACGTCTCCGCCAAGAAGACGGATTACCAATCCAACCTGGCCCAATACAATGCCCTGCAAAAGGCCGCCATTTACCCGTCTCAAACCAATATTGACCTGGCCAACGAAGACCAGCGGCAGGCCAGGGCTTTGCTGGCCGATTACCAGAAGGCCTTTGCCCCATTCCCGCCTCCGCCAAAGGAAGACGAGCAGGGGTTTAAGGCGTATTTGGGGCAAACCATTTTCGACTTGGGAACCGCGGCCACCAACGCCGGGGTGCAATTGCCCGACGGTTTCGCGTTCACCTTCTGGCAGCAGCAGCGCCAGCTCAATTACCCGGTGGAAAATATCCGGCCCTGGATGGAGCAACTGATCGAGATCAAGGCCATCTGCGCCATTCTCTATGGGGCCAGGATCAATACCTTGGTGAGCCTCCAGCGGGTGCGCGTCTCCCCTTCGGATGAAGGGCCGTCGTCGGACTTTTTTGACGCGCTGCCGGTCACCAATGCGCCGCAAGTGGCCACCCCCTACAAGTTTTGCTTCCGGGGTTTCAGCCGGGAACTGGTCGCCGTGCTGGCCGATCTGGCCCGGTCGAGTAATTGCTTTATTGTCAAAGCGGTTCAGGTCCAGCACGAAACGGAGGACAACCTGCCGCCGGCCCTTGCCGCAACAACCCAGCCTGTGGTTGCCAATTCCAATCCCAATCCCCCGTTCGAGCGCCGGAGAGGCATGGGGGAAGCGCCGCCGGCGCAGCGGATGCCAGGAAACCCGCCCGGAGGGGCGCCGGTGACAGTTCTTTCCGAACGGATGCTCCGAGTTTCAATGGCGGTGGACGTGGTCAAACTGAGCGCCGGGGGGAAATGATGCGATTTTTAAAGAAGCATTACGAAAAAATAATTCTGAGCGTCATTTTGTTGGGGCTTGGCGCCACGGCCGTCTGGTTTTCTGGGGCCGTGCAGGAGGCCCAAAGCCAGGCCAATGCCGATATTGGCGGCGAGCGCAAGACCAAATGGACTCCCCTGGACCTGACGCCGGAGCGCAAGGCGCTGGACACCTTCAACAAGCCTCCCACGGTCACTTTGACAGGGCAGCACAACCTGTTCAATCCGGTCACTTGGAAAATGCAACGGGATGGCAGCATTAAAAAGATACTGGTGCAAGGGGCCGCGGCGTTGTTGGTCACCAACATCACCCCGATCTATTACTCGATCGCCTATAATCGGAAGGCCTTTGACAGCTATATGCTGACCGTCACCCCCGGTTCGGGGAGACCGAGCAGCGGCTTCTCCCGACTGAACGAAAAAGACAAAACGAAGAATTACATTATTACCGGCACGAATGATGCTCCCGATGGCACATCAACCTTAACCTTGAGCATCATTGACACTGGAGAAACCGTGACCCTGACCACCAACAATCCATATAAGCGCATTGACAGCTTCACCGCCGACTTCCAATATCCGCCCGACACCGCTGTGTTCAACAGGCAGCGCGTCAACGACACCCTGCCGCTTTCCGGCGAGATGTATAAAATCATTGCCATTACCAACAATGCCGTTAGAGTTCAGGATATCAGAACATCCCAACAGACGACAATTGAATGGAGCGGAGCACATTGATGGATCCGCCCAGACTAACTCAATGAGACCCCCCACCATGAGACTTGCAGTTAAAATCACCACCAGCTTCGCTTTTTTTCTGGCCTTGTCCTTGCAAGCCCAGACCAACGTCCAGGAATCCGAGGATTTGGCGCGCCGGGAGGAGGCCTTCCGCGAGATGAGGACCTTGGAATTGCATGACACGCTGCAAACCGCCGCGGCGGCCCAAAAGCGGGGCGATATCAATGGAGCCGCCCAGGATTACTGGAAGGCCGTCGGCCTGATACCTTTGGTGGAGGTGGGCAACCCTGCTGTTGACTTGGAGAAAAAGGCCGCCATCAAGGGGTTGGATGACACGCGCGAATTCCTGGCCCGGGAAGCGATGAAGAGCGACAATCTGGCTGAAGCCAGCGATCAGGTGGCCAACGCCTTGAAGTCGGATCCAACCAACGAGCGTTTGCTCATCCTCAAAAAGGAAATTGAGCTCAAGGCCGCCGCCGAGGTCGGCAAGGTTCCCAGTCCCGAGGCTCAAAAAGAGAGACCCAATGTCGAAAAAATCAGGAACGATGTCGCCATCATGGTTCAGGATGGAAAACTCCTTTACGAGCTGGGCCGGTACGACGATGCGGAAATCAAACTCAAGCAGGCGCTGAAAATGGACCCCTCCAACACTTCGGTTCCGTATTATTTGGATTTGATCCAGGAGGCCCGCTACATGGATGCCGCCCGCCGCCGGGAAATCGGCACCAAGAAGGAATTGCTGGACGTGGAAAAGGAGTGGCTCCAATCCACCAAGGCTGAATCCCTGCCCCAGCCCAATGCCTGGGCCAACACCAATCTGGTTTATACCAGCAAGGGCCGCCAAACCATCCTCTACAAACTCCAGATCATTACCCTCGAGGAACTGGATTTAGGAGGTGAAAATGGTCTCCCGTTGAGCGAAGTCTTGCGCTTTCTCAAGGATGAATCCAGAAAACGGGATCTCGAGGGAAAGGGGATCAACTTTTCCTACAATTCCCATGCCGCCGGCACCGCGCCGGCGGGGGGGCTGCCGGACGCCGCCTTGCCCGTCTCCTCGGCAGTGGATGCCAAGGAAATCATTGTCAAGATCAACCCGCCGTTGGACAACCTGACCCTGCTGGACGCCCTGGACGCCATCTGCAAGGTGGCCGATTTGCCGGCCGGCGCGCCGCCCAGCGGAGGACTGGCCTACACCATTGACGATTACGCGATCTGGTTCTTTATCAAACCCCCGCAAGCGGTTCCCCTTTACACGAAAACATTTCATGTTGATCCCAATACTTTCATCCAAGGATTGCAAGGAGTGGCGGCGGCAACCCTCACGGGATCGGACGGCACCACAGGCGGCGGCGGCGGCGGCGGGTTTGGCGGCGGCGGCGGCGGGTTTGGGGGTGGCGGCGGGTTTGGCGGCGGCGGCTATGGCGGCGGCGGCGGCGGGTACGGCGGTGGTGGCGGAGGAGGAGGAGAGGGATCGGTTTCTTATCCGATTGTCAATGTGGCGGGAGGCGCCGCGGGAGGCGGCGGACGCGGCGGCGTTGGTGGCGGCGGCGTTGGCGGCACCGGTACCACCGCCGGTCTGCAGTTCGTCACCTCACAGGGCAACACGGGCACCAATAGCACCCTGGTGCGCTCCTATTTCAGCGCCGTGGGGATTAATTTGGCCACCAATAACGGCACTTTCGTTTTCTTTAACGACCGTGCCGGCACGATCCTGGTGCGGGCCTCGGCGCAGGATTTGGAAACCATTGCCCAAGCCATTGAAGAACTGAATCAAACTCCGCCCGAATTGACCATTGACACCAAGTTTGCCTCCGTGACCCAAACGGACACCAAAGGCATTGGCTTCAGCTGGTTTCTTGGCAACTCCACGCTTAATAACGGCGCCATCGGCGTGCAGGCAGGCACGGCCCCTTCGTATCAAGGCCCATCCACCATGGCCAATCCGTCCGGCATATTTCCCGGTCCCGGCCCCCTGGGCAGCGCCGGACAAATTGCCCCATCAGCCTCGGACAATGTTCTCACCGGCGGGCTGGAAAATACGGTCGGTCCGAGCGCCCAATCCATCACCCCTGTGGCGACGATCACCGGCATCTTGACCGACCCGCAATTCCGCATGGTCATCAACGCCATTCAACAGCGCAATGGAGCCGATTTGCTTTCCGCTCCCAGGGTCACAACCGAGAGCACTCGTCAGGCGCATGTGGCGGTGCAGGACATTGTGGATATTGTCACCAGCGTCGAGTTGGGAGAGACCGGAGCTGGCGGCGTTGGCAGCACCTCAACGGGCGGACTCACTGGCGGCGCGGCGGTGGCCGCCTCCAGCAGCTACAGCACCACTCCCTTTGTGGAAGGCCCGGCGCTGGACGTTCTTCCCACCATCTCGGCGGACGGTTTCTCCATCCAAATGGTCCTCATCCCCACCTACACCGAATTTGTGGGTTACGACAACCCCGGCGCCTTCGTTCCCTCAGCCACCTCGGTGAGCAGCTCCTCCATCGGCGTCCCGATCACGGCTATTTTGCCCTTGCCTCATTACCGCGTGCGCCAGGTCGTCACCAGCGTTAATGTTTGGGACGGGCAAACCGTCGTTCTGGGCGGCTTGATCTCCGAAACCATCACCAAGCAAAAGGACGAAGTCCCCGTTCTGGGCGATCTGCCCCTGATTGGAAGGTTCTTCCGGGACGAATCCTCCCAAAGCGCCAAACAGAACCTGATGGTTTTTGTCACCCCCACCATTATTGATCCGGCGGGAAACCGGGTCCACACCGACGAGGACCTGCCCTTCGCCATGACCAACATCCCGGTCCAGCCGGCCCAGCTCGCGCCCCTGCCGACCCCGAACACGCCCCAGCCGGCCCCGAACCACTGACCTGCTTTTTGCAGGAGCGCCAGATGCGAAACAGCCAGACATCCTCAGACCAGCCGGTGGCCGATCAGTTGCTGCTGGTTGACGGGCACTGCTATGCCTATCGCGCTTTTTTTGGCATGGCGCCTTTGAGTTCTCCTTCCGGGCAGCCCACCAACGCCATATATGGGTTCATCCGCATGCTCTCCAAAATGCAGGCCCGCCTGCGTCCCTCCCATCTCTTGGTGGTTTGGGACGGGGGATTGGCTCAGGAGCGCCAGGCCCTCCTGCCGGAATACAAGAGCCAGCGCGCCGAGATGCCCGCCGGCCTGAGGCTGCAACTGGATGACATCATGCAATACCTGCGCGCGGCCTGCATTGCCTCGTGGGTAAAGGAAGGCTGCGAAGCCGATGATTGCATTGCCGCCACCGCCGCGCAAGCCGTGGAGGCGGGCCTGCCTGTGGTCATCGCCAGTTCCGACAAGGACTTCATGCAGTTGGTGTCCGATCAGGTCAAGCTCCTGGTGCCGCACGACAAATCCGAAGTCCTCTGGGACACTGCCCAAGTCGTCCTCAAGACCGGCGTGCGGCCCGCGCAAATTGTGGATTGGCTGAGCCTGACCGGCGATGCGGTGGACAATATCCCCGGGGTGCGGGGCGTTGGCCCAAAGACTGCTGCAAATTTGATGCGACAATTCGGCTCCGTTGAGGTATTGTACCGGAGTCTCAAAGAACTGAAGTCTGACCGGTTGCGGAGCGGCTTGCTGGCGGCGGAGGATCAAGTGCGGCGAAACCAGCAACTGGTCGGTCTAAAAAAGGATATGAGTCCTGCTTTTTCATTGGAGGAGTTGGCGGTCAAGGAGAGTGATGCGGAGGAACTGCGCCGGTTGTATTCCGGCTGGGGATTCAAGAACCTGCTCGCCAGCCTGGAAGAAACCTTGCTCAGAACCGGAGACCTTTTCCATGAACACGCCCATGCCAGTTAGTTTTTCCATAGCATTCCCGGGCGCCCGCGCCTTCGCAAAACACCGAAGTTTGGGTGGACAAATCCGTTCCCAATTGCTATCTTATCAACATATTATGACCATCCACCACAGGAGCCGGGCACTTTGGCTGGCCGCCGCCTTTTTTCTGTGTTTGACAATGGCGCGCGGGCAGGGGGTCGCCAGGCTCGGAGGCGAGATGAACCTCCTGGGTTCCCTCCCGGGTGATCAGGTCTGGCCCGCCGTCTCCTTGTCCGCCACGGGAGGCATTCTCGTTTGGGAAGACAACATGATTGAGGGCAAAGGCGGTGTTGGGGGCGCCGAACTGGACGCCAACTTCAACGCCCAAACCACCTTCCGCATTCCCAAAGCCCCGTTCTACGACCAGATCAAGCCCAAGGTCCAACTGCTCCGCGGCGGCAACACCATATTTGTCTGGGAAAGCAAGGTCGCCGGCACGCCGGACATCTACGCCCGTTTCGCCAAAGGAACCAAATTCTACAGCCCCCTGGACATCCGGGTGAACACCTACATCAAGGATCAGCAAGTGGATCCGGCGGTCGCCGCCCTGGCCGATGGCGGGGCCATCGTGGTCTGGTCCAGCTACGGGCAGCGCGGCAAAATGTGGGGGATTTATGCCCGAAAACTCACCGCCACCGGCGCCGGCGCCACTCCCAAGGAGTTTGCCGTCAACCAATGCGCCTCCAACCAGAGAAGCCCGGCTGTGGCCGCCTTGGCCAACGGCAACTACGTCATCGCCTGGGTGTCCGAGCAGGAGCGCTTCACCAAGAGCGTGGATATTTACGCGCGCATTTTCTCTTCCGCCGGCATTCCCCGCACCGATGAATTCCTGGTCAATTCCAGCACCAACGTCTGCGCCAACCCCGCCCTGGCCCCCTTGGGCACGGGGGGCTTCGTCGTCGCCTGGAGCCAGCGGGACTCCGTTGTTTACACCAACGGCTGGGATGTCTGGGGAAGAGCTTTCAAGGCCTCCGGCATGCCCGAAGTCAACGAATTCAGGATCAACACCTTCCTTTACGGCGACCAATACTGCCCCAAGCTTGCCGCCGGCCCCAATGGCGTGATGGCGGTCTGGACGAGCATGGGGGAAGACGGCGACCACGAAGGAGTCTTTGGCCGCTATCTGCTGGGCGGAACCCAGGTTTCCGGCCCAGAGTTCCAAGTCAACACCACCACCATCAGCCGCCAGATGCATCCGGCGGTGGCGTGGAACGGCAATCGTTTCCTGGTCGTCTGGACCAGCTTCTCCGGCACATCCGGTTTCGACCTTTTTGGACAAATGTACGTGCTGAACCCTTAACTCTCTGCTGGCCATGAACATTTCACCCAACCTCGTTAAGCCGCGAATCCTGATCTTATCTCTCGTCCTGGTTTTGGGGATGCTGGCCGCCAAACCAGCCTCCGCCTTTTCCATCTGGGGACCTGCCGAAACCTGGCAGACCACGGCCCTGGATTATGTCAGCCGCGTTTTCTACGGCGACACCGAATTAGGCGGCCCAAAAAACATTGGCGAAGGCTCGCGCGTGAACGACGGCATTGTCACCTATGCCTACGACGAGACCTTCCTCACCTACTTCGGGAGCGACGGCGTCAAAGCGGTGGATGCCGCCTTTAATGTGCTCAACAGCCTCCCCGCGGTCACTTCCAGCAGCAGCCCCAGTTTGGAGCAGTTTTTGACACAGGGCAATCAACGCATAAACTACAGCGCCCAGTCCATTAATTTGCTGGACCTCAAATCCGTCGTGATGTGGGCCATGCTCGAGCACATGGGTTTGATCGGCGAAACTCATGTCTTTGATTTGGGGTCCCGGGTTGCCATCGCGGGGGAAACTTGCGAGTTTGATTACTTTGTCATTCAGCGGAATTTTGATCCCGATACTTTGAACCCCAGCTTCTATGTCAATGGCTCCGAGTACACCTACCAGATTTACGATCTCTGTCCCACCCCCAGTGTGGGCGATGCCATTGAACAGTTTGTGGATCCCGAGGTCCTTCCCTACAGCTCCCAGGCGGTGGCGACCATCAACTTCCTGCAGTTGGGCGGCTTTTATCTCGGCATCACTCGCGATGACATGGGCGGCCTGCGCTACATCTATAATCCCCAGCGTTACGTCAATGAGAATTTCGACCCGACCTGCTATCCGTCGGTGGGCACCAGTTCGCCTTATTCTCCCGTCTCCACCAACACCACCACCACCGCCGGCGGCACCGCGACGACGGTGACGGGCGGCGGCGGGTTGTATTTGCTGGGCGGGGTTGGAAAGATCGAATTTGTCAAAGTGCAGTACAATTCCTTGTTGGGCACTGAATTCGGAACCAACACCGCCATTTTCAAAATCCCATTGCTGACCAACGGGCAGGTCTCCATGATGTCCGTCACCCGGACCAACACCGCCCCCGACATTATTTTTACCGCCGCCAATTTGTCGCAAGGAGCCATCGCGGACACTGAATTGTCCCGCTCCATCACCTTTGTGGCAAGCACCGTCCCGGCTTCTCCGGGCGGGGGTATCATTCCCAGCGTCATGAGTCCCGCTCAGGTGGTCACTTTCAACAACATTGGCCCCATTTACTATAACGAAACTCCTTACTTCTTGACGCAGGATACCGCCATTGAATATCCCATTTTCATCTGGGGAAGCTTCGACGGCTCCACCAACGCCCCCATCGTTTTTCCCCAGGGCACCAGCCTGACGGCTTTGGAGGAACAAGCCGCTTCGGGAGGCGGCATCCCGTTAAACACCTATAGTCCGGAGGGCAGCAACAGCCCCGTGGAAAGCCCGATTATTTACCAGGAACCGTAACTTCTAAAACCCATGAAAAATACCACTCTAGCTTTGCTGTCCCTCCTCTGTTTGGGCGGACCCGCCTTGGCGGGAACATCCAGGTTATATCTCAATGTCGGCACGGTCAACCAGGTGACCAACATTGACGCCACCACCTTTGAGAATGAGGGAAACTTCGACCTCGACGGCATTAGCACTCTGGACGGCGAAATCATCATCACCGAAGGCCAGTTGGAAGGCTCGCCTTATGACACCCAGAACACGGAGCATTGGATCAACACCGACAGCGGCATCATGTTCGCGGAGCCTGGGTTTATCTTCGATGACGCGACGCCCGCGGGGCGGCATCCTTCCAAAAGCTTTTACAATGCCGGCAAGATTAGCGGCCTGGACACTCCCGCGGAGGGCATCGAGGTGATTATCAGCGGCAACTCTGTGGTGGTGGAACCGCCGACGCTGGCCGCTATTGGGGAAAACGCCGCCATTGCCTCGCTTCTCCAGGTTACCGCCACCAACATCACCAACTCCGGCAGCATGGAAGTGGGTAATTTGGGACGGTTGACTCTCTCCGGCCAGAATGTCAACCTCGCCACTGGCGCTCTGATCGCCGGCACCACCTCCGACACCGATACCAATGCCAGCGACGGCCGCGGCGTCATCGGTGGAGTTATCATCAAGAACGTGCTGTATGAGGAATTCACACCGCCGGCCGGAGTTTATGACCTCTATTGGGGGGTGACCAACAACGAGCCTATAGATCTGCCGGATCTCTCCATCTACCTTTCCTATATGAATGAGGGATACCCCACCACGCCGCTGGAAATCGTCACCAACCGCGCGGGCGATATCTTCTATGCCGAGCTGCCGGAGAGCTACTTCATGGCCGCGGCGCCGGAGGATTTTCAAGCCTACGTGTATGGATCCGATATCATGACCACGACCAACGCCGCCGGGGTGGTCACCATCACCAACGCCTATTACAACATCGTCCTGGTCAACACCGCCTTCGCCGACACCAATATCTCCGCCTCGGTGGAATTCCTGCCCGCGGGCTATAGTGAAGGAGTTCTGGACGAGTATGACCCCCTCGGCTACGAGGCCATGGTGCAATTCAGCGCGCCCGTCAAGGATGTCATCACCGGCCAGCTTGTCACCAACTCCATCTACCTGCTCGATGTCGGCGCGATTCAGGCTCCAATGTCATTCGCTCAAAACGTGGATTACTCCTCCACCTACGGCAAGCCCGATTGTTTTGAAATCACCACTGTCACCCCCACGGAATGGATTTACGGGCAGGAGTTGGGCGGCTTCGCCAACATGGAGTTCAACACCAACATGATTTACGGCTATGATCCTGTGACCGGCGGCCCCATCTATAAGAACGCCACCCCCGGGTCCACCAACGGTTCCTATGCCGCGCAAATTAACTTCAATCCGGAAGTGACCGACGGGTTGTTTCCGCTGACCGTGGATGTGGAGTTCACTCCGCTGGACCTGGATCTCCCGACCCTCACCAACGGCACGGGCCGTGTCGAAATCAGCGCCGAACATCTCAACGTCTCCAACATGCGCCTTCGCGCCAGCGGCACCGTCACCATCAACGCCACCAACTACACCGGCACTCCGGCCGGCACAGACTGGGACACTTTCAACACCGATTTGGGCAACCTCAAGGCATCCCTCGCCGTTTCCAACCTCTTCCCACGCCAATTCAAACGCCTCCGCGGCGATATTCTCGCCTACAGCTGCGACTGGGTGAACACTCAAACCAACGACGGCGACGGCCATAAAATGAACGGCACTGAACATGTCCATCTCCTGGTGGTGGATCAAGCCTTGCAGGACGTCTTCACCTCCTCCGTTCTGAGCCTCGCCCTGCGCGGCAGCAATGTGGCCGTGAGCGACAACGTCGTCGTCCTCCAGAGCGCCCTGTTCCAGACCCCCGACATGACGATTGATGGCAACATGCATCTGACCCTGAGCACCTCCGACCTGGAACCGAAAAACATGCCCGGCTTGCAGAATTTGACTCTCACCACCAATGGCGTCCTGGACGTGGACGACCTCATCAACATCGGCGCTTCAACCACCAAGGCTCCCGGCAACCCCGTGACGCGCAAGTACATTGTCAACAGCATCACCAACCTGGGTTCCATGGCCTCGGGGGGCCTCATCTTCCAGCCGAAGATTTTTGCCAACGGCGGCAGCCTGGTCTCCAGCAATAACGGCGCCGTCCAGATGAACGCCAAAACCAACCTGCTGGGCGCCGGGCTGGGCCTGCCCAACTCCATCGTGGCCGATGGCGACATCAATTTTTCCTCCGTCTCCATCCAGGCCAGCAATTCCACCATCACCACCGGCCAGGCCGGCAGCGGCCAGTTGAACCTCTTTGCCACCGCCCAGTTGACCGATTTTCTCCCCGGCGTCCCTTCCACCAACATCTATGGCACCAACTTCTGGACGGTCAGCGCCGGTTTCACCCTCACCAACAAGCCGGCTGAGGGCGATCTTTTCGGAACCCAAATCACCACCATCGCCGCCAATTATGATCAGGAGGTCAAACATATCTGGGCCGGGACGAACCTGGGTCCCACCGCCGCCGGCTTTTACAACAACGAGGTCATCGGCCATTTGATCCTGGACCGCCAGACCAACAGCACCACCTTGCGCTTTAGCGGGGCCGGCAACAACAACGCCATGTATGTGGACTACCTGGAATTGCGCGACCTGGCCTACAGCGATTATCACGACGGCCTGGTGGTGGACCCGAATTTCACCATTTACTTCGCCAATTGCAATTTTGATCCCATCAAATTGACCCAGGTCTATACCAACATCATCTGGGTGCCGGAGTTTGCCGGGCCGAACAGCTCCGTGGAGGTGCTCTACAAAGGCGGCAGCAATTGCATCATGAACGCCCTGGTCGCCAACAGCACGGAGATTTCCTCCGACTACGACGGCGTCCCTAATTCCAAAAAAGAGCCTTATATTCTCGATAATCCCAATCCCTACGTGGGCACCATTCCATGCCCCAGCACGATTGCCTCCACCGAGGTGGTCACCGCCACCAATGGCGCCACCACTCAATCCTTGGTGGTTTGGACCGTGGGCAAGGGCGTGGTCACACCCGCGCTGCCGGGTGTCACCGTCGGGCAGACCATCGGCCAGAAGGCGTTGCCGGATCGCGGCTGGCTTTTCCTCAATTGGTCCGGCGCGGTCGCTTCCAGCCAGCCCGACATCAGCTTCCTCATGCCGCCGACCAACGCCGTCTTGACCGCCACTTTCATTCCCAATCCGTTCTCCGCTTTGGCCGGCGGCTACAACGGCCTGTTCTATCAAACCAATACCAATGGGGTTACCGCCAGCACTTCCGGCTTTGTGAGCTTTACCCTGAACACCAACGGGGTTTTCTCCGGCCATTTGCAAATCAACACCAACAAATACTCCTTTAGCTCGCGGTTCTCCGCCGATGGGCTTGCCTCGTTCGACACCACCAATGGCGGCAACATCCTCTCCCTCACTCTGCAGCTCGACACGGCCAATATCATCAGCCCCTCCACGCAGGTCACCGGCCAGGTCTCCTCCGCCGGAAATTGGGACGCGATCTTGATCGCCGATCACGCGCCAGTCTGGACCTCCAAACATCCCGCCCCGCAGGCCGGCTATTACACCATGATATTGCCTGGCAACCCCAATACCGCGGCCAGCCCCGGCGGCGACAGTTACGGCACAGTCACCGTGGATAAGTTGGCCAACCTGACCGCTGTGCTCCATTTGGCCGATGGCCTCGGCGCCGGCCTCAGCCAGTCCGTCCCCGTGGCGGCCTCGGGCGTCTGGCCGCTCTATTTCACACCCCTCTCCGGTTTAACCCAGCCGCTTTTGGGCTGGGTGAGCTTTAATACCAATGCCCCGGCCAGTTTTACCGGACAGGTCAATTGGATCAAAGTCGAGGGGCCGGGACCCTGGTACCCCAACGGTTTCAACACCAATGCGGCTTTGCAGGGCGGCATTTATGTGGGCACCAACATCCTCAAACTGGCCAGTCCCTCCATCACCCTCAGTGGCGGCGATCTGTCCGTTCCCCTCACCGACACCGTGACCCTGAGCGGCAAGGGGAAGAAATATGAGAGCGCCGACGGCAGTTTGACCTTGACCATCAATCAAACCACCGGCCTCTTCAGCGGCGACTATGAGGCGGCGGGTTCCAAAGCCAGGACGCCGCTGGCCGGAGTGGTTCTGCAAGACCAGAGCGCCGCCCGGGGTTTCTTCCTCGGAACCAACCAAAGCGGCGCGGTGTTGTTGCAGGGCGATTAGCCGCAGGCCCTCCTGGCCAATGCCAGCCCTCTGGAATGGAGAATAATCAGATCAGCTTGCGAAGTTTATGCGTAAAGAGATTAATTTAAAGTGGGTGAGGAAACTCTTCGTGCCCTTCCCGGTCTGCCTGGCCCTTCTTGGCATCGGTCTTCACTCCAGGGCCGCCTCGCCGCCGCCCAACGACAATTTCACCAATGCCCAGGGCCTGGCCGGCGTCTCCGGCTCCGTCATTGGCAGCAACGTCGGCGCCACCGCCGAGAAAAACGAACCCCCCTCCGAGACTTACACGGGCAACCAGGCCGGAGCCACCATCTGGTACACTTGGACCTGTCCCGTCACCTCGGTCGTTAACTTCAACACCCGCGGCAGCTACACGACCAACGTCCCGCCGGCCCCGCTGCCGACGGTCATCTCCGTTTACACTCTCTCGGCAGGAAGCGTGGCTTCCCTCACCAACTTGTCCCTGGTCAACGCCAACGCCGTTGACGACAACACCAATGCCGCGCCGGATGTCAGCCGTGTTTATTTCGAAGGCATCGCCGGCACCACCTATTACATCCAGGTGGACGGCAAGGAAAACCTCGCCACCGGCAGCTATTGGGAAGGCAACATCGTCCTCAATTGGGGGCCTAACCCGTTCGCCGGCGAGTTCATGTTTACCAGCCCGGTCTTTGATTTCGGCCAGTACGATGACGAAATATACATAGATGCCGCCTACTCGGTGATTGAATATAATTCGATTTATCCCAGCCTGTCCAACCCCGACACCACCAACAGCTTCTTCTCCACCACCAACATTGACGGCCTGGACACCTTGGTTCCCGAAGGCCGCGTCACCATCACCCGCGTCGGCGGGGCCGCCGGCCGGTGCATGGTGGATCTGACGGTCGCCGCCAACAACTACACCAACATTTACTTTACAAATGCCTGGGACGTGGACGTCGAGAGATTATTGTACAGCCCCGACCTTACAACCATCCTTGGCTACACAAATGTGGAGACCACCAACATTGATATTGAATTGGAGATCCAATACGACTCGAGCGGAGTCTATCCATATTTGCCGACTGAAGGCGCCGTCTTTCTCTATTCCATTTTGTCGAACTCTGTCCAAATTGTTGCAACCAATGAAAACGGCAATTTGTTGAAGCAGGCCAGCAACTATACTTGCGGCGGCTACACCAAATTGCCCGACCAATACGGCGTTATCGGGACCCCGGTTATCACCACCAACGTGGACGCCAACAGCAATATCGTCTCCTATTTGTATGTTTTCACCAACATCACCGTGGACGAGAACATCAGTGGAGAAACCAACGTCATCACCCCCGCGGCGGCAGATGGGGTGGACTTTTTCTCCAGCGACTCCCAGACCGTCACCTTTGACGATTTCCAGATGAGCAAGGATGTTTTTCTCACCATCAGCCCGGAGGATGTCAGCGATCTGGGCGGGGCCGACTATCCGGACAACCTCGGCAATCTTATTGTCTATGGCGTCAACCGCAGCATCACTCTCACCCTCAGCAATCCCCGGTTGGATCCGTTGGAGAGCCTGGATATCATTCCCCCGTTCCTGGAGACGGAATACGAGTCGGTCGAGATCATCACCAACGGCCGCATCGCCACCAACCTCGTTTACGTCACCAACAATACGGCGGACATGGTCATCCAGGATTATTACACGGAGCCGGACCACAACCCGTGCAACACCAACACCAGGGCTTTTAACTTCAACCGGCCTAATTTCCGATGCAGGAAAGACGTGGATGGAAGCAACATTACCATCTGGGTCCATCGCGAAGGCAACATCGGCAACGGCGATTCGGTGATGTACTATATTGATGGAGAGCCGCTCATCGCTCTTTGTTACCAGACTTTCCCAACCGAGGCCGGCTCCGACTACGCCATTGGCATCTCCAAGGGGGGGGCGGGCAATCCGACCAATAATTGGGATTTTGAACTCCCCTACTCGGGGGTGACCGGCACGGTAAGCTTCGCGGCCAACATCATTGATGACCAGCCCATCGCCATCCCCATCAACAACAGCGGCGCCGTTGAGTTCAACGAGGATTTCTATTGCGAGCTTTATCAGGGCACCAAGCCCCCCGCCAATGAATACCTGGGCGATATCGCCACGGCCAATGTCACCATTCTCTTCGATGACACGCTGGGCGGACAGCAGCCCGGCGGCGCCGTGGACCGGACGTGGGACATGGACAATGCGCCTCCCGCTTACAACGCCGCTCCGGGCGCCAACGCTCAAGTCAACGCCATTGCCCTTCAGCCCAATGGCATGTCCATTATCGGCGGCGACTTCACTCTTTTCAACAACTCCCAGGCCCTGGGGGGCCTGGTCCGCGCCACCCGCAACGGCTTGGTGGACGCTTCTTTCAATCCGCCGCAGGACAGCGATGGCTCCGTCCTGGCATTGGCGGTGGATTCCAACGGCAAAATTATCGTCGCCGGCAGCTTCTCCTCCTTCACCGGCAACCCTGGCTCCTCTCGCATCATCCGCCTCAATTACGACGGCTCGGTGGATGGCAGCTTCAGCACCGGCGGGGGGGCGGACGGCGCCATCCGGGCCGTCGCTCTGGACGCCTCCGGCAACATCCTCATCGCCGGTGACTTCGCCAACTTCAACAGCATCCCGGTCTCCCATCTGGCGCGCCTCCTGCCCAGCGGAGCGTTGGACACCACCTTCAATCCCGGCGCGATTGCCGGCAAGGTGAGTCCGCTGACAATCTATGCCGTTTCGGTTGACTCGCTGAACAACATCGTCATTGGCGGCTCCTTCACTTCTATCAACGGCACCAATTCTCCCAATCTGGCTCGTTTGCTCCCGTCGGGCGCATTGGACACCACCTTCCAGACCGGCATTGGCGTCAACGGCCCCGTTTATAGTCTGGCCGTCCAGCCGAACAATCAGATCGTCATCGGCGGCAGTTTCTCCCAGGTCAATTTTGCCACCCGCACCGACGTGGCCCGCCTCAATTTTAACGGCGGCTTGGACACCAACTTCAACGCCAACCCCGGCCCCAATAACACGGTTTATGCCGTGACCGTGCAGCCGGACGGGGCGATCTTGGTGGGGGGCCAGTTCACCAGCATCGGCCTGGTCCGGCGCGTCGGCTATGCGCGCCTGCTCCCCAGCGGGTGGGTGGACCCCAGCTTCCTGGACACCTCCTACAATCAGTTCGCCGGTTTGATCAACCAATATTTCGGCGATACCAATTCCCTCGACGATTTGGACGTCGCTCCGGGCCAGATCAACACTCCCTATCAGCCCAATTACGTCTCCGCCATCGCCTTGGACACCAATTCCGGCAACGTGATGATTGGCGGCTCCTTCACTCGGATCGGCGGCGGTTTCACCCGCGACGATATCCGGGCGCGCCTGAACGTGGCTCGCGTCATTGGCGCCCCCACCCCGGGGCCTATGGCGGACGGAAGCGGCATCGGCAACAACCCCGGCACCATCACCTTCACCGAGCCGGCTTACAACTTTGGCAACTTGGCCGGACGATCCTTCATTAACATTCAACGCGTCAACGGCAGCCTGGGTATGGTCACCCTGACCATGGGCACCAACACTCTTCCTCCCGGCTCCGGCGCCGCCACATCGGCGGACTTTAGTTTGCTCAACGATGGCTTCGCCTACTATGGCCTGACGGAAATCCTTTATGGCCCGAATAATTACGGCTGGAGAGGGGAGTACACCTCGGGCATGTGGGGGCCGAATAATTCCCCCCTTCCTGTCCAACTGCCGACCAATAGTCAAAGCGCCTTTCTTTACTTGAACATTTTGAACGACCCGAAGGCCACCGGGAACCTCGCCGCCGGCCTCTCTCTTCTCTCCGTCAGCGGTCACGATCTCATGTTCCTGGGTGGGGAGGAGACGCCCACAGAGCCGACCCTCGGGTTGTCCAGCGCTCAATTGAACATTATTTATCCTCCGCCCGTCACCAGCGTGACCGGCTTCTCCGCCACCAATTATCCTGTCGTCGAAAGCGCGGGAACGGTCACCATCACAGTCGTGCGCACCAACGGCTCCACCGGGACCATGACCGTCAATTACAAAACCGAGGATGGGTTCACCAACGGCGGCTTCTCCTACCCGGCCATCCACAGCGTGGACTACATTGCCACCAACGGCACCTTGACCCTTGAGGCCGGTTTTCCCACCGCCACTTTCAACGTCCAGATCATTGATCACTCCACCCTGCAATCCAACAAATTCTTCAACGTGGTTTTGTCCAGCCCCAGCGGCGCGACTTTTGACACCAACAATCCTCCCGCCTTGGTGTCCAACTCGGTGGTGACGATTGTGGACGATCATTTTTCGCCCGGCCATCTGAGCTTCAACAATTCCACCTTCACCGGCACCAAGGGAGGCGTCTCGGCCATCATCGTCAACCGCACCGGTGGCGGCCTGGGCACCATTTCCGCCACCATCGTCAGCAGCAACCTCACCGCCAGCAACGGCATCAACTACCTGAGCGTGAGCAACACCCTCACTTGGGGCAACAGCAACATCGCCCCGCAAACCATCACCGTCACCAACCTGGAGGACGGCATCGTTGAGGGAACCAAAACGATGTTGTTGACCTTGATCAACCCCGTCGTCTCCGGCAACCCCTCCCAGGACAGCCTCGTCCTCATCAATCCCACCAACACGACCAACATGATCCTGGACGATGATTTCTACGGCCAGCCCGCCTTCGTGGTGCCCAATTTCAACGTCCTCCAAAGCGCCGGCTCCGTTCTCATCACCGTCGTCAGAGTCGGCGGCACCAATGGAACCGTCACCGTCAATTACTCCACCGCCAACGGCACCAACTCAGCCGCCTCCCTCAATGCCCGGGCCGGCACCAACTACGGCCTGACCAGCGGCAGCCTGTCCTTCGCCCCTAACATCACCGCCCAAAGCTTCACCGTCCCCATCTTCTACACCCCCAACGAAACCAACGCCGCCAACCGCACCTTCAACCTCATTCTCTCCGGCCCAAACCCGTTGGTGCCGGCCGTCACCAACGGTTTCCCCAAAACCGCCACCGTCACCATCCTCGACAACCAACTCGTCCCCGGCGCTCCCGGAACCGTTGACACCACCACCCAAACCGGCCTTGGCTTCAACGGCCTGGTTCAATCCGTCGCTTTACAGCCCGACGGCAAAGTCCTGGCCGGCGGCAACTTCAGCTTCGTGAACAACTATCCTTTGAGCGACCTTGCCCGCCTGAACACCGATGGCTCCGTGGACAGCAGTTTCCTCTCCGGCCAGGCCGGCGCGGATGGAACGGTTTGCGCCGTTCTCAGCCAGTCCTCCGCCGCGGGGGGCACCAACGACGGCCCCATCGTTCTCGTCGGCGACTTCACCAACGTGGATTCCGTTCCTCGTCACGGCATTGCCCGCTTGAATCTCAACGGCTCGCTTGATTCAACCTTCAATCCCGGCTTCGGCGCTGATAGCGGCATCTACGCGATCATCCAAATGCCCACCAATCAATTCCCAACTCCCACCTTCGTCATTGGTGGCAATTTCGCCAATTATAATGGCACCTCCATGGGCGGCGTCGCCCGTATCACCAGCTCGGGCCAGTTGGACACCACTTTTAATCCCGGCCCCGGCGTCACCAGCACCAACGGCGCGGTCCATGCTCTGGCCCTCCAGGCCAATGGCCAGGTCATCGTCGGCGGCGACTTCACCGTATTCAACAGCTTGCCCTACCACCATCTGGTCCGCCTCAATCTCGATGGCTCCGTGGACACCACCTTCAATCCCGACACCGGCGCCGACATCTCCGGTTCCGTTCAAGCCATCCTCGTGCAACCCGATGGCAAAATCGTCATTGGCGGCGTCTTCACCAACGTCAACGGCGTGGCCCTCAATCACATCGCCCGCCTCAACCAGGACGGCACCCTGGACCCCGCTTTCAACGTCGGGGTGGGCGCCAACAACACCGTCATTGCCCTCGCCCTGGATTCCCAGATGCGCATTCTGGTGGCCGGCCAATTTACCACCGCCAGCGGCGTCAGCCGCAACGGCATTACCCGTCTGAACCCGGACGGCACCGTGGATCCGACCATCAACTTCGGCGCGGGCGCCAATGGCTACGTCAATACCATCGCCATCCAGGCCAATGACGAGATCAACCTTGGCGGCCTGTTCACCTCCTTTGGCGGCGTGGCCCAAAACAACTTCACCCGCCTCTTCGGCGGCGCCGTCACCGGGCCGGGCGTCCTCAATTTCTCCCAGCCGGTCTTTGGGGCCTTGCAAAGTCAAAGCGCCGCCACCGTCACCGTCCAACGCAGTGGCGGCACCGGCAGCACCAACATCCCGGTCGTCAGCGTGGTCGTTTCCACTTCCGACAACACCGCCCTGGCGGGCGTGGATTATGTGGGCGTGACCAACATCGTCAATTTTCCGCTCGGCGAGCCTTTTGGGTACGTCACCATCCCGCTTCTCGACACCGGCTCGGTCGGCCCCGACAAATCCGTCAACCTCAATTTGTCCAACCCCGTCGCCGCCACCCTGGGCAGCCAGCCCACCGCCCAACTGGTCATCACCAACGTCAACGCCGCCGTCGCATTTTCCGCCGCAAGCTATCGCCAGGCGGAAAACATCCCGGGCGGCAACGCCCTCATCCCCGTCGTGCGCGTCGGCAGCCAATTGGGCACCTTTACCGTCACCGTTTACACCGGCTCCAACGGCACCGCCATCCCCGGCGTTGACTACACTCCCCAGACCAACGCCCTGACTTTCCCTCCAGGCCTCCTGACCAACCTCTTCGTCATTCCGCTCCTGGACAACCCCAAAATGTTCAACGACGCCACCGTGGACCTGGAACTGGCCAACCCCACCAACTGCTTCCTCGTTTCCCCCAGCCAATCCACCCTCACCATTGCCACCGTCAACGCCGGGCCGGGTATTGTCGCCTTCAGCCAGACCAACTATCTGGTCAGCGAAGCCGCCTCCTCCGCCCCCATCACCCTGGTTCGCACCAACGGCGTCACCGGCACTGTTTCCGTCACTCTGTCCACCAGCCCCGGCACTGCCGTCGCGGGTGTCAACTATAGCAATATCTCCCAGGTCGTCACCTTCTCCGACTCCCAGTCCTCCCAGACCGTCAGCATCCCCGTCATTTCCAACTCCATAGCGACCGCCGACACCACCGTTAACCTCATCCTCTCCAACGCCGTCAACACCACCATTGGCGGCTCCGGCCTCGCCACCCTGACCATTCAGAACGACATCCAGAACTTTACCTTTGGCGCGCCCAATTCCTCCCCCGATTATTTCGTCAGCGAAGGCGGCGGCTCGATCACCCTCGCCGTCTATCGCAACGGTCCCACCAACGGCTCCGTCTCAGTCAGTTACGCCACTTCCTCCCCGGCCAACGCCTCCATCACCAACGGCTTCGCCGTTCCGGGAACCAATTACATCCCCATCAGCGGCATCTTGAACTTTGCCCCCGGCCAGACCTTCCAGACCATTCCCCCCATCACCATCCGCCAAGGCGTCACCGTGGACGGTCCCCTGGCTTTCCAAGTCGTGCTCACCAACGCCAGCGCTGGCACCCAAATCGCCACCCCGGGCATTGCCAATGTCACCATCGAAGGCGATGTCACCGGCTTTTCTCTGGTCACCAACTCCTACGTCGTGGGCGAGAATGGCGGCAGCGTGGTCGTCACCGTCAACCGCCAGAACGTGGATACGGGCAACGTTTCCATCAACTTTGCCACCGCCAACGGCACCGCTTTGGCTGGCTTTGACTATGTGGCCACCAACGGCATCCTCGCCTTCACCGACGGCCAGGCTACCAACACCGTTACCATCCCCATTCTCAATCCCAACGTTGTGGAGGGCGACAAATCCTTCACTTTTGCCTTGTCCAATCCCGTCTCCGCCAGCTCCACCAATTGCTATCTCCTTTCCCCCTCCAACGCCGTCGTTAAAATTACCAACGTCCTTACCGGCCTGAACTTCAGCAGCTCGCTTTATTCCTTGAGCGAAACCAACTACCAGGCTCTCATCAATGTCATCCGCACCGGCGTCACCGCCACCAACGTCAGCGTCAGCTACGCCACCAGCCCGGGCACCGCCGTTCCAGGAAAAAACTACCTCGATATCAGCGGCACCCTCAATTTCGCCGAAGGCGTGACCAACCTGAGCTTCCCAGTCACCGTCATTGACGACCACGTCATTGACGGCAACCACACCGTCAATTTGACTCTCTCCAATCCCCAAGGCGCGATTCTCGAACAGCCCAACACCGCCGTTCTTAACATCCTGGAGGGCGACGGCTCTTACATCGGGCCGGACGGCACCCTACTTCTTTACGAAAGCGATAAGCCCACCAATGGCATCATTGATCCCGGGGAAACCGTCACCGTGGCCTTTGGCATGAGGTGCATCTCCGGCGGCAGCACCACCAACCTCATTGCCGTCATGCAGACCAATGCCGGCGTCACCCCTCTGATCACTTCCACCAATGGGCCTACCAATAACTATGGCGTTCTCATACAAGGCGGTTCGGGTGTCTCACGGCCTTTCACCTTCATCGGCAACGGCACCAACAGCCAGGTCATCGCCGTGAACTTCATGCTTTATGACGGTTTGCGGCCCCTGACCAACGTCGTGTTTTCATTCACCCTAGGCAGCACCATCACCACCTTCGCCAACTCCGCCGCCATCATCATTTCCAACAGTTCCACCGTCTTCCCCACTTCCCCGGCTGCGGCCAATCCTTACCCGTCCATTATCAACGTCTCCGGCCTTAATGGGAACATCGGCAAAATCACCGCCACCTTCAGCAATCTGAACCATAGCTCCCCCAGCGACATTCAGGCCGTCCTGGTCACCCCCGCCGAAAGCGCCTCTCCAAGCCAAAACATTCTCTTGATGGCCGATGTGGGCGGCGGCACTGTCGTCTCAAACCTCACCGTCACCTTCGACGATGCCGCGGCCAATTTCCTGTCCGTCAGCCAATTGCCCAGCAACAAGTCCGTCACCAACAAGCCCACCGGCTATGTCACCATCATCAATAATAATGTCTCCACCACCACCTTCATCGGCAACCAGTGGGCCTACCTCCCCTTCATGCCTTCCCCGGTGCTCCTGCCTCCTTATGCCACCAATCTATTCGTCGTGGACGCCACCCCTGCCAACGGCATCTGGTCCCTCTACGTGGCCGATACCGGCGCCCCGGACACCGGCGTCATCAGCAATGGTTGGGCCTTGAATATCAGCGCCGGCAATGTCGTTCCCGCAAACGCGGACTTGCAGTTGACCGTCACCATTCCCCCCACGCCGGTCACCGTCAGCAACGTGTTGACCTACACCATTGCCGTCACCAACTATGGGCCGGCCGTCGCCAGTGGCGTCGTCATCTCCAATGTCGTCCCCTCCGGCCTCGCCTATCTGAGCAACAACTTCCCCGGAGTCCCTGTCATCGGACCGGTCATGACCTTTGGCGTGACTAATACCCTGGCGATCAGCAACGGCCTTGCCTTCAACCTCTACATGGAGCCTGGCACCAACGGCCTCATCACCAACACCTTTGTCGCCGTCGCCAACCAGGTAGATCCCAACACCAACAACCTCACCAACGTCGTCACCGATGTCAATTCCCAGAGCGCGGATCTGGCCGTCATTCTTGGCGGTTCTCCCAACGAACTCATGGCGGGCGATTTCGTCCTCTACTCCGTTGAGATCACCAACGCCGGACCTTCCGCCGCCGTCTCCGTCTTGGCCTCCAACGTCCTTCCGAATGGCATGGCCTTCCTCAGCAGTTCGCCTTCCATCGGCGTGACCAATTCCGGCCGAGTCAGCTACTGGGGCCTCACCAATCTCGACGCCACTTCCAACGCCACCCTCTTCATCCTCGCCCAGGCCACCGCCACCAATGGCGCTACCGTCCTCGACACCGCCGGAGTCACCTCCTCCATTTACGACCCTGTTAAACTCAACAATTATTCATCCTACAAGACCGTCGTTGATCCCGCCCCCTTGCTCTCCATCTCCAACACCCTCCATGGCTTCACCCTGGTCTGGCCCGGGGCAGCCACCAATTTTGCCCTGCAAGGCGCCACCAACCTCCCGCCTCCCGGCGTCTGGATCACCCTGACCAACGCCGTGCTCTCCAACAGCGCGGGCCAATACAGCATCACCCTCACCAATCAGGGCTACCGATTCTTCATCCTCAGAACCAAGTTGCCTTGATTTCAAGCGCCCATGAAAAACCATTTTGATCATCTTGATCTCTTCTGGTCCCCGGCATTATTCCGGCTGCTTCCCGCGGCCGCTCTCCTCCTTTTCCTTGCCGCCCCGGCCCAGGCCGCTGATCGTCAGCAACTCCACGGCCATGTCCCGCCCGCCATTGCGCGCCTTCACCTCCAAACCAATGGCTCCTTGCCCGATGCCGCGCGCTTGAACCTGGCCATCGCTTTGCCCCTCACCCACCAGGCCGATCTCAAAAACCTCCTCCAGCAACTCTACGATCCAACCAGCCCCGGCTACCGCAAGTTTATCAAGCCGGATCAATTCGCCGCCAGATTCGGCCCTTCCCAGGCGGATTACGACGCCCTCAAACAATTCGCCTCCGACAACGCCCTCACCGTCACCAAAATCTATCCAAACCGGATCCTCCTCGACCTCAACGTCTCCGTCGCGGATATCAAAAGGGTCTTTCATGTCAACATCGTAACCTACCCGCACCCTCTCGAACACCGCGCTTTCTTCGCCCCGGATGCCGAGCCATCCATTGCCTCGGCAATCCCCATCCTGCATATCAGCGGCTTGGACAACTATTTGGTGCCCCGCCCGGAGATTGCAACCAAGACACCCATCGCCCAGCTCCAATCCATCAACCCCGCCTTGGGTTCGGGGCCGGGCGGCACTTATTTTGCCTATGATTTCCGTGATGCCTACGTCCCGGGCGTTACTCTCGATGGCACCGGACAGGCTGTGGGACTTCTGGAACTGGACGGCTACTATCCCACAGACATTCAAACCTATGAAGCCCAAGGCGGACTGCCCGCTGTCACCCTCACCAACATCCCTGTGGATGGCTTCACCGGCCCGCCCGGACCCAACAATGTCGAGGTCGCGCTGGACATCGAAATGGCGATTTCCATGGCCCCGGGACTCTCCCAGATCGTCGTTTACGAGGAGCCTAATGGCCTGTTCCCCATTACCGACATCTTGAATGCCATGGCCACAAATGTTCTGGCCAATCAACTCAGTTCCTCCTGGGGCATTGGCGATGACCCGTCTTTCGACACCATCTACCTCGAAATGGCCGCCCAGGGGCAGTCCTTTTTCCAGGCCTCGGGCGACAACGGAAGTTATAACTGGGCCGATCCGGATCAGGACCACGCCGATGATCCCTACATCACCCTGGTTGGCGGAACCACCTTGTCCACCACCGGGCCTGATGGCTCCTGGCTCTCCGAAACGGTTTGGAACTGGAACAGCACCGGCGAAGGCGATGCGGCCTCCGGCGGCGGCATCAGCCCCAACTACGCCATTCCCTCCTACCAACTCGGCATCAACATGAGCAGCAACATGGGCTCCACCACCTTTCGCGACATCCCCGATGTCGCTTTGACTGCCGACAATATCTACGTCGTCGCCGATGACGGACAAGCCCTGGACGTGGGCGGCACCAGCGCTGCTTCCCCCTTGTGGGCCGCCTTCTGTTCCCTTGTCAATCAAAAAGCGCTCTCGGTTGGCAGTCCCCTCTTGGGCTTCATCAACCCGGCCATTTACACCATTGGCAAGGGGCCTCTCTACGGCCCGACTTTCCATGACATCGTCACAGGCAACAACACCAATAGCGACGATCCCACTCAGTTCTTCGCCGTTCCAGGCTATGACCTCTGCACCGGATGGGGCACCCCGGCCGGCGGCCCTTTGATCAATGCCCTGGTTCCCTCTACTATCGCAGTGCCCGTTCTCGCTCCGGTCAGCAACACCATCTCCGGGGGCAACGGCAACGGAAAGATTGATCCCGACGAATGCAACAATTTAAGCATTCTCATCACCAACGAAGGCGCGGTCACGGCCACCGGTGTGCAAGGCACCCTGGTCAGCCTCACTCCCGGCGTCCTGCTCGGCCAGCCCACCGCCTCCTTCCCCGATGTCCTCCCCGGAGACGCCGTCGCCAACGAAACCCCCTTCACCGTCAGCACTCAACCGGGGTTCGTCTGCGGCACCACCGTCAACCTCCAGCTCATTCTCAAGTGCGATCAAACGGTCCAAAGCAACGTCATTCAACTCCCCAGTGGCGTCCTCGGCTCGCCGGTGGCCTTCTCCAATCCCAATTCCATCTCCATCCCTTCGGGCAGCTTCACGGGGGCTTCCTCCTCGGTCACCGTCTCGGGCATCCCTTCTGTCGGCAAAGTTACCGCTTCCCTTTACCTCACGGATCTGACCGATGACGGCATCATCATCCAACTCATCAGTCCCAATGGCACCACCGTCATCCTCGCCGAAAACGACGGCGCCCTGGGCGCCAATTACGGCGCCTATTGCACCCCGGCTTCCGAACGCACCACTTTTGACGACCTTGCTCCTCAGTCCATTGTCACCGGCGTCGCCCCTTTCGTCGGGACCTATTCCCCGGTGGAACCTCTGTCCGCCTTCAAACTCCTCAGCGGCACCAACGCCAACGGAACCTGGCATCTCAACGTCATTAACGAAATCTCCGGCAACACCGCCACCCTTCAATGCTGGTCCCTGTTTATCGAGCCGGAAGATTGCGCCGCTGGCGGCGGTCAATGTCCCGGCTCCGACCTCTCCATCACTATGGCCGCCAGTCCCATCACCACCGTCGTCGGCGGCAACCTCGTCTATTCTATGACTGTGTCCAATGCCGGCCCTAGCTCGGCCGATAATGTTGCCGTCGTCCAGAACCTCCCGGCCGGCATTCAGTACCTCCAATCCACCTCCAGCCAGGGCTCCCTTAGCATGTCTGGTTCCACCCTCACCTTCATCCTCGGCACAATTCAGGCCCTGGGCATGGCCTCTATTACCGTGGACGCCTACCCCACCCAGGCCGGGCTTTTCACCAGCACTGCCTCGGTGGGCTATCCCGGAACAGACCCCAATCCGGATAACAACCACGCCTCCGCTTCCGTCCTCGTCACCAAGCCCGCCGCCTCTCTTTCCGTCTCCATGTCGGCGGCGCCGGCTTACGTGCCCGTGGATGGCCAGGTTACCTTCACCATGGCCGTCACCAACAACGGGCCTTCCGTCGCCTTGGGTGTGACTCTGACAAATTTCTTGCCCGCCAACGCCAATGTGGTTTATTCCAGCTCCCCAACACCCGGCATCGCCTCTATTGGCTCATTGGCGGTGGGAGCGGGCGCCCAAGTTACCTTGATCCTCAGTCCGACAGCCGTCGGCACCTGCACCCTCACCAGCACAGCCGGGCTGGATCCTACCCAGATAGACCCCAACCCGGCCGGCGCCACCGCCACCGCCACTGTCACCGTTGTTCCCGCCGCCTATTTGGCGCTTTCCGCTCTTGTCACGCCCAGCCCGGCCCTTTCAGGCGCCAATGTCACCTACCTGGTCACCGTCACCAATGGCGGGCCTAGCCCGGCCACCAGCGTCGTCCTCAGTCAGACCGTCCCTCCGGGTTCCACCTTCAAGTCCACCAGCAGCAGCACCAATGCCTCCCTCAACAACGGGGTCATCTCTTGGAACATTGGCAACATGCCCGACGGCGCCAGCAAGATCTTCACCAATATCTTCACCGCAACCAACCTCCTCACTGGCGTCGCCTCCAACGTCATGGTTTCCACCGTCTCCATCTTCGGCCAGCCGGAAAACCCCAACACCAACAACAGCACCCTGGTCCTCTCCACCCTGGTGCTGCGGCCCGTTGCCATCATTACCCCGGAGGGCGCAAAATTGGTCTCTCAAAGCCTCAATCCCCCCAACGGGGCCGTCAATCCCGGCGAAACCCTCGGCGTCCAATTCTTCTTGCAGAATCTTGGCAACATTCCCACCACCAATCTCGTTGCCACTTTGCTCCCCACCGGCGGCGTCTCTTCCCCCAGCGCCCCGGCCACTTATGGCGCCCTGCCGGCGGGTGGCGGTGTCACAAACCAAACCTTCTACTTCACCGCAAACGCCACCAACGGCGGGACCATCGTCGCCACTCTCTCTCTCTATGATGGCCCCACCAATTTTCTCGGCACCGCCAGCTTCACCTTCCTCATGCCCGTGGTCTCCACTTTCTGGAACAACCAGTTCATCAGCATCCCCGCCCAACAATTCACTAACTACCCCGCCAGCGGACCGGCCAATCCATACCCGTCCAGCAACCTGGTTTCCGGCATCGCTTCCTACGTCGCTAACGTCACCGTCACCGTCTCCAATCTCTACCACAGCTACCCTCACGACATCGAGTTGCTCCTGGTCGGTCCCGGCGGTCAAAGCTCCATTTTGATGTCCGGCGCCGCCGCCGAAACCGCCGCAAACTTCCCCGTCACCCTCACCTTCGACCAGACCGCTGCCAATCCCATCCCGGGCAACTCCACCAATCTTATGACCGGCAGCTTCCAGCCTGCCGCATACAACACCCCGGTTTTCACCAACGGGCCTGCCCCGCCCCCTGGCGGCTATATCGCCGATTTGTCCGTCTTCTCGGGCCTCCCCGCCAATGGCTGGTGGCAATTGTGGGCCTATGACGTCTCCGACGGCGATTATGGGGCCATCTCCAACGGCTGGGGATTGACCATTACAACCATTACCCCCGTTAACCAGATCGCCGACCTGGGCGTCGGCGTCACCGCCTCCCCCAATCCCGTCTTCGTGGGCAGCAACGTCACCTTTGCCGTCACCGTCACCAACCTGGGCACTAATGCCGTTACGGCGTTTTTTCTCACCAACCTCCTTTCCCCCGGCCTGGTTTTTGTTTCCACCAACGTCCCCTCCCCGGTCACCCAAACCAATCAGACCCAGTTTTACAATTTCACCAACCTGCAAGCCGGATCCAGCTTCACCCTCTCCGTGGTGGCCGCCGCCACCAACGCCGGCTCGCTCGCCAGCACCGCGACCATTGGCCTCGGCTCATCCTTGACCGATCTGAATCCCGTCAGCACCACCGCCTCCGCCTCCGTCACCGCCATCCTTCCCACGGCGGCTTTGTTCCCGGGCATTTCCGCAAGCACCGCCGCCGGCCCGGTCCTCTCCGAAAGCAATGTCACCATCGGCGTCAACATTGCTTACGCCCTTCTCGTCACCAACAATGGTCCCAATGAAGCCCGCAACGTCGTCGGCGTTCTCACCCAGAGCGCCACCGGTTTCTCCAACAACCTCTTCACCAATTCCTTCGGCAACATGGACCCGGGCGCCAATGCCGCCGCCTTCTTTACCAACGCCCCCGAAGTCCTCGGCCAGTTCACCAACACTTGGATCCTCGCGACCGACTCCACCAATTCCGATGCCGCCTCCAACTCCTTCCCCTTGGTCTTTAACGTCATCCCTCCGGAACCCGTCATTGTCCTCAACGGGGTCAGACTGCTTTCCGAAAGCGCCTTGCCCCCCAATGGCGCGATCAATTCCAACGAAACCGTCGTCGTCGCCTTCATTCTCGAAAATATCGGCGCCGCCTCCTCCACCAACCTCACCGCCACGTTGCTTCCCACTAACGGAGTAACTCCGACCATCAACGGGGTATCCAACACCGAGACCGTCACTTACGGCGCCATCAGCCCCGGTGCTTCTGCCTCGCAGAATTTCCAATTCATCGCCAGGGGCAGCCCAGGTTCCACCATCACCGCCGTCCTGACCCTCCAGGACAGCTCCTTTCCGCAGGATTCCTTGCTGGGGACAATCTCAAACTCCTTCGTCATCCCCACCAACGCCACTTTCTCCAACCCCGCCTTCATCAGCATTCCGGATGAAGGCACGGCCACTCCCTATCCATCCAGCATCCTGGTTTCAGGCGCTCCCGGCGTTGTCAGCAAAGTCACCGCCTCCCTTCAGGATTTCACCCATAGCTTCCCCCATGATGTCAACGTCCTGCTCACAAGCCCCTCCGGCCAACAAGTCTTGCTCATGGCCCATGCCGGCGGCCCATACAGCGTCACCAACCTTATTCTGGGTTTCGATCAGGCCGCCACCCAATACTTGCCCGTCACCCAATTGGTTTCCAGCACCAACCTCCCGACCCAGGACGGCGCATTCGACTCCTTCCCAGGCATTCCCGGCACCCCCTCTATTACCAACCTGAACACTCTCAACGGCTCCAGTCCCAACGGCCTCTGGTCCCTCTACATCCTCGACGACACCGCCGGAAACGATGGCAGTGTCGCCAATGGCTGGACTTTGGGCTTGACCCTCGTCACCCCCGTCAACGCCCCGGGCACTCTTGCCCTCGGCATGACCAGCTCCCCCAACCCCGTCATTGTCAGCAATTTCCTCACCTACACCATCGCCGTCACCAACCTGGGCAATGCCCCCGCCACCAACGTCCTTTTGACGGAGACTCTTCCTCCGGGCGCGATTCTCGTCTCGGCCGCCGCTTCCCAGGGGACAGTCAATACGAGCGTTCCGGGCGCCGTCGCCTTCAGCCTCGGCACCATCACCAACACGGGCGGCACCGCCTTTGCCACAAACGTGGTTCAGCCCACCCTGGCCGGCACGATCCTCGCTTCCGCCATCGCCACCAACCAGGCCGCGTTTACCGGCGCCACCGCTTCAAACCTGGTCACCGTTGCCAGCCTCACCGATTTCAGCCTCTCGGCAACCTCCCTCACCAACCGGGTCAGACTCACCCTCACCACCTTTGCGGGCCAAACCGGCCAGAATTTCATCATCCAGGTCTCCACCAACCTCATAACCTGGACAAATCTCTCCACCAACACCGCCCTTGGCGTCGGCCAGTTCTCCATCACCAACAGCTTCACCAACGGACCCGCCCGCTTCTACCGCGCCGAACATCTCCCCCAATAACCCGCCTCATTAGTCCGGCGTCAATGAATGGTATTCTTGTCGCAACCGGCTTTGGATGTCGAATGTTCGGCCGCGCGGGTGAAGCTCCAACAGAACTTCCTGGCAGGCTCGTTTCCGCGTTGGCCCCTGACATTGGCGGCGCCTGTCTGGCCGTCGTTGACAAACAGCAAATTTGGCGACGCAGCGCCAATGGCCAATGGTCCCAACTGGCCGCTGCGGGCATCGGGCTGTAATCAATTCTCTCCGTCGGTGGCGCCCTTTTTTGTGGAGCGATGGAAGAGCCGGTCATGCTCCGCATCTCTCCCGGCGGGGAACCAGAACGACTCAAAAGCTTCGACCATGTTCCAGGACGCTCTGAGTGGAGAGCCGGCGGTCCCCCATTGGGCGTTCGCTCTTTGACGGCCACCGCCGCCGGCGCTGTCATTCTGGCCGCAGTGCACGTTGGCGGCATCCCCCGATCCGCTGATCGAGGCGAAACCTGGACCCCGACCATTCCAATTATGTTCGATGTCCACGAGGTCTGCTCGCACCCGGCCTTGCCGAATATTGTTGCGGCTGCCGCGGCCGTCGGTTTGTGCGTTAGCCGCGACGCGGGGCGGAATTGGAACGTGCTCTCGGAAGGTCTTCAACTGACGAACTCGCTTGCCGCTGCGGCTCTTGCTGATGAGGTCCTCTTCAGCATTCAGGACGGCCCTTTTGCAAAACGTTCCCAGCTCTGGCGATGGCGGATCAGTGGCCGACGGGTTGAGCAAGTCCGCGATGGATTGCCCCAATGGCTCCATGGCAAAATTGATACCGCTCACATCGCCGCCGGTGCCGGACAAGCTGCCATCCTCGATGGCGGCGGAAATCTCTGGCTTTCCAGAGCCGGATCCAGCGCTTGGCAGCGCCTTTCCACCGGCCTGCCCTACGCTTTCGCCCTTTTAATCCTCTAGAGCAATTCCATGAAAACTGTAGCCGCTCAAACATCGGGATTCTGGGGGAGCGCGGGCGCCCTCGCCTGCCGTGTTCGGCGCCTCGCCGAACACATTCCCCATCAATCCTCGGCTACACTTTTTCTTAAACCGCTCTAGCCATGACTGGCCGACGTGGCACAAGGAGAGGAGAATATGGCGCACGACCGCTCCGTAAAAACCAAAAGGCGCGAGCCAAAGCCCGCGCCTCTTCTGCTCAGAAACTCGAATCTCTTAAGCCGTCTGCAATTTTTTGCGCAACTGCCTAAAGGCACTCGAACCAAACGGCAGCAGCATCAATACGCCGGAGATGATCGTCGTCGGCTCTGGAACTGGGGTCGCATCCAGGTCCGCCACGTCCAGAGTGCCGGGGTCGGTGAAGTCGCCACCCCACTCCGTGAACCAAAGATAGCCGCTGCCGGCGAGGTCGGAGCCAGGAACAATAGAGGAAGTGACCGAACCGACACCGGAAACGCTCAGGGTCTCTCCAGTGGTGCTGAACCCCAAGTTAAAATCATACCAACCCGCGGTGGTAATGGTGCCGATGGCCAAGTTGTCCTCCGAGGAGATTGTTATCGAGGTGCCGTTCCCTGTAAAGTTGAAGCCGTTCTCCGCAGACCAAAGCGAGTAGCTGTAGTCACCGCTGCCGTCGTTCTGGGGCACCGTTGAACCGGGGGTCTCATCAATTTCTAGATATCCGACTTCCGTTGACGGATTCAAATAGACCGCGATTGATTGGGAAAAAGCGGAGGAGGCTAGGGCAGGCGTTGCAGAATTGCCCTGCCCGAAAAAGGTATAAGCGCCGCCGTCCTGGCCCGGATATACGTTCGGGATGATGCTGTATCCCCCTCCGTTCGGGCCGCCGACGGCCTCGGTAGTCACCGTCGCGGAACCACCGTAGCTTCCGTTGGGCGCTGGGTTTGGGCTCCAGATGTTCCAATCCCCAGCATTGCCGTCGGAGAAGGAGACCTGAGCGGATACGCTCGTTGCGGCTGCTAAAGCGGCCGCCAGCATCGTGCTTTGCAGACTTCGTATTTTCATGTTTTTTATTTTCATGTTTTCTTTCTATTGTTGGTCCTGGCGGAAGGCGACTTCTGGCTCAACGTTAAAGCCACAATTCATTCCTTCACGCACACGCAATTGCCAGGTCGCTTTTTTAGCGTACCTATCTTATGCGCAGTTCACGTAGCGCGTCATCCTATTGTGGGACAACCTTAGACGCTCTTAGGCCGCTCATTCCTTGTCGTCACAATCCCCAAAAGCGTCCAGTGCCTCATGGGATCGGGGGGAAGCAGGGGTCCCGCATAATCACATGTTTTGTTGACAGAATTCCCCCCTCCAAAACCTCCGATTTCTCCGATTTCTCCGATTTTTCCCGCCTTCTCTCCCGGAACCCTTTTCAGGGCGCTTGCCGGCTCCGGCCGATTCGCCCGCGGCCATGCCTCCCTTGGCACGCCCTCTCGGCGCGGCGATGGCAGGCCTGCCGCTGCGCGTGGCACCCGGGTTGGCATCGTAACTGAAGACCACATCCGTGCTGCCCGTGCCGCTCTGGTTGGTCGCGCTCCCAAAGAAGCCCCTAATGATCGGGGAAGAAGGTCTTTGGCGCCGGGGGGGTTGCGGCGGAGCGCGCGGCGTGGATTTTTGCCTCCAAATCCATCAAGGAGATGCGGCGCCGGGCGCCAAAGGCCTGGGAGCTTTGCGGGTAACGGCTGATGAGCCGTTCCATCGTGGCGCGACCGGCCTGGGGGTCGGCCAGGTATTTGATCTGCCACGCGGCGACCAGGCTCATCCAGTGGGCGGCTTTGTCGGCGGAGGCGCCGGGCATGCTCAACAGGAGTTCGATTTGTTCGATGGCCGGAGCGACTTTGCCCAGGCGCTCGGCCAGAATCCGGGCCAGTTCTTCGCGGACGGAGATATCGTCGGGATTGAGTTCAAGCTTACGCACGCACTCATTGGCCCGGGCCGCGGCTTCTGCCCGGTCAATGGCCGGCCCGCGGAATCCGGCGGGAAGGTCGAGGTGACTGCCCAACGCGGGAAGAGAAATGGGTTTGCGGGTCTGGCTTTCGATCCAATCCTCCCGGCTGCGCGGCAATTGGTTCAGGCGCAGACGGGCCATCCGGCACATGTGGGTGTCGGGGTAGCGCCGGCAGATTTCTTCCAGGCTGCTGCGGGCCGAGGCGGGATCGCCGGCCAGTTTCAAATGCCAGTCAGCCAGCCGCTGGAAGGCGACGCAAATCTCCGACGGAGTGGCCTGCGGGAGGGCGCAGATGTCGCGGATGATTCGTTCGGCGCCGGCCAGGTCGTCGAAGTGGTTGGCGTAGAGTTCGGCCAGCATCATCCAGCCGTTGAAATCCTCCTCGGATTTTTCCAGTTCCTCGATCACGGCCAATTCCGCGTCCTTGTATTTGTCCCCGTGCATTTTGGCGATGGCGCGGGAGTAAAGTGGGGCGGTCTTGTTCGGGAAAACCAAGGGGATGGTACTGTGTAAAACCGGCAGCAGCCAGAGGGCGCCGGCGACACCCGCGGCGTACCAGCCAAAAGCCCAGAGGATCAGGGCGGCCAGCGGCGCGGGCAAAATGGAACAGGCCAAACAGGTTTGGGCGAATAGCCGGCGATCCTGGGCGCGCTGGGCCAGGAGGACGACCAACCATGCCAGGGTCACCGCCGCCCAAAAAGAGGCGATGACAAAGAGGCCGGTCGCGGCGGCGTGGAGGAAGGCTGAAAACTTGTCCGCGCCGCGCGGGGCCATTTGAATGCGAACCATCAGCGGGGGAAAGTGCGCGGAGAGGCCGGAATTAAAGAGCAGCCAGATGAGCAGCGGGGCGGCCACTCCCTTGATCGCCCAAACCCAGAACCACTGGCGCAGTTTTGCCTCTTGCGCTTTCGGGAGCCGCCTCCAAAGATCGGAAGCAGCCATCCAAACGCCGGCGAGCATGATGATGGCGCCAAGCAAAGCCATGTTGGATATTACGATACATGATGCTGCCCTCTGGTTCACGGGTTTTCGAGCAGAAACGTCCCGCTTTCATCTTTATCCCGCATGGTCAGTGGTTTAATATCCGCCGACGTAACCCAACTCATCATGATACGCAATTACTTATGACGCTGTATATAGTCGGCCGGCGCGCGTCCAGGTCATGGAAAATCGCGGGAGCAATACCGGTGGGCGCATTTCTAATCCTGATAGCAATTCTGGCGGGGCGCGATTCAGGCATCTCCCTTGAGTCTCCCGTTCTGCTTGTGTTGCTGAACACGCTCTTCCTTTGTGGCATCCTGCCGGCCGTGGTTTTGATGGCGGCGAGAAGCTACTTGACGACCGGCTCGCTGACTTTCCTGATGATGGGGTGCGGGGCTTTGTTTCTTGTGGTGGGCAACCTGATGGTGACCTGGGTGATGCCAGATTCGGGCAACCCGAATTACAAGCTGACGCTGTACGACCTGTGTTGCTTGTTCGCCGGGATTTGTCACCTGATGAGCGCGTATTATCTGCTGGCCGATCTGGCGGGGGCGCCGTTGCCAAAGACCCGCTCGCGGCATGTGGCGATGCCGTATGCCGGGATCGTGGCGTTTGTGTGTGTGGTCGCCCTACTGGCGGTCGAGGGCAAGCTGCCGGTGTTTTTTGTGCCGGGGGCCGGACCGAGTTTGATTCGGCAATTCGTATTGGTGGGCGCCTTGTGCATGTTCGCGTTTTCCGGGTTGATGTTCGTGGGCATTTACTTCGCGATGAAGACCAAGTTCGCCTATTGGTATGGGCTGGCGTTGTTGCTGCTCGCCACCGGATTGGGCTCCGTGTTATTTCCGAGGACGATGTGGGAAACGTTGAGATGGGCGGGCAGAAGCGCGCAGTATCTTGGCTGTGTCTATTTTATCGTGGCGGTCCTGGCCGGCAGGAGAGATCCGGGCCAGGCGAGTGGGAGCGCCGCAGCCACAACCCACTGGGGTCTTTGGCCGTATTTGGAGGAGAAGATGAAGGAGCGAACACTGGCGCTGGAAAAGGCGAATGAAGACCTGCAAAAGGAAATCTCCGGGCGCAGACAGCCGAGGAGGCCCTGCGCCGCTCGGAGACGAAGTTCCGCACTCTCTACGCTGCGACCAGCGACGCGGTAATGCTGCTGGGCGAGAAGGGCTTTTTTGGCTGCAACCCGGCGACCCTGGCCATCTTCGGCTGCGCGACTGAAGAGGAGTTTTGCTTGAATCACCCCGCCGATTTGTCGCCGCCGACACAGCCGGACGGCACGGATTCCCGGACGCTGGCCAACCGGCAAATCGCCACGGCGATGGAAAAGGGCAGGCACCAATTCGAGTGGATGCACAAGCGGGCTGACACCGGCGAGGTCTTTGCGGCCGATGTGCTGCTCAGTGCGATGGAACTGGATGGCAAACGGGTGTTCTGCGCGACCGTTCGCGACATCACCGAACGCAAGCGGGCGGAAGAGTTGGTCAGCAAGGCGCATGCGATGCAACGTGCGATTCTGGACAGCACGTCCGACTTTATTTGGTTGGTCAACTCCAAAGACTTCCGGCTGCTGACGTTCAACCGTGCATTACAAGACTATTTCCTCCAGGAATACAACATTCGCCTTGAGGTCGGACAACGTCTGGAAGATCTGGGCTTGGGCGCAGATTACATCGAACGTTGGCACGGTTATGTGCAACGAGCGCTGGCCTCGGGGCCATTTACAACGGAACACCTCATGGCTTCTGGCAAAGTCACGCTTCTGTTGACCTTCCATCTTCTCAAGTTCAATGAGGCCATCTACGGCGTGTCGGTCTTCGGCAAAGACATCACGGAGCGCAAGCGGGCGGAGGAGACACTGCGCCGCTCGGAGACGAAGTTCCGCACGCTCTTCGATTCGACTAGCGACGCGCTGCTGCTGTCGAACGAGCAAGGCTCCTTCATTGACTGCAACCCAGCGGGGCTGGCGATGTTCGGCTGCGCGACCGTACAGGAGCTCTGCACGAAACATCCCGCCGATCTGTCGCCGCCGACGCAACCGGACGGCACGGATTCCCTGAAGCTGGCCAAGCTGCAAATTGCCACGGCACTGGAAAAGGGCAGCCACCACTTCCAGTGGATGCATAAGCGGATCAATGCCAGCGAGGCCTTTCCAGCCGAGGTGCATCTCAATGTGATGACCCTGGGTGACAAACGGGTGATCCTCGGGAGCATCCGGGACATCACCGAGCGCGAGCGCGCTGTAAATGAATTGCGCGCCTCCCGCGAACAGCTTCGCGCGTTGGCCGCCCGTGTGCAAAGCGTCCGCGAGGAAGAACGCACACGGGTGGCCCGGGAAATCCATGACGTGCTGGCCCAGGAATTGACCCACTTGAAGATAGATGTCAGCTTGCTGGCTCGCCTTCTTGCCCAAACCCCCGACGAATCGGAGCTAAGTCTGGTTCGCGGGAAGCTGGCGGCGATGACCACCGCGACAGACATCGCCATCCAGTCCGTGCAGACAATCGCCACCGAACTGCGCCCCGTGGTGCTGGACAGCCTGGGTTTGTGCGCCGCCATTGAATGGATGGCCAAGGATTTTCAGGCCCACACGGGGATCGGTTGCCAAGTGCGTCTGCCGAGGAGAGACCTGCCGCTGGATCACGCCCATTCGACGGCCCTGTTTCGCATCTTGCAAGAGAGCCTGACCAACGTCGCGCGCCACGCCGCCGCCACCCGGGTGGAGGTTGACTTGCAGCGCAAGGCGGAAAAGGTCATCCTGACGATTCAGGACAACGGCCGGGGCATTCAAGAAAGCCAGGCAAATGCTCCCGGCGCAGTGGGTCTTCTTGGAATGCGCGAGCGCGCTTTGTTGTTGGGGGGGCCGCTGTGACATCAGCGGCCGCCCTGGCGAAGGAACGAGGGTCGAAGTGTGGCTTCCCCTGCCGCCAAAAGGGAATGCAGTGTAGAAGAAGTTATGGCGGAGGGGGCTGACGCCGCGCGCGCTGCGCCAGGAAGCCACAGGCGGCGGCAATGCCGCTGGTGGAGCAGGATTAGAAGGAGCATTCCGGCAAAACAGTGGAGTGATTCTGGCTGCGAGTTGCTGGATTCGATGGCTAACGAATCCCTCCCTATTCCACATCCGATGACTACGAGGGCGTATCCCCTTTTGTTGTCATGCGCGCAGGATACGCAACACGTTGAGGAAGATCATCTTTGCTTCAGTTCTGGCGCGGTTGTGACGATAGACATTCAGGCAAAGCCGGGGCCTTGCCCCTTTGCCCGCGAAAAGAGCAAGCACAAGCACGAATGAGAATTTTCATTGCGGACGACCATGCGCTGTTGCGCGGAGGATTGAAACAAATCCTGACCCTGGAGTTTCCCGGGGCGATATTTGGCGAAGCGGGCACCTATCTGGAGACCATGGCGCAAGTTGACAAGGAACCCTGGGACGTGCTGGTGCTGGATATTTTCATGCCTGGGCGAAGCGGCCTGGATGTGCTCAGGGAACTCGAGGTGATCAAACCGGAATTGCCGGTGTTGGTTCTCAGCAGCGCGCCGGAAGAACAAATGGCGCCACGGGTGTTGCGCGCCGGCGCCGCAGGCTATCTCAATAAACGGGCCGCGCCGGAGGAGTTGGCTCGGGCCGTCAAGAAGGTTGCGGCCCGGGAGACGTACGCCAGCGCGAAGCTGGGTGAGAAACTGGCCGGCGACCTGGCCCACGCTTTCACTGCGCTGCACGAGCAACTCTCAGACCGGGAATTCCAAGTCATGCAGATGCTCGTGGCCGGCAAATGTGTTAAGGAGATTGCCGCCGAGCTTGCGCTAAGCCCGAAGACCGTGAGCACGTTTCACGCCCGCCTGATGAGGAAACTCGGGCTGCAATGTGATGTGGAGTTAGTCCGCTACGCGCTGGATCACAACTTGGTGGACGAGTCCTATGTCCTGCCCCACAGCCCCCATTGAGCAGGAATTTGCATCTCATCCCCGCCCTTTTTCTGTGGAACTTAACGGGTCCCTAACGCCTGCTAACGGCAATTCTAACGGGTCAAACTTCAAAAATCCCCAATGTTTACGGGGGTCCTAACGGGTTAACGGCTCCAGACCCCCAAAGGTCTCCCTCCCGACCCAAACTGGCGTCCCGCCATCGCCGCCTCCTCAAGCCGAATCAAGGTCAATCAAGGTCAATCAAGGTGGACAAGCCTCTCGACCTCCCTTGTTATGTTCTGGGCATAGA
>Ga0181539_1000317_pt1 | contig 58565 bp, 50 predicted proteins | sample PEATcosm2014_Bin_46_FD_119767 | JGI IMG/M metagenome (GOLD analysis project Ga0181539, IMG submission 119767) | Peatland microbial communities from MTU Mesocosm Facility, Houghton, MI, USA - PEATcosm2014_Bin23_60_metaG | ecosystem: Environmental > Terrestrial > Soil > Wetlands > Peat | place...
CGGGACAAATCCAAAAAGCCCAACTCGGAAAAATCAAAATCTCATTTTACGCCCAAGCCGCATGAAACCCTTGAAAATCAACGAGGCAGCAAAAAGATTTTGCCCCTATGAGACGGGTGTGAACTTGCTTCAATAATTCTTCCTGTGAGGCATCATAAAGCATCTTGGCGTCACCTTTGAGTAAAGCGATTTTATGTTTGCAGATTTGCTGTAGGCTACCAGCTTGGCAATGACAGAACACACGAAGGCTTCCTGTGTCGTCCATAAACTGAACCGGATAACTGCCGCCCGAACCGCTAAACGCCTGAATGGTGACTTTCATAGGTCTTAGGGTTGCTTTTGAACTTGCCATGATGTCAGAAGGCCATCTGTAAAGTATAAGAATGAGGAATCATGGTAGCACCATTGATCGAATGAGCCATTTACGCCGCCCGAACTGTTAATCATCCCCGGTTTTCCCCAGCTTGCCTTTACGTCATCAGGCGTCATGCCGACAGCAACCTTGCCGTCCAGAATATCTTGCGCAAACGCTGGGCGCAATTGTGGATGGTCTTTGACATACTGCGCCCTTCGCTCTTGCTCCTGTTGTTTGTAGTAATCCCTCTCCCGTTGCATCGCTTCAAAAACATCAACAGGGCCAGACGCTTGAGGCGGTGCAACAGTTGGCTGCGTGGTGCATCCGGCGAGGAATATGGCGACCCACCAGCCGAAAACTGCGCCCTTGCGAGCGGGGCTTGCCGCCGTCGGTTGCCATGATGGCCTAATAGGCGGTGGAGGGGGAGGTATTATTGGCTGCTGTTGCGCGTCCATAAAATTCATTCCAGCGAGCGCACGTCTCGAAGATTGCAATCTGCAAGGTCAAAGAGAGCGTGGAGTGCTTCCCGCAAAATCACATTGAAGATCAATCCTGCAATAGCCGACGAAAGGTAAATCACTGCCCATGTTTCTTGGTTTGAAAAGGTGAAAAACCACCAAACTACTATCGCGGTTCCGACGAGTGACAGAGCGAGAAATATGTCAACAACCGCCCGCCCGGCTGAGTATGCTGTGCTCTCTCTTATTACGCGCCTTGCAGGTGATGGCTTCATGTGTCAACAATCCTTTGGTGAGGTTTTGGTTTGGTTCTCAAGTGTCGAAAGTTTCACCGGCCATAAAGTTGTTGCGCAAGGAGACGACCGCGCGGACTGGTTGCCGGAATCATCATGCCCGCGCAATGGGGACAGGCCTTCCGTCTGGCGGTCAATCTCCAAATCGAATAAATCAAACCGGGGAAACAGAGAAAGCACCAGAGCAAGAGTTCAATCCAAATGCTGCCGGGGGTCAGGGTTTTCGGCCAGCCGTTGTTTCCGCAACTCTCACAGATGAAACCTGCCAGCGGTTGACCGGCGGGCGGCGGTTCGGCGGCGGGGTCGGCTGGGGTATTATTGGAGGCGGTCGCGCGTCCATAGATTTGAATGCACACTACCGATGGCAGGGTGTATTGCAAAGCAAAAAACACGGATTCTCAATTCCGTGGAAAGCCCAACGCTCAAAAGGCTGCTCATTCGCTTGCGGCAACTTCGCCAGACTCATCGTAGGGGTCAAACCATAGTTTTGCCTAATATAATATGTAACATATTGCACAGCAAGTATTTAGAAAATACCACAACGCCCCGTTGTCCCAGGCCAGATCAAAACCCTTGTCATCCATAGCCCGGAGGGCGGCGGAGGATCACCCTCTGCAAACCCCCTAATCCTTTCCCGGATACTCCCACACCCAGTCCCCTTGCAGCACATCCTGCCGCGGCGGTTTGGTTTTCGTCGCGGCCACCATCCCTCCGTCGTCCTTTTCGTTCCAGCCCACCGAATACAGCACGAACCGCCCATCCTCCGTCCGCCGGTATTTCATCGGCTGCCCGTTGATGATGTCGTGCGGCAGCCGGGCCGCGAAGCGCGGGACAAGATCGTTGAGCGCGTCTGGATAACGGCCTTCCGCCATAACTGCCATTCGGGTCAGTCCCGCATAATCGCATATTATCGTTTTCTTCCCAGATCGCGCAGGAAGCTCGCCCAGGAACCGGCAGCACTCACGTTTGATCGCTTGATCTCAAATCAGTAATGGGAACAACCGCCTTGCACCAGCCTGGCGAAGCCTGGGCGCCGAACCGAGCAACGCCGGAAGCCGATCCATCCAGAATCTTAGATTCTTTCGACCGACCACGCCCCAAAACCGCCCAGGCTTCGCGCCAGCCAGCACGATGGTCAAAATGATTTGTCGGAACGACAGAATGAGCAGGATTTGCAGGATGAAATATCACCCTCCATTGCTCAAGCTTTGGAGGGCAGTGAATCCATTCTTTATCCATTCCCCATCCTGTCAACATTTTTGCCCACTATAGGAAAAAATCGCGCATTTCCGACAAGATTTTCCGGTTCGCCTCCCCGAATGACAAATGACAAATGCTCAATGACAGATTCTCAATTCAGACTCATCCCTTTGGTTGCGGCTTTGCGGCTTGGCGACTTTGCGTTGAAAGGTCTTTTATCCGTGCCATCCGCGAAATCCGTGGTTCAGTCAGTCTTTTCGGTTGCGGCTTGCCGCGTTGCGCCTTCTGCGCCTTTTCGCCGCAAGCATTTTACCTTCTATCCTGCGGCCTCATCAAAATTGAACAAAGAGCAGGCTTGCAAACGATGTCCCGTACTGTATCCTTTCAACATGGCTCTTTCAGTTGAAATGGTCGCGCAAGAAGCGATGAATCTGCCGACAAGCGGACGTGCGTTGCTGGTGGAAAAGCTCCTGGCCAGTCTGGCAGGTGAAGCAGACCCGAAGGTGGAACGCGCCCATTTGGATGATGTCCGGGAGCGCCGCGCCGCTGTCAGCTCTGGCAAGTCGAGGCTGGTTGAGGGGTCAGAAGCAATCAGGACGGCCCGATCCGCGGTCCGGAGATGAAGCATCGCGATGATGGCGAGGATTGCTTCCCCGCTATTGACAACATCCCCAGGAAACCCCAGATTGACGCGGTTATGAAACAGCCGCAACGCGCCGCGCCCAAGAAACTCGACTATCCGGAAACGACCGCCGGGAGCCGTCTGGCCTCCAAAGCCCGCAAACTGGCCAGCAAGCTGACGGCAGAACAGCGGCGGGAGCATTTCAACCGCGCGATGGCAATGATTTATGGCGGCGCAAAAGAAGCGGCTCTCCCTCGACGCTAACTTCCTCTTCGATCTCGCCGGAGAGGAAGATTTCGCCCACGATTTATTGGGGGCTTTCCACCGGAAAGGGTACGGATTGGCCTTGCCGCCCACGGTTGCGCACGAATTACACATGATTTTCACCCACGGTGCCAGCCAAGCTGAACGGGAATTGGCGAGAACGGCACTGACCCGCTTGAAGCAATGGGGCATCCTGCCTTTTGATTTGGATGCCGCAGCAGAGGCGGTTTGTGAGCAATTTGTGCGCGGGTTGTTCCGGCAACGCCTAATACCCGAGGACGAGTTCAACGACGGACTGATTCTGGCCGAAACCTCGACGGAGCAAATTCCCCTGTTGGTGACTTCCGACCGGCACCTGTTGGACATAGATGACGATGCCTTGCTGCTGGCGTTCAACGAGGCCGACCTTTCGCCGGTTCATGTGGTTCACCCGAAACGTCTGCTCCGCGCTTTGCGTTAGATCGCCGAGGCGGATTCGGCGGCGATCTCTTTTCACTGCCCACCCTCGTTGGTCGCCGGCGGGAGGGGCGAGCTACTGCGAGACCCTGATTCCGGTCTCCCGCTGCAACTCCTTGATTATCAGGACGTGGAGGCAGGTTCAAATCCTGAAGATCATCCGCTAAACATGACGCTTGTTCCTGGCGGGCTGCCGGTGTATGTTCCGACCCCACCATGAAATCCCAAAAGTATTTTGCATTCCTGCTCGGCACGATGGTGCTGGGCGCGGCGGGCGCGAGCTTCGCGGCCCAGCCGCCGCCACCTATCAGAATCTCGGAGAACGGGCGCTATTTCGTCAAAGCCGACGGCACGCCGTTCTTTTGGCTCGGCGACACCGCCTGGAGCATCTTCAACCACCCCAAGCCGGAGGACGTGGACCTCTACCTCAACGATCGCGCCGCCAAGGGATTCACCGTCATCCAGGGCGTGATCGCGCTCTGGGATTACAACGGCCGCACCAATTGCGACGGCCAGCTTCCCTTTGTCAACCGCGATGTGGGCCAGATTAATGAGGCCTACTTTAAGAACGTGGACGCCGTGCTCGACAAGGTGGAAGCCCGCGGCATGTACATGGCCATGCTGCCCTTCTGGCACAAAAACCCCGGCAGTTTTCTCTTCGGCGACGATACCCCGGCAAAGATGAAAGCTTACTGCAAGTTCCTGGCCCGGCGCTACGCCAGCCGGAACGTATTCTTCATCCTGGGCGGTGACGCGACCGCGGTGAACACAAATATGCAGCATGTGACCGACCTGGAAGCCGAGGGCCTGCTGGAGGGCGCCAAGGCGGCCGGCGTGGAGAAGATTTTGATCAGCTATCATCCCACCGGGCAGCAGAGTTCCTCCTTCTGGTTCGCGGAGCGTCCCTGGCTTGCCTTCAATTCAATCCAGTCCGGGCATCGCATCCGCACGACCAATTTCCGGCTGGTGGGAGACGATTATGCCAAGACACCCGTCAAGCCAACGCTGGACATCGAGCCGGGCTACGAGAACATCACCGACGGTCTGAGGACTAACAGCCCCGACGCCGTGCGCATCGGTGCCAACGACGTCCGCCGCTCCGCCTACCTGGCCGTTTTCGCCGGCGCCGCCGGCCACACCTACGGCAACGGCGAGGTGTATGAATTCTGGTCCTCCGCCAGAGGCGGCATCGTGGCCCGCTGGGGATCGGGCCTGGACTGGCATGAGTCGCTCAAGCTCCCCGGCTCCGGCCAGATGCAATTCTTGCGCCATCTCATCGAGTCGCGGCCCATGCTCATCCGCGTTCCGGACCAGTCGTTGATCGTCGGCACGGTGACCAATCTCGCCACCGAGCGCCTCGAGGCGACCCGCGGCGGCGACGGCAGCTACGCGTTCGTCTTCACCCCCACCGGCAAGCCTTTCACGGTGGATCTGACCAAACTCTCCGGCCAGACGCTGCGGTGCTGGTGGTACGACCCGCGAACCGGCCATGCCTCCTCAATTGGCGATATGCCGCGCCAGGGGTCGCACGAGTTCACCCCGCCAGCCGGCGGAGATGGGAACGATTGGGTGCTGGTGCTGGACGATGCCTCACGCGGGTTCGCCGCGCCCGGGAAAACGCAATGAGGCGTCGGTTCGTGGCCAAAGCAAAAGAACGCAAACCAAAGAACATTCGCAAGTAACTTATGGTGAACAACTTGTGAAAAAGTTCCATTAAATCAGCGTGGCCAAAAACCTCCGATTTCTCCGATTTCTCCGTTTTTTTCAAGGTCGCATTCAGAGTTTATCCTTGATCTGCCTCGCGCGGCGTAGTTCTTCTTTGACATGAAAAACTCCTTTCGATTCTCGCTCGCCGCCACCGGCGCACTTCTGGCTGGTCTGCTGGCTTACTCGGGCTGCGCCACCAAGCCGGCTGACGGCGCGGTCCGGCGCCTGGTGTTTGACGGTGTCAAGTCAGAGAAGAAATGGGCTTTGAAAGACTCAAGCCCCGAGCTGCCGTCCGATTGGTCGCCTTACAATTATCTGGTGCTGGAGATGCGCACCTCCAGCCCGCAGCGGTTTTCGCTCTGGGTTCACACGGCCAACGGCGCGCGCCGCATCATGCTCCAGCCCTTCGGCCAGAACGTCTGGCTGCGCGCTTCCGTGCCGTTGCGCTACCTCAAGGGCCGCGACCAGTCCGGTTTCGATCTGGCCTCCACCATCAACCGCCGCACCGATTCCTTCTGGATGTCGGTGTGGGGGCCTTTCGGCGATCTGACCGCGGTGCAGTCCCTGTCTTTCGTGATGGATTACCCGATCAACCACCCGACCGTCGAATTTCGTTCCATCCGGCTGACGAAAGAGGACCAAGGCTCGAAGTTTCTGGACACGACCAATGTGCTGGATGAATTCAAGCAATGGGCCTATGCGGATTGGCCGCGCAAGATCAAGAGCCGCGCCCAATTGGACAAGGAAAGGGCCGACGAAAGCCTGGCGCTGCAGCCGGGCAATTTCGGCTACGACCAATATGGCGGCTACAAAGACACCCACGCCCAGGCGACCGGCTTCTTCCACGTGGAGCAAGTTGACGGCAAATGGTGGTTCGTGGACCCGGACGGCCACTGGTTCCTGTCCACCAGTGTCAATGGCATCGGCGGCCGCGGTGGCGGCGGCGGTCGCGGGGGTGGCGCCAACGCGCAACCCAATCTCCTGGCCCGACGCATGGACGCCTGGGGATTCAACACCGGCGGGCAGGGAATGAACAGGCCTTACATCATCATGGCCTCCGCGCCCCGAGGATCCAACACTTTCCTGGGCCTGCCGGATGTCTATTCCGAGGAATTCGCCGGCGCCGCGGAGCAAACGGCAGTCCGCACGTGCGCGCCGAGGAAGAACGACCCCTTGGTCATCGGCTATTTCATCGGCAACGAGCCTCCGTGGGCCGACCGCGAAACCGAAGTGGTGGACATGATCCTCAAAGGCCCCCAAACGGCCACTCAACTCCAGCTCCAGGAATACCTCAAGGCGGGCGACACTCCCGAACGCCGCACCAATTTTGTCTTCACCGCCTTCGAGAAACAGCTTGAGATTGTCTGCGGCGCCATTCGCCGGCAGGACCCCAATCACCTCATCCTCGGCACCCGCTTTGGCGGGGAGGTTCCCGACGGCATGTTGCGGGCGGGCCGCATCTTCGACGTCTGCAGCATCAACGTCTATGAATACGAGCCGACCAAACAAGTGGCGCGCGCTTACCGTGTCAGCGGCCGGCCGGTGCTGATTGGCGAATTTCATTTCGGCGTGCCCGCCGATGGTTTGGGGGCCGGATTGGTGCAGACGATGAACCAGGTGGAGCGCGCCAAAGGCTACCGTTACTACGTGGAACAGGCGGCGGCGCTGCCGGGATTTCTCGGCGCCCACTGGTTCGCGTGGGGCGATGAGCCGGTCCTGGGTCGCATGGACGGCGAGAATTACAACATCGGCTTTGTGGATGCGATGGATCGTCCGTACCCGGAACTGGTGGAGGGCGCCAAGGCCACCCATGCGCGGCTGCTCGACGTGCATTCGGGCAAGGCCGCCCCGTTCAACCAGCGGCCCAAAGCCTCCAGCGCCGGAACCCCGGCCTCGCCCTGGAACCTGTGAGGAGTCCCTTTAGGGCTGTGTCCTCCGGCCACCAATCGTTGCAGGAGTGACAACTGGTGTGACATAAAAAGGCATTGCTGGCGGGGTTGGCGGAGACTGAGGAGGAATAAGCTGCGGCGCAACGCCTCCAGGAACAGAGCAATCGGGCGGAATATCACCAAGAGCCATCACAAATCTCAGGCGGCGTCCAGTACTGAACGGGCGGAATATCACCAACAGCGTTCACAATCTCAGGTGGCGTCCACGAGTAGCCAGTAGTCAGCACCTTTGGAATCGGAGTGGGGACACCCCAAATAATAACATTGGCCACGACATACACTGTGCCGAACACACTGCTGAAAGTCACATTATAAGTTCCATCGCCGTTTTGTGCCACCTGCACCGCGAATTCAGCCCCGCGGATGCCCGCTACGCCGCGCGGGGTGGAAATTTCGTAACGGGAATTCTTGGAGATTTCCTTCACGCTTCCCAATAGGGTGCCGATTTTGAGATCCAGCATCGTCTCCGTGTTCGTCTCCACCCCTTCCCCGAAAGCCTCCATCGTGCTCAATGTCATCTTTGTGTTCGCCTCTATCCTCACCTTGGAGGTCCTCCCATTGACCTGAAGATCAACCCGCGCATCAGGCTCGGTCTGGATCGTTGCCCCTTCAGGCAATATCATATTTGGCCTCAAGGCCTGCGGCGCCCCGCCGCCAATCGAATACACCGCGCCGCCATGCACCGCGCGTACGGTCGCGGTGCCGTCCCGTTCGACCATTGGGCCGCCGCCATTGCTGGCGCAACCCGCCAAGGCCAGAACAAGGCCGCACGCCAAAAGAGATTTGAGTCCTCTCATGAGAGTGGGATTTGGAATGTTGTGGTGTGCAATCAGACTACTCCCTGCCGGGCAATTGTCAATTGGCCTGACTCCGGGCAATGGCCATCCTTGCCGCGCCCCGCACTGGAGATTATATTAGGGTTTTATCGCATGAAGAAGCCCGTGAAATGGATTTTCGCCGCCGGCTTGGCCGCGGCGGCGGGGTTGCAGTTTTTCAATCCGCCGCTGACCAATCCAGCGGTCGCGCCGGGAGACGATTTGATGGCCAGCAACGCGCCCCCGGCGGCCATTGCCGCGCTGTTGCGCGGCGCCTGTTATGACTGCCATTCCGACGAGACGAAATGGCCCTGGTACGGCCATGTCGCGCCGGTCTCCTGGTTTCTGGCCGGCCATGTCAACGACGCGCGCGATGCCATGAATTTCTCCGACTGGCCGAATGATGACCCCCAGGCCGCGCGCAAAAACTTGAGCCGCATCCTCCGCCAGGTGCAGACGCGCAGGATGCCGCTGCAGACTTATACATGGATGCACCCGGCGTCGCGCCTGACGCCCGCGCAGCGCCAGGAGTTGGCGGACTGGGCGGGCAAAACGGCGGCGGCGTTGAAGGACTGAGAATTCAAATTTGCGGGCTTGCCGCGTTGCCGGATTGGGTGTAAACAGGGAGCGGTATGTCCAAGCCCAATTCTCCATTTGCGCCCGTGCGAACGGCGGTCGCCACTTTGCGCGTCAACCGGCGCCACTTTGTTTATTCCACCGCGCTGGCGGCCGGCGCGCTGCTCACGCGGCTGACGCCCGCCTCCGCGGCGCCCAAATTGAAATCCGCCAATGAAAAGCTCGACATCGGGTGCGTGGGAGTGGGCGGACACTGGCGAGCGGAGGCGGACGTATTCGGCATGGCGGATATAGACATCGCCAAGGCGGCCGCCAACGAGAATATCGTGTCGCTGTGCGACGTGGACTTGAATAACTTGAACATCATGGCCGGATACTTTCCCCGCGCGCGCCGCTACTCTGATTACCGGGTGATGTTGGAAAAGGAGAAGACGATGGACGCGGTCAGTGTGGCCATCCCGGACCACCAACACGCCCCGGCCACGATGATGGCCATGGCGCTGGGCAAACACGTCTATTGCGAAAAACCGCTCACGCACACCGTCTGGGAAGCCCGCCAGGTGATGCTGGCCGCGCGCAAATACGGAGTGATGACCCAGATGGGCAATCAGGGGCATTCGGGCGATGGCAACCGCGAGCTTTGCGAAATGATTTGGGCCGGGGCCATTGGCCCGGTGCGCGAGGTCCATTGCTGGACTGACCGGCCTATTCACATTGACGGCGGTCCGGGCTGGGTCCAGGGCCGCACCCGCCCCTCCGGCTCCGATCCCGTTCCCCCCACCCTGGATTGGGACTTGTGGCTTGGGCCGGCCCAGAAGCTTCCCTTCCTGGCCGGCTGGCCGGAGGACAGAAACGTCCCCGTCTATCTCCCCCATGTCTGGCGCGGCTGGTGGGATTTTGGATGCGGAGCCATTGGCGACATGGCCTGCCATATCATGGACGGCCCCTTTTGGGCCTTGAAACTCGGGGCGCCCGCCAAGGTGGAGTTGGTCAAGTCCTCCAAAATCACGGAGGATATGCCGCCCTGGGCCTCGGTCATCCGCTTTCAATTCCCGGCCCGTGCCGAAATGCCCCCGTGCAGCCTGACCTGGTATGACGGCGGGGCCAAGCCGGACAAACCCGCGGAAATGGAGGCCCAGCAGATGGACATCAACGGCGCCCTCTATATCGGCGACAAGGGCAAGATCGTCGCCGGCGAATACGGCGACAAACCCCATTTGCTGCCGGAGTCGCTGATGGTCGAATACAAGCGGCCCGATCCGACGATCCCGCGCGTGCCGGGGGGAATGCAGGGGCATCACAAGGATTTTATCCGCGCCTGCAAAGGCGGCCCGCCGGCGTGTTCGAATTTTGACGTTTCCGCCCCTTTCGCCGAGATGGCCTTGCTGGGCAATCTGGCGCTGCGCCTGGGCAAAACCATCGAATGGGACTCCGTCAATCTCAAATGCCCCAACGCGCCGGAAGCCGACGCTTTCATCAAGCCAACTTATCGCCAGGGATGGCGGGTGTAAGCACCCGCTGCCGTTTGGCCAACCCAACGCGCTCGTTTGAACAAACCAAGTTGCCAATCGGCCCATCTGTGGCAGATTGAAGGCGACATTAAACTGATTTGAAGAAGAACTTATGGAAAAGCCCAAGATCATCGCTTATTTGAAACCCAGTTGCGGTTGGAGCCAGGGGGTGCGCGCCGTCCTGCGCAAATACGACCTGCCCTTCGAGGACCGCGACATCATCAACGACCCCGCGCAGCGCCAGGAAATGATCGAAAAATCCGGCCAGATGCTCAGCCCCTGCGTGGAAGTCAACGGCCGGATGCTGCCCGACATCAGCGGCGACGAGGTCGAGGCCTATCTGCTGGCCCATCAACTCATCCGCCCCAACGACCTCCAGCCCGACGCTCCCACCAACCAGCCCTGCGCCCACGAAATGGCCGCCGCCCCGGCGAATATCCGCTTCAAGGTTTAAAAAAAATGTTTGCCGGCGGGGCGGTTTTGCCCAAGGTTGGCCGGGTGCGGATCATCACCAATATCAACGCCATGCAGCGCCTGGCCCGGCAATGGCAGCGCGCCGGCAGCCGCGTGGTCTTCGTGCCCACCATGGGCTATTTGCATCGCGGCCATGCCAGCCTGATGGAGCGCGCCCGCCGCCTGGCCGGTCCGCGGGGACGCGTGGTGGTGAGCGTCTATGTTAATCCCACCCAATTCGGGCCGAAGGAGGATTTTTCCAGCTATCCGCGGGACCGGGCGCGCGACCAGCGCCTTTGCCGCGGCGCGGGAGTGGATGTTTTTTTCGCGCCGGACGACGCGGCCATGTACCCGCCGGATTTCAGCGCGTTCACGCAGGAGGAGAAGCTTTCGGCGGGGATGGAGGGGCGTTCGCGCCCGGGCCATTTTCGCGGGGTAACCACCATTGTGGCCAAGTTGTTCAACATTGTTTTACCCACCGCGGCGGTCTTTGGGGCAAAGGACTTTCAGCAGGCCGCCGTGGTGCGCCGCATGGCGCGGGACTTGAATTTCCCGGTCAAAATCGTGGTCGCGCCCACCTTGCGAGAAGCCGACGGCCTGGCCATGAGTTCGCGCAACAAATACCTCGCCCCCAACCAGCGAAAACAGGCCGCCGTGCTCTGGCGCGCCATCCAACACGCCAAAAAGGCGGCGGCGCGCCACCCGGTCTCCGCCGCCCGCTTGCAAAGGGAGATCCGCCGCATGGTCGCCGCCCAGTCCGAGGCGCGCCTGGACTATGTGGCATTTTTCGACTCCGAAACGCTGGAGCCGGTCCGGACCGTCGTGCCGCGAACCCGGATGGCCCTGGCGGTTTTCGTGGGCCGCACCCGCCTTATTGACAACAGCCAATTGTGAACTCCCCTCACATGCCCATGATCTCGTAGCCGCAATCGGCGTAAAGCACCTGGCCGGTGATGGCCGCCGCCCCGTCGCTGGCCAGGAAAAGGCCCGTCGCGCCCAGTTCATCGGGAAGCACATTGCGCTTCAAGGGAGAATGCGCCTCGTAGTGCTTGAGCATCTCGGTGAACCCGGCGATGCCGCGGGCCGCCAGGGTGTTGACCGGCCCGGCGCTGATGCAATTGACGCGGATTTTTTTCGGGCCGAGATCATAAGCCAGATAGCGGGCGCTGGATTCCAGCGCGGCTTTGGCCACCCCCATCACGTTGTAATGCGGGACGACTTTCACCGAACCATAATAGCTCATCGCCACGATGCTCCCGCCCTCGGTCATCAGCGGCGCCGCGCCCCGGGCCAGGGCCACCAGCGAATAGGCGCTGACATCCAGAGCCGTGCGAAAGGCCTCGCGCGGGGTGTGGACAAACTCCCCTTCCAGGGCCTCGCGTGGCGCGAAAGCCACCGAATGGAGCAGCAGATGGAGCTTGCCGAATCTTTGGCCGGCTTGCGTAAACACCGCGGCGATTTCCTCGTCCTTGGTCACATCGCACGGCAGGATCAGGGCGTCGGAACCGAAGGTGGCGGCCAGTTCCTCGACATTGGCTTTGAGTCGTTCGCCCTGATAGGTGAAGGCGAGCGTGGCGCCGGCCTGGCGCCAGGCCTGCGCGATGGCCCAGGCGATGGACCGCTTGTTGGCCACGCCGAAAACCAGCCCGATTTTTCCAGCAAGTATTGACATACTGCCAGCGATTGAGTCGCCCCCGCGGCGACTTGTCAAGCCTCCGCCTTCCGGTAGCGCATCCAGCACAAACCGCCCAAACCGCACAGCAGCAACAGGCAGACCGCCAGCACGCCGCTGGCGGGCTGGGCGGGAAAAACAAAGAGCGCCAGGGCGGCCAGGGCCGGGCCGCAGCAGTTCCCGATCCCGATGGCCGATTCGTGAATGCCCCCGTGCTCGCCTTTGGTTTGGCCCACGTCCATCGCGTAAAAGAGCGAGGAATGATACATCAAGCCGAACGCCATCCCCAAAAGCACCTGCGAACAGACCAAAACCCACAGTCCCCGCGCCAGCAACATCGCGCAAAAACAGGCGATCATCACCGCAAATGCCCCGGCCAGAAAACGAAACCGGTATTGCCACCACGGCCAAAGCCAGAGCAGGACAAAGGCCCCCGCCCGCGCGAAAAGCCACACCGAGCAGAAAACCCCGGCCATCCCGAGGCTCAGGTGCAGACGGTCCCTCAGAATGGGGATCATCGGTAAAATAGTATTGATAGCCACGTAGGCCAAAGGATTCGCCAGCAACGCCATTTTCAGAAATGTCGCCGGAGCAACGGGCGTGGGATCCCTGATGGCGCCCGGTTCCGGCGGCGGCGGGGTGTCCTCCGCCGTGGCGGGCGGCTGGTTATTGACCCGCCGCTGCAGCCAGAATGAAAAAATCCACTCCGCCAGCACCAGGCCCGCCGGCGCCAGAAACATGCTTTGGCGGCCCCAGCTTTTTTGCATCGCCCCGCCGGTAAAATACGCGAACGCCGCGGTCCCCGCCCAGGTGATATTGTAAATGCCCACCAGGCTGCGCAAGCGCGCGCGCGGCTCCCCCTCGCTCATCAACCCCTCCAGCGCCGGCCAGGTGAAGCACATGCCGATGTTGGCCGTCACGATGCAGGCGAGGGCCGGCCACAAGGCCCTCATCCAGCAGCCCGCCAGCAAGGCCGCGAGCATGATGCCGGCGCCGAGCCGAAAGGAGGCAAAGTAGCCCGCCCTCTGGGCAAACCGGCCGCCCTGAAAGGAAAAAACCGCATACAGCAGCCCCAGCAGCGCCGCCAGCAGAAAGTTGTGCAATGCCTCAAAACCAAAACGGTCCCGCATGTAGAAATAGACGTAATAAAAAAAGTAAGTCGTCGCCAGCGAGTGCGCCCCGGCCAGCGCGAAAACGCTCGTTTTCAACCGGGCACAGGCCACGGAGCGATGAACTTCGCCCGCCGAATTAATCTTTTCGTCAAGAGGAGCCATGTCGGGCTTGCGCGGCGGTGGCGAGCCGGGAGAGAAGACTCCCGATGTCTTCCGGACAGCGGCTTTTTATCCGGCCCCAATTCTGGATGGCTTGCGCCATCAGCTTCTTTCGGCCCTGGTGAGGAAGCTGGGAGGTGTTTTTTGTGGCGGCCAACCGTTGAAAATACGTGTTCTTGACATCCGGGTCGGCGCGGATTTCCTGCCAGCTCCAATCGGAAGGCAGGTCGTGTCCCGCCAGAATGAAAACCTCCACCTCTTGCCAGGCGGCGCCGGCCACAAATCGCCGGCCCGATCCGGCAAATTCGCCCTGGAGTGTTGCCTCGATCTGGCCCAGCGCCGTTTCGCGTCCCGCCACGCCGTCCCGGTCCACCACGAGAATGAACAGGTCAACCATAGGATACCGGGCGATGACCTCCTGGCGCAGTCGCTCGGTCTTGAGAGCTTCGCCAATGCCGCCAAAGTTTGGATCGCGACACACCGCAACCTTGGCGTTCGGCTTCCCAGACTCTTGGAGTATGCGCTCGGCCAAAGGTTTCAGGATGTGCTCGTCTTTGGTGAAGTCCTCGGGGATGACCAAGACCTTGTAACTCATTGCACACCGTCCGATTCCATGAACGAGGCCACATTCTCAAACCAACCCGAACCAAACAATTCCCCTGGACGGGTTTCGGGTTTTATCTGGGAAAGCGCGGGAATGTCGGCGAAACTCCGAATTTTGGAGACCGATCCCGCCCGGTAAACCAGGGAGGCATCGCGGAGTGCCTGGGCGTCCAGAAAATTCAGCAATGCCGGCGAGTGCGTCGTGCCGACCACCTGAATTGCGCCTTTGCGGGTCGAAGCTTGCAAAAGATTGATCAGCAAATGCGCCCGATTAGGATGAATGCCGTTCTCCATCTCCTCAAAAAAGTAGAAGCGGGCTGGATCGGTGCCCAGCAAAGCGCCGGCGACGCCCAGGAACCGGAGCGTGCCGTCACTGGCGCTTTCCGCCGAAATCTCACGCCCGCCTTGTTCCACCAATTGTAGCTGAATCTTGCCCTCCAGGCTGACCTCTGGAAATCTGAAGTCAGTCACGTCCAGAGGCGTGAGTTCGCGCGTCCAAGCGACCAGCGCCTCCTTGCCATCGGGCTTCTTGCAGATGGCCTGCAGCACCGAGGAAAGATTCTCCCCCTTGTCACCCAAGGTCGTTTGGCCGGGAATGGAGGGACGACGGAGCGATTGCGGATCAAGTTCAAGGAACCGCATGGACGAGATAGTGCGGAGGAACGCCTGACAATCTTTTTGCAGTGCCAGGACCAAACCGGGGATACGCTGGTGGTTAGTGTCTGAAAGTTGAGTTAATAAGGGGCGATCAAATTTTAAGGGCTGGTTTTGAAAATTGAATGCGCTCAATGTTTGGTGCTCCCTGCCGCGTTCGTAATTGAACGACCTTTCGGGATTCTGTGAGCATTGAAGCCATTCATCTGTTACCCTTGGTGGGCGATTCTTGTCCCCGGCATCCACCGTAATGAAATACTCCGCGTCGCCGCCTCCGTCGTCAGAAAGCAACTGGGTCCGAATGGCAATGGTGAACTTTGAGTTCTCCGGCTGGCCATTTCTGGTGACAGTCTCCCGCACACCTCCGCGAACCCCTTTCCATTGCAACTCCCCCCCCTCACCATATTTTTCTCCGATCACCTCAGCCAAAGTGTAGCCGCGGGAAATTCCATGAATAAAGCGGAGCGCATCCCGGATGTTGCTCTTGCCGCTGGCGTTGGTGCCGATGAGAAGACTCAGGCCGCCGAATTTGATTTTTTCGCCCGCCCAAGGCTGCTGAATCGCCCCCGATTCAGGCGGCGGCTCTCCAAAACTTTTGAAGTTCTTCAGCGTTAGTTCCTGAATCATAACGTCTCCGTCACGGCTTCTACTCCCCGCAGTTTAGCGGTTTTCGGATGGTCTTGGCAATAGCGCGGAGGCGGGACCAATTCATTTCGCCGGCGCTCATAAAGCGCCGTTACATGTCATAAAGCCCGGCGTCGTGCGAGTAGCCGCCGGGTCCTCCCGGCCCGCCGGCTTCGCCGCCCATGAAATCGCCCAGCACATCGCCCATGTCCTCCTCGATTTTCTCGGGGTCTTCGCCGGCTTCCAGGCGCTTGATGGCGACATCCAGTTCCTTGGGCACGCTGCCGGCGGGCATGAGATTCTTCATTTTTTTCATCAGCTGGGCCATGTGGCGCGGATTGTTCTCGTCCATCTGTTCCATGTCGCGTTCCATTTCGGACATGGCACGCATCACCCGCGGGTCCTCCAGGTCCGGCATGGGCGGTCCGTCCGGCCCGGCCTCCTCGCCGCCGGCGGGAGTTTCCTTGGCGCCACGCGCCAGGGCGAAGGCGCTGATCTGCTTGGTCATTTTCCGGCTGCCGCATTTGGGGCAGGCGGGCGGCCGCGCCGGCGCCACTTTCTTGGAAAGAAAGTTGAAAATCTTCCGGCACTTCGGACAGGCGAATTCGTAGATGGGCATATTGATTATTATGCTTTGAGCCGCTTCAAAACGGCGTTGACGTGGTTCAAGTCGAAACACTTCGCGTCCAACTCGTCGCCAAGCCATTCCTTCGTGCTCGCGTGTTCAGGATGTTTCGGGTCGGCCATGATTTTAAGGAGGTTGTAGTAACCGCCGATGCCGCCGCAGTCTTCCGGCGGGCAGGCATTCTCTCCGGCAAGGCAAACCGGATGTTGGAACGCGGCGTCCGCCGGCAAAATCTTTTCCACCTTCACCTCATGCTCCCAACTGTCGCCGAAATCGTACTCGTAAATGAACTTTTTCTTCGCCGCCGGCGCGAGGTCGGCCAAGGTGTAACGCTTTTCATTCAACTCCTCGCCCCCCATGCCTGCGAAACCCGGGTCTGGCCTGCCGTAAAACGTGTTCCCGGCGGCGAAGTGATGCAGATGACTGTTCGTCCAGCCCATCACCATTTGCATGAGGTCATGCAAGCGGTTGAGCGGCATGTCCGCGCGCGCGACAACGCGACGCCAAATGGGCGGCTTGGACCACTTGAGCGTGATTTTCAATTGGTAAAGCGGGACGCCCCCGCCGGACTGAACTTCGGAGTTGCATTTCACGGCGGAATTCTATCAGGCGGATGGCGTGGCGTCAAAAGCTTCCACGCTTAAACTCGGCGTTGCTCAAGACCAACACCGGGCGTTGACCGGACTGCTCGTGTCCTTTCGCCGGGTCGAGGTCGGCCCAACAAATATCGCCTCTCAATATTTCGGCCATGCGGAAATCTCGGCGCCGAGTCCTTCCTCGGCCATCGCCTGCTCGGATTTGCGGTTGAGCTTGGCGCACTCGCGCGCGAGTGCGCTTTTGTCCATGAGGCTGATTTTTTCGGACACGGCTTCCTGAACGACCTGACTGCGACTGCGGAAGGACCGGGTTTTGACCAGCCTATCCAATCGCTGCAACAGGGTTTCATCCATTGGAATGGCGACTTTGGTGGCGCTCATCGTTCCATCATAGCTTTGCTGGTTTCTTCTGTCCATTGCGGACTGGCCGTGATTTTCACGCCTTGGCGTAAATCTCGTTTCCCTTCTCCACGAACTCCTTGGACTTTTCTTCCATCCCTTTTTTCAACGCCTCCTCCTCGGCCAGGCCCTGCGCGGCGGCGTATTTGCGCACATCCTCCGTGATCTTCATGCTGCAAAAATGCGGGCCGCACATGCTGCAAAAATGCGCCGTCTTGGCCCCTTCCTGCGGCAGCGTCTCATCGTGAAACTCCCGCGCCGTCTCCGGGTCGAGCGACAGATTGAACTGGTCCTCCCACCGGAACTCAAACCGCGCCTTGCTCAAGGCGTTGTCGCGGTACTGCGCGCCAGGATGCCCCTTGGCCAGATCGGCCGCGTGCGCCGCGATTTTGTAGGCCATCACCCCGTCCTTCACGTCCTGCTTGTCGGGCAGGCCCAAATGCTCCTTGGGCGTCACATAGCAAAGCATGGCGCAGCCGTTCCAGCCGATCATGGCCGCGCCGATGGCGCTGGTGATGTGGTCGTAGCCGGGGGCGATGTCGGTGGTCAGCGGGCCGAGCGTGTAAAACGGCGCCTCGTGGCACCACTCAAGTTGCCGGGTCATGTTCTCCTGGATCAGGTGCATCGGCACATGGCCCGGCCCCTCGTTCATCACCTGCACCCCGTGCTCCCAGGCCCGGGTGGTCAGGTCGCCCTGCGTTTGCAACTCCGCAAATTGCGCCTCGTCGTTCGCGTCCGCGATCGAGCCGGGGCGCAATCCGTCCCCGATGGAAAAGCTCACGTCGTAAGCCGCCAGGATCTCGCAAATCTCGTCCCAGTGCGTGAAGCAAAAGTTTTCCCGGTGATGCGCCAGGCACCATTTGGCTAGGATGGCGCCGCCGCGGCTCACAATCCCAGTCGCCCGCCGCGCCGTCATGGGGATGAACCGCAGCAGCACCCCCGCGTGAATGGTGAAGTAATCCACTCCCTGCTCGCACTGTTCGATCAGCGTGTCCCGGTAAATCTCCCATGTCAGCTCCTCGGCCTTGCCGCCGGCCTTTTCCAGCGCCTGATAAATCGGCACCGTGCCAATCGGCACCGGCGAGTTGCGCAGAATCCATTCCCGCGTCGCGTGGATGTTTTCCCCGGTGGACAAATCCATCACCGTGTCCGCGCCCCATCGGATGGCCCAGCGCATTTTCTCCACCTCCTCCCCGATGGACGAAGCCACCGCGGAGTTGCCGATGTTGGCGTTGATTTTCACCAGGAAATTCCGCCCGATGATCATCGGCTCCAATTCCGCGTGGTTGACATTGCACGGAATGATGGCCCGGCCGCGGGCCACCTCGGCGCGCACAAACTCCGGCGTGATTTCCCCGGGGATGGACGCCCCGAAGGAATTGCCGGGATGCTGGAACCCCAACCCATCCCGGCCGCCCGGCCGGGTCGCGCTGCCTTCCCGCCCCATGTTTTCCCGCACCGCGATATATTCCATCTCCGGCGTGATGATCCCCTGCCGGGCGTAGTGCAATTGCGTCACGATCCGGCCCGGCCTGGCGCGGAGCGGCCGTCCCGGCCGGCCCTCGCATTCCTCCACGTCCCCGCGGCGCAACACCCAGTCCCGCCGCGGCGCGGGCAGGCCGCGCGCCGTGTCGCCGTGAAAGGATTCATCCCCCCACGGCCCGCTGCAATCATACACCCGCACCGGCTCATTGGCTTCCATCCTCCCGTCCAACGCCCGGGTCGGGTTGAGCCGGATTTCGCGGAAGGGAACGCGCAGTTCGGGATAAATCTTGCCCGGCAGATAGATTCTTCGGGAATGGGGCCGGGCGCCGTTTCTCTGATGCTCAATCGAATTATTCGCCATGTTCATCATCATCTTTCACGGCGGAAGAAAGCGCGGAGAAAGTGCTTCCCTTCGCCAGCATTATCTGGATCAGGTTCAACGGGTCTTTTGCCAGGCAAAACTCTCAGCCTGCCCCCACCGGGCGGCAGGCTCCCCGCACATCCGCAAACCTACTTGCCCCCAGCCCGCTCGTCAAGCCGTCGCGCAGGCGGGCCGTGGCTTAATCAGTGAAATCGGAGAAATCGGAGGTCGGGAATCTTCCCCAAAACTCCTGCTGGCCTCGCGCGCGGCCGGGGGTTAGACTCCGGCCCGAAATGAAAACATTTTCCCTGGCAGTTTTATTGTTGACAATAGCCCCCGCCGCGCGGGCCGATGAGGGGATGTGGCTCTTCAACCAGCCGCCCCGGCAAATCCTCCTCGACCGCTACCACTTCGACCCCACCGATGCCTGGCTCGACCACCTCCAAAAATCCTCCGTCCGCTTCAATTCCGGCGGCTCCGGCAGTTTTGTCAGCGAGGACGGACTCCTGATTTCCAACCACCACGTCGGCGCCGACGCCCTCCAAAAGCTCAGCAACGCGCAAACCAATTACCTCAAGACCGGCTTCTACGCCCGCACCCTCGCCGGGGAAATCAAATGCCTGGACCTGGAACTCAACGTCCTCCAGTCCGTCCAAGATGTCACCGCCCGCGTCAATGCCGCGGTGCCCCCGGAGGCCGATCCCGCCGCCGCCTTTCTGGCCCGCCGCAAAGTCATCGCCGACATCGAGAAGGAAGCCCACGACAAGACCGGGCTGCGCTGCGACGTAGTGACCCTTTGGCAGGGCGGCGCCTATCACCTCTACAGTTACAAACGCTACACCGATGTGCGCCTGGTTTTCGCGCCCGAACAGCAGATCGCCTTCTATGGCGGCGACCCGGACAACTTCGAGTTCCCGCGCTTCGACCTGGACATCTGCCTCTTCCGCGCCTACGAAAACGGCCAGCCCGCCAAGGTGAAGGATTATCTGCGCTTCTCCGCGGCGGGCGCGCGCGAGGGCGAACTGGTCTTCGTCTCCGGGCATCCGGGCGGGACCAGCCGGCTGCTCACGATGGCCGAGTTGGACAATCTGCGCGATCATGCCCTGCCCCGAAGCCTGGCCACCCTGAAACGGCTGGAGGTTCTGCTGGGCAACTGGAGCAATCGCACGGAAGAAAACGCCCGCCGCGCCCGCGGTCTTTTTTTCGGCGTGCAAAACAGCCGCAAAGCCCTCAACGGCCGCCTGGCCGGGCTGCTCGACCCCGACTTGATGGGACCCAAAGCCAAAGCCGAGTCCGATTTCAAAGCGCGCCTGGCCTCCACCCCCGGCCCCGCCGCCGCCGACGCCCTGGCCGCCTACGACAAAATCGCCCGCGCCACTGACATCCTCGCCGCCGAGGCCACCCGGAGTTATTTGCTCGAAAGCGCGCAAGCCTTCTACTGCGACTGCTTCCCGCTGGCCCGGACCCTGCTTCGCGCCGGCGACGAACGCCCCAAACCCAACGGCGAGCGCCTCCACGAATACTCCGACGCCGGCAAAATCTCCCTCGAACTGGCCCTCTTCTCCGAAAAACCGATCTACCCCGACCTGGAAATCCTCACCCTTTCCGACTCCCTCACTTATCTGGCCGGCCAGTTGGGCGCGGACGATCCGCTGGTCCGGCAAATCCTGGCCGGCAAATCGCCCCGCGACCGCGCCGTCGAATTAATCAACACCACCCAGGTCCGTGACGCGGCCTTTCGCCGGCGCCTTTACGAAGGCGGCTCCAACGCCGTTGCCGCCGCCCGGGATCCGATGATTGAACTGGCGCGCCTGGTGGATCCCGACTCCCGAGCCGCGCGCAAAATTGGCGACGAGCAAAGCGAAGTCAAACAACAAGCCCATGCCGCCATTGACCGCGCGCGCAACGCCCTGCTGGGCGCCCAGGGCTATCCCGACGCCACCTTTACCCTGCGCCTGGCCTTTGGCGTCGTCAAAGGCTGGCAGGAAGACGGCCAGCCCGTGCCTGCCCTGACCACCCTGGCCGGCCTCTACCAGCGCGCCCGGCAAATGAACAACCGCCCGCCCTTCGATCTCCCGCCCCTGTGGGAAAAAAGCCAATCCCGCCTCGACCTGGCCACGCCGCTGAACTTCGTCAGCACCTGCGACATCATTGGCGGCAATTCCGGCAGCCCCGTGGTCAACCGCGACGGCGAATTTGTAGGAATTATATTTGACGGAAACCTGGAAAGCCTCCCCTGGGACTACGCCTTCAGCGACAAGCAGGGCCGCGCCATCTCCGTCCATTCCGCCGCCATCCTGGAGGCCCTCAACAAAGTGTATGCCGCCAAGTCCCTAGCCCGCGAACTCCTCACCGGCCACCGCCCCAAGTAAGGAGTCGGTAATAAATCAAGGTGGCAAGATGACGCCGGGATTTTGGCGGCTGGCAATCAGGCGCGAGCGAGGCGCATATCCGCACCCGTGCCGTTGTTCGACAGGAACGGGTTTAACTCTCTCGATTCAATTTTGGCGGATGACGGCGCAAACGCGCTCTCGAATGAGGTTGAGCTTGGCTGGCTGCAGCCTTCCCACGGCCCGTTGCACGCAGGATTCGTTGGCTGTGACCACCCGGTGGGGCAAGGCAAAGCTGGCCCGCGCCAATCCGCCGCCTGCTTCAAAATCGGCCGGCAAAAGAGGCACGGCTTCTGGATGCCCGGCTGCCTAGCTGGTGATTTGGCAAAGAATCAGATCGCCTCTGGTCAGCGACGCCACCACTAGCGCAGGGCGGACTTTCGCGCTGGAAAGGTCGGTAAACGGGAACGGCACGACGACCACCTCGCCGCTTACAAATCGCGCCACGCCTCTTCCTCCTCCGGGGTGTTCCAGTCGGCGGCCCAAGCGGATTGGGCGAGCGGGAGCAGGTTCTCTCCTCCTTCGGCGGGCGCGGTCTGGCGGGCCTTCAGGAAGACAAGGAAATCAAAGACCTGCCGCTGCACGGCTTCCGGCGCGCTCTGAATCTCCTGGATAAGCGTCCTGGTCAAGGGCTCCAAAGTTTCATTGACACTGTTCATTTGCCCAAAACATACCAGAACCATGCCGCTTTGGCGAATGGCATTTTTGCAATCGGCTCCCCTCTCACTATTTCGCCACAATTCGGCTTTACTCTCCCACTGCTCGCTAACTCTTCGCCGCCGGTTGCTTTCATGCTTGCGGGCGAATGAAAAATGTGAGGACGCAAAGGAGCACGGTAGAACGAGCAGAACCGGACAGCGAGCACCACTGCTCGCCGGTTCTGCGGTCGGATGTGGTGAGAGCAGGCGACAGCGAGAGGCGGCGGGGTGGCGCCCAGCGCCGCCCCCCGCCTCCGCTGGGCTTGTCTAAAGCGCATATTCCGGCGCGACAACGAAGGGGAAGCGTCACCTGTTACCGTGGGGCCAGCCTGATCCAGGTGCGCCTCCGTGGGGATGTGGCGGCAGGAAACACGAGCGGCTGCGGCCCTCGTGGTGAAATTGTCGAGTTCACCCCGGCTTCGCGTCGGCGGATGCTGGAACTCGTGGCGAGAGTGGAAGAGGCGGCGGTGCCTCTCGCCTTCACACTCACCTACCCGGACAACTTTCCGCTCTACCGGGAGGATTACAAAGGCCATTTGGAGGCGTTCTGTGACCGGATGCAACGACGTTGGCCGGGCGTGGCGATTATTTGGAAGCTGGAATTCAAAGAGCGGCAATCGGGCACGAACAAGGGGAAGATCGCGCCGCACTACCACTTGCTTGTTTTCGGCGTCCCCTGGCGGTTTCGCTTCAAAGAGGAGCGTGGGGAATCCGCACGGCTGCGCCGGGTGCGTGTTCACGAGGGCAGCGAGCACTGGAAAGAGGAGATTGAACTCAACGGCTCAAAGCAGTGTACGGTGATGAGTGTATGGGCCGTTCTTGAGCGGCAGCATGGCCTCCATGACAAATACTGCATCGTGGGCGGTGTCATGTACGTCTGGCGGTCGTATGACCAAATGGCGCGGGATGTAGCCCCAACGACCTATCCCGCGCTCACCAGGCCCAGCGCAACAATGGCAACGCCAGCAGCGCCGGTCCGTCCGGGTGGCACAATCGTGGGCGGTGCCCTTCGGTAGTACTAAAACCGGAATCCGACACTCAAATGAAAACACCCTTCAATTTTCCCGCCGCATTTCCGCGCGACGACGGGAGCAGACAAGCGCGGCGTACGAACACGGCCGGCAGTGAGCGTGCGAAAAAACAGCCGGCAACAAACGAAAGAAACATATATGACAGTTAAAGTATTGGTATTGAGCGACAGGGCGGATGAGTACACGGGCAAAAAGGGACTGGTGAAGCAGCAAGTCCTCACGGTGATGGACCAAAGCGACACGGGCGAGCGATTGGCGCAGCCGATTGAATACTCCATGAGTGAGGAGGAAAAACCCATCCATGCCGGCAAACTGCAAGACAAGGTCATCAACCTGGGCATCCGGGAATTGATCGCCTTCGGCAACAAGATGAGGGCGCGGGGGAAGATCGTGGGCGTGGTCGGGAAATAGCCCGGAAATCCACCTGCACCGTTTGGTGTCTTCGTCGGGCAACCGCCGGAGGCACCAAACACCCTCTACAAAATTCAGAATTCATCATGGAAAGCATTGGTCAACCGCCGGAATCTTCGCCATCCGCACAACCTGCGCGGCGTGTCTATGTACTTCATCCGTTTCAAAAAGGTGGTAATTCCGTTGGCATGAACGAGGGGCCGGGGCGGGGCGGCGCGCCAGCGCCGCCCTCCCCGGCCCTTATTCATCAAAATAGTAACAGCGGCATTGAGATGCCGACCACCGGGGGAAAATCGGATGGGGAAGCCCGGATTGCCGTTTCCAAGATGATCCAAAACCTGCCCGGCCGGCTGCGCAAAAAGATGTTTGCTCTGCGCCACCGGATTGAATGGATGGTCGCGGAATATGGGATTGAGCGCGTTGGATTGCAAACCTTGACCATCCGCGAAAATGTCACGGACCGGAAAGAGTTCAACCGACGGTTCAAGTCCATTTCGACCAATGTGTTCCCAAGAATTTACCAGGATTGGCTTCGGGTCTTTGAACGGCAGCAGCGCGGGGCCTTGCACGCTCATGTCGTCGTGGTCACGAAAGAGGACATTCGCACGGGCTGTGATGTGGCGGCCCTGAATCAATTGCTCAAGGACAAGAGGGACAGGAAGATCACCAAGTGGGTGTATTACGCCGGAATCCAACGCCTGGCCTCGCCGAATCTGCGGGCCATCTGGAAGGAGTTCCGGCGATTGTGCGGCGTGCGGGAGTTCAAGGCGCGGCGCAATTCCAAGGGCAAGCGGTATTACAAGTTTGACGCCTGCCATTTGCTGCCAATTATCAGCACCCCGCAGGCGATGGCGATGTACGTCTCCAAATACATCGCCAAGAGTTTCGAGAACCGAAGGGCGGAAGACAAGGGGATGCGTCTGGTCGGTTGCAGCAAACGCGTTGCCCAAGTTTGCAACGAGCGGTTTTCCTGGATGGACGGGGCTGGGAGCCTCTGGCGGACCAAGCTCGCCATCTTGGCTGAAATGCTGCGTTTTCAAACGTCAGATGATTTTGCCGGGAGTCTTGGGCCGAAATGGGCCTACCACTTGAGGCCGGTGATTGAACTGTTGAGCCTGCCGTACTACAGCAGCATGAAGCTGGCCCGGGCGGATGGTTGGGATTTGGTGAGCACGTTCGACGGTTCGCCCTGGCCCTGGCCTGATCTGAACCTGCCCAAAGCCGACATGCAGGCGTCGCGGATGCAGGCGTTTTGCCTGGCCCGGCAATTGATTCAGCGGCGGGGCCGGAAGCGCAGAAGCGAGCGGCGGGCGTTGGGAGCCTGGGGGCGGGAGCGATGCGAACACGAGCCGGATGTACCGCGGGTGTTCACGGTGTTCAGACCACCGCCAAAGCCGGAGGTCTTGACGCAAGGTGAGCTTCCGGGAACGGAACCGCTGCGATTTTGGGCAGACTGAATATGAACGACGCGCAACATCAATTTCTGGCGTTGGTTGGGCGGCCACCGGCCCGGCTGACCGTCGAACAAGCAGCCTGGGTGCTCGGTTGCCAGCCGCATGATCTGGCGATCCTCATTTCATCGCGTCTGCTCAAACCGCTCGGCAACCCGACTTCAAACGGACTGAAGTTCTTTTCCACGGTAGAGGTCATGGAAATGGGCAAAGACCGAGCCTGGTTGGCAAAGATGACGCAAGCCATCAGCCAACACTGGCACAAGAGAAACTTGCATCAGAAAAGCCACTCTCGAAATGAAGCGCAGAACGGTTTGTCGGTGGATTCGGAGATGATACATGAGCCACATGATCTTCGAGGCTAGGGAGCCACACTAACAGCCCCTCCAAGTTGTTCACTGCGAGGTATGGGCAAAGCCATTGTCTTTATATCTCATATTTGCGAGGAAAGGGAAATTGCAATCGCTTTCCGAGAGCTGGTTTCTTCCAGTTTTCTCGGCTTGATCGAGGTGTTTGTTTCTTCCGATGAACATAGTGTTGCAATGGGGCAAAAATGGCTTAACAACATTACCCAAGCTTTACAAACATGCGCCGTGGAGGTGGTTTTGTGCAGCCCTCAGTCGGTGAAACGGCCTTGGATCAATTTTGAGGCGGGGGCCGGCTGGATCCGCGATATTCCCGTAATTCCACTTTGCCACTCCGGTATTGAACCGTCCACCTTGCCGCTGCCGCTCAATCTGCTCCAGGCCGCCAAAGCCAGAGAGGTAGCCAGCTTGCAGTTGATTTTTCCGGTGCTTGCTCAGGCAATAGGCGCACAGGTGCCAAAGGTTGATTTCTCTGAGTTCGTGGCCAAGGTGAAAGAATTTGAAATTGCTTACACCTTCTGGGATGAATGCAATGCTTCCTTTGCAAAAATCAACGGCCTTGACGGAAAAATCATTCCACATTTGCGTACAAACCAAGGGCTTACGTTAAACCTTACTGAAACTCAAATTGGATGGTTGGAGGGATTCATGCACTTCCTCGAAAAGCACGACATTTTGAAGGTCCAGCGCCAGGGTTTTACCCACATGACAGGGCAAGGAGTTTTTCATGGATGCTCGTTGATTCCGTTGTCAAAACTACAGACGATACTTGCAGACCCGCACTTTCGCATATAGCGCCTTTTTGCCTGCGCTGGGGTAGGCGGGATTATTGATTCACCGCCATTGCCATTGGCAGTATTTTCCGTTCATAGTCCTCCAACGAAGGAACAACAACCTTTGCCTTTCTGGAATACGCCCGCACGAACGCTTTGGAACTGTGCCCAAGGGCCTGCTGGGCGAACCGCTCCGGCATCCCGACCGTCTTGGCCCTTTCCGCCCAGGCGTAGCGGTAGCTGTGGAGTGAAATGCCGGTAATCCCTACGGTCTTGAGCCGTTTGATGAACATCTTGGCGCGATGGTTTTCCTTTATCCGCGTCATGCGTGGGAACAATGGGCCAAACTTTGGAAGGGATTCCAAAAGAGCGGCAGCCTCGGCGCCGAACGTGATAACCACTGGTACGCTGGTTTTGCGGCGGTGGTAAGAAATGGTGTGATCTTTCCAGTCAATGTCTTCGGCGGTCAATTCCGCAATGTCAGTTTGCGAGCCGCCCAGGTGCCACAAGAATTGATAATACGCCCGGATTTCGGGATTGCGCTCGCGCTCGATAATCCTCTGGTGTTCCTCAAATGTAATCGCCCGGCGCTCCTTGTGCTCGACGGTGGGCCATTTCAGCCTTGGGAGCACAGGCCACGGAAGCCAGTGCATCCCCACCGCGAAATTGTGCAGACGGCGCAAGAACATATTGGTGGAGATGGTGCCGGCGTCCAGCACCTGCAAGAAGTGTTCGGATGCTGTCTCGATGAGCTTTCGGCGGCGGATGAGATCAAAGGCCCGGTCCCTCATGGCCGAAGCCCACCGCGCTTGCGTCGGGCCGTTCTTGAGCGGCAGCATGGCCTCCATGACATCCTGCCATGTCCGCTGCGCCCAATGTCGCATCGGCGTGCTGCAAATAGACCTGGGCGATTTGCAGGTTCATGGCCGGTTGCCGCGTGGCCTCGTTTTTGGTGTTCAGGAGGGTGATGGCTTCGCCCTCGTCTTTGGTGCGCAGGCTGGTTTGTTTGCCAGTCGCCGTTTCTTCGCAGTAGAAAACGCCCGCCCGCCGGAACAAGATGAATCGTTGTTTCATGTCTGATTCACTGAATTGTGAACCAGTCCAGTCGTTTCGCGTTAGCGAGTACTGGGCGAGTTTCAGCGGAGTACTGGCGAATTGTGGGCGAGTAGTTGTTCCGCGCCTCAATTCACTGACACTTTCACTGACAGTGGCCAGTCCGGCGCTCGTAAACCGTTGCCGCACACTCGGTTAGGAATGGAGCCAGTTGCCGGACTTGGACCAATGGGCCAAACCCCGGGCCAAACCCCATCACCGCGGATTACGTGAGGGGCCCGGGTTATTTGATGACCGACGGGGGGCGTACTCCAATGACGGCAGCGCCAGACCTGTAAACTGGAAGAGCAAGACGCCATAACCGCGAGAACCGCGAACGCCATCTTCCCAAGGTAGGCGCGTGGCGCCAACCTTGGGCTTTGGGACGATGCCCTGTTGGGGCATGAATGTGGGCCAGCCCCAACGGGGCTGTGTCCTCCAGCCCAGGGTTGCGAGGCACGAGCTACCCTGGGTAAGAGATTCAAAATGGAAACAACCCCAACGGGGTTGGGACAAATCGGGTGGCGCGCGATGTGCGGGTCACAACCCCGTTGGGGTTGATGAACGGCGAACGCCATCTTCCTTTGGGACGATACCCCGTTGGGGCATGAACGGGTCAATCCCACACATATTTCTCATCCCATTCGATTTCGTGTTTGCGGAGCAACGTCCGCAACTCGTCCTGAAAATTCATCTTCCGGTGATGTTCCTCCTGTCCGGCGATGTATTGCTTTACCTGTTCCAGATTCGACTGGCTCACGGAGAAATCCGCGTAGCCGCCCTGCCACTCGAAGTCTGCGCAATCGCGGCCTTGCGCCTTCAACCATCCGTTCGAGACGCGCTTGACTTCCTTGACCCAATCGGCCTGCGTGATGGTGCGGCCAAGACGCGCAAGAATATGGACATGATCTTCGACCCCGCCGACCAAGATGGGAGGACATTCCAAGGTTTTAGAAATGCCGCCGAGTTGCGAATGCAAGGCGTCACGCACCGCCTTGTCGCGGAGGAATGGGCGACGTTCTTTGGTCGAGAAAACCAGATGGATGTAAACAGCAGAGAGGGATTGCGGCATAATTCAGGAGGTTTGGCACAACCCCGTTGGGGTTGTGAGTGGCTTGGGATGTTGACCCAGGGTAGCTCGTGCCTCGCAACCCTGGGCTTTGAGACAATACCCCGTTAGGGTATCCAAATCTTTGGGACAATACCCCGTTGGGGTATCCGAGGCGTCCATGTGCCCGCGCAGCTGGAAGTCAAGCCCGCCGCCTGAATTGCCGGAGTATTTAATGTTGCCGGTGTCCGCCATGCCCGTGGTTATAGGGCACAAATGGTTTTGCGACAAGCGAAACGCGAGAACGGTTTTCCCGTCGGCAGGGGCGGTGGGAAAGCGGCGCTGGCGCGGCCGCACTCCAAGACGCTGGCGCGCCCAGCGGGTGCGAACGGGATGGTGTCTGCCCATTGCCTCAATCATCCTTGCCCAGGACTGGCTGATGGGCTAACTTGTTCGCGTTATGGATGAACAATTGCCAACTCCCGAGCCGGAAACTCCCCGCCCGCCCAGCCCCCCGCCGCCTTTGCCGGCCGCGCCGCCCGTCATTGGTTCCATCACCATGCCGCCGGTGCCGCCGCGGGCAGGCGCCGGCTGGAAGGTCTTGTGCCTCATTCTCTTCATCTTGCTCGTCCTGGTTGTCTTCGGCCGCGGCCTGACCCGCAGGTTTGCCCCGCATGTCCGCGTGGCCAGCGAGATGAGCCGGAACCTGGAAGAAGTCGTCATGGAAAGGAACAACTCCCCCAACAAAATCGCCACCATCGAAATCACCGGCGTCATCACCGGCGGCGAAATGGACCAGACGGACATGGATTTCACCGACTACATCAAGGAACAATTCAAGCAGGCGGGCAGCGACAACGATGTCAAGGCCGTCATCCTCAAAGTCAATTCTCCCGGCGGCGAAGTGCTCGCCTCCGATGATATTTACAACATCATCAGAAAATTTGAGGACAAGCACAAGGACAAGCCCGTGGTTGTTTCCATGGGCGCCCTGGCCGCTTCCGGCGGTTACTACATCTCCTCCCCGTGCCGCTGGATTGTCGCCAACGAGCTGACCCTCACCGGCAGCATCGGCGTCATCATGCACGGCTACAATTATCGCGTCCTCATGGACAAAGTCGGCGTGCGCCCCCTGGTTTTCAAGAGCGGCCGCTTCAAGGACATGTTGAGCGGCGAGAGAGAGCCGGACACCGAGAAACTCACTCCCCAGGAACAAAAAGACCGCGATGAGGAAGATCAAATGGTCCAGAGCATCATCAACGAAACCTACGACAAATTCAAAGAGGTCGTCCAATCCGGCCGCCAATGGGCCGCCGCCCAAAATGGCTCGGAAGGCCATCCCCTGGTCGAAAAATGGGAGGAGGTCGCCGATGGCCGCGTCCTGACCGGCAAGAGCGCCCTCCAACTCGGTTTCGTGGATGAACTGGGCGACTTTAACACCGCCGTCAAGCGCGCCGAAACCCTGGCCGGCATTTCCAACGCCACCCTCGTCGAATATCGCGTGCCTTTTGATCTCGGCTCCGTCCTCGCCCACGTCTTTGGGAAGACCGCCACCCCCGCCTTGAAAGTGGATTTGGGGTTTGACCTGCCCAAGCTTCAAGCCGGTTACCTTTATTTCATGGCTCCCACCGTTGTCCCGCACTGAGAGCGCGTTTCTTCAATGGAAGACGGTCTCTTGCAAAGCGGTTGCCGGCTCTCCCGGATCTGGCGCAGGCTTGGAGCGGCGGCCCTCCTCTTGACCCTCCTCATGGCCCTGCCAGCCTGGCCGGCGGAAAGACAAGTCCTCAAAGGCCAACTGCCGGCGGCAGTCCCGGGGCTGGACCCGGTGGACCGGCTGGCGGCCACCCAGCAACTGCATCTGGCCATCAGCCTGCCGCTGCGCAACCGGGAATCCTTGACCAACCTCCTCAAGCAACTCTACGATCCGGCCAGCCCGGCCTTTCACCACTTCCTTAATCCCGACCAGTTCACCGCCTCCTTTGGGCCTACGCAAAGTGACTACCAGGCCCTCCTGGCTTTCGCCAAGTCCAGCGGCTTCAACGTCGTCGCTACCCACCCCAACCGCCTCTTGCTGGAAGTCGGCGCGTCGGTGGCGGACATTGAAAAGACCTTCCACGTGAAAATGCGCCTTTACCCGCACCCGGTGGAGCATCGCGCCTTTTACTCCCCCGATGTCGAACCGTCCCTGGACCTGGATGTTCCGGTGCTGGCCATCGCCGGCCTGAATAATTTCCTGATCCCGCACCCCGCCTCCCTCCATGCCCGCCGCGTGGCCCAGCCGCAGGAACCCGCCCCCAACGGCGGTTCCCTAGGCGGGTTGTACATTGGCCTGGACTTCCGCAGCGCCTACCTGCCGGGTGTGGCGCTCAATGGCGCGGGCCAGTCTGTTGGCCTGATGGAGTTTGACAGTTACTATCCTGCCGACATCACCAGCTACCTGGCCATCCCCCAGGGCGGGTTGACCAACTCAACCGTTGCCTTAAGCAACATCGTCTGCGGAGAGATCGGCACTCCAGGAGCCGGCAACCTGGAAGTCGCGCTGGACATTGACATGGCCATCTCCATGGCCCCGGGATTATCCACCGTCTATGTCTATGAAGCGACCAACGACACCTCCTATGCGGACGTCATCTTGAACCGCATGGCCACCAACACCCTCTGCCGGCAACTGAGCAGCTCCTGGGACGGGTTCCTCGATCCCGGCGTCGAGCAGGTCTTCCTGGAATTTGCCGCCCAGGGACAATCCTTCTTCGAGTCTTCCGGCGACAGCGGAGCCTATTTCCCGTCGGGCAACCCCGTGGTTCCGCCGTGCGACAACCCCAACATCACCGTCGTCGGCGGCACCACCTTGAGCACCACCGGCCCGCAAGGAAACTGGGTCTCCGAAACAACCTGGAGCTGGTTCACCTCCCCCGAAATTGGCCAAACCAACAATGCCAGCAGCGGCGGCATCAGCCCCTCCTGCCCCCTGCCCCTCTGGCAGCAGGGAATCAGCATGTCCGCCTGCCAGGGTTCCACCAACTTCCGCAACATTCCCGATGTCGCCATCGTGGGTAACAATGTTTACATCTTTGCCGATCAAGTCATTGGTTACGAGATCGGCGGCACCAGCGTCTCAACCCCGTTGTGGGCCGGCTTCACCGCCTTGGTCAATCAACAAAATGCCGCCTTGGGGCTGCCGCCGGCGGGCTTTTTGAACCCCGCCCTCTACGCCGTTGGCCGCGGCGCCAACTACTCCTCCTGCTTCCATGACATCACCGCCGGCAACAACACCAACTTCAACGCCAGCGCGAGCCAGAACGCCGACAATCCGAGCTACGCCGAAAACTTCGTCAATACCAACCTCTTCTTTGCCGTTCCCGGCTACGACCTTTGCACCGGCTGGGGCACTCCCATCGGGAGCAATCTCATCAACGCCCTGGCCTCCCCGCTCGTCCAAAATGGCGGCTTTGAGACCGGCAATTTCACCGGCTGGACCCTGTCCGGAGCACGCAAGGACAATCTGGTCGCCGCCACCAATTCCAGCCTCTTTGCGGGCCTCCCCGCCTCCACCATCGCCGCCTACATTTACTCGGGCGCCTGTTCCGCCCTGTTGGGCCAATCCGGCGCGGATGCCTACCTGAGCCAAACCCTTCCCACTCTTCCCGGCCAGCCCTACTTGATCTCCTTCTGGTTCGCCAACCCGGGGCTGTTGACCGGCGGCAATGTCACTCCAAACCACTTCCAACTCCAGTGGAACGGCGCCGCTCTTTTCAACCAGACCAACCTGGGCGCTTTTTCCTGGACCAACCTGCAATTCATCGCCGCCGCCGCCGCCAACAACACCACCCTCCTGTTCGGCGCGCGAAATGACAACGACTTTTTTAGTATTGACAACGTTTCCGTCCAACCCGTCCCCGCCCCGCTTTTCACCCAGGCCGCCTGGTCCAACGGCGCCGTCACACTGAGTTGGACAGCCCTGGCCGGTCTGGCCTGCCAATTGCAATACGCCACCAATCTCCCCGCCGCCAACTGGCTCAACCTGGGCGGCCCCATCACCGCCGCCAACGGCCTCTTCACCACCAACCTCGTTCTCCCGGCCGGCCCGCAGCGCTTCTATCAACTCCTTCTGCTTCCCTAGTATTCGGCCCATGAAACGCCTCACCCTTTTTCTGGCAGCGCTCGGCTCCTGTTTCGTCGCCGCCTTCGCCCAAACCCCGCCCCAACCCGCCGGCGCCAATCTCCTCCTCAGCCTTCCGCCGCCGGTGCGCCGCACCGTCCTCGACCAGTCGGGCGATGAAACCCTGGACGCCGTCACCCGCACCAACACCGCCGACGAACCACTCGTTTTCCAAGTCCACGCCGCCGGCAAGGACGGCAAAACCCGCCAGATGAGCGTCGCCGCCGACGGCAAATTGCTTGACAAGCAAGTCTTCCTCGACGAATTGCCCGTCCCCGTCCGAAAGTCCATCCAAGCCCTGCTGGCGGGCGGCAAGCTGGACGACATCACCAAAAACATTGACGATACCTTCACCGAATCCTACGTCGTGGACATGTCCCGCGGCCCCACCAATCGCCAATTCACCGTGGACGACCAGGGCGAATTGCTGGAAATGCAGGTCTTCCTCTCCGAAACCCCGCCCGCCGTCCAACATTGCATCCAGGCCAAATCCGCCGGCGCCACCCTCGGCGACATCACCCAATCTTTCGACGACCAGGACTACGACGTCGCTTACGATGTCGAAATGACCAAAGCCGGCACGACCCGCGGCTTCACCGTCAGCACCAACGGGCAACTGCTCGACGAGCAAGTCTTCCTCCAGGAAACCCCGCCCGCCGTCCAAAAATCCATTCAGGCCCAGTCCAAACGCGGCCGCCTGGGCGACATCAAAAAATCAACCGAGGATGGAGAAACCTACTACCAGGTGGACGTCATCTCCGGCCGCAAAACCGTCACCGTCACCTTCGACGCCGCCGGCGCCTTCTGGGGGGAAGAGGAAGACATGCTGTGGGCCGATCTGCCGCCCGACGTCAAACGCGCCTTGAAACCCCTCCAAGGCCTCTCCCAAATCACCGACATCAACCGCACCACCGAAGGCGCCAACACCACCTACCAAATCCAACTCCGCGACGGCCAAAAAAAACGCTCCCTCAACTTCAAATCCAACGGCGCCCTCATTCCTTAACGATTCGGGTATCCAACTCCCTCCAAATTTTCTTCTCGACAAATCCAATGGCGTTGTTAAAATGAACATACCCACATTCCTCAATTTCAATGTGGGTATGTTTCTTTTCAGATCGGTTCATAATCGGTCTGCATTTGGGACGCCCCCGCCCTCACAGCCAATCCTTTTGGTTGCCTCTTCGTAGCGCGGTGCTATCCACGAGAATTGCGCATTCCCGGCGGACTTTTCCGAATCGTCTTGCTGAATGACAAATGACAAATTCTCAATTCAGCCCCGGCGCTTTGGTTGCGGCATCAGCCGCGCCAAGTCTTTGCGTCTGCGTTTAATCCATGCCCAATGCTTCCGGCTAATCTGTCACCTTCAAGTTTGACGCCAGAACGGCCCTCAGTTAGAATCTCTAATAATCGGCAAGCAATGAGACAATCCCTATGAAAACCACATGGCCCTTCCTTTTGGCTTTTCTCCTCCTGGCCGCGCCGGCGGCGGTCCAAGCCCAATTCACTTACAGCACAAATGCCGACAACACCCTCACCGTCACCGGCTATTCCTGGCCTGGCGGCGCTGTGACCATTCCCGGCGCCAACGACGCCGGCCTGCTGGTCACAAGCATCGGGGCTAACGCATTTTATGACAACAAGAGCTTCACCAGCGTCACCATTCCCGAGGGCATCACCAGCATCGGGCCGACGGCCTTCCAGAACTGCGGCATACTCGCCACCGTCACGATTCCTGCCAGCGTCACCAACATCCTTGCCTGCAGCACCGCCAGCATCGGGGATTTCGCCTTCGCCTCCTGCGCCAGCCTCACCAACGCCACCATCGCCGACGGCGTCACCGGCATTGGCAACAATGCCTTCAACGGCAGCGGCCTGACCAGCCTCACGATTCCCGCCAGCGTCACCAACATCGGGAGTTATGCTTTCAAGTTCTGCACCAGCCTGAGCAGCGTCACCATTCCCGCCAGCGTCACCAACATCGGGGATGCTGCGTTCTGCTTCTGCGGCAGCCTGACCAACGTCACCATTCCCGGCAGCGTCACCAGCATCGGGGATGATGCATTCCAGGGCTGCACGAACCTGACTGCCGTCACCATTCCCGGCAGCGTTGCCAACATCGGGAATTATGCTTTCTACTGCTGCACAAGCTTGACCAGCGTCACCATTCCAGGCAGCGTTACCAACATCGGCGAAGGCCCGTTCCAAGACTGCGCCAGCCTGACAAGCGATACAGGTGAACACAAACAATTCGTTTTACAGCAGTTTGAATGGAGTGTTGTTCGACATTACCCAATCCACGATCTTTGAATATCCCGGGGGGCAAGCGGAAGTTACACCATTCCCGGCAGCGTCACAAACATCGGGGATTATGCGTTCTCTTACTGCTCCATCCTGGCCGGCGTCTATTTCACGGGCAACGCTCCAACCGCCGATTCCACTGTGTTCTCAGGCGACATCAACCCGACGGCCTACTATTTGCCCGGCACAACCGGCTGGGCTGAATTCTCCGGCAATACCGATCTGCCGGTTGTCCTGTGGAACCCGCTCATCCAAACCAGCGGCCCCAACTTTGGCGTGCAGACCAATTACTTCGGATACAACATCACCGCCACAAACAACTTTACCGTCGTGGTGGAAGCCTGCGCTAACCTGGCCAACCCTGTTTGGGTTCCCCTGACGACCAACACGCTTGTCAACGGTTTATCTTATTTCAGCGAACCCTTTCAACCCGCCGCTTCCGCCCGCTTCTACGCCCTCGTCATGCCCTGACAGCCGCACAAACGTCTCTTTTTCGGGGAGCGCGGGCGCCCTCGCCTGCCGTGTTCGGCGCCTCGCCGAACACATTCCCCATCAATCCTCGGCTACACCATTTCTTAAACCGCTCTAACGGGTCCAACCTCAAAAAAGACCCATGTTTGCAAGGGTCCTAACGCGTTAACGCCCCAGACCCCTCGAATAAGCTTGACAAATCGCCAGCACTATGCTTCAATTGGAAGTATGAGAGACGAAGTGCCAGTCCAATTGCCGGGCAAGGCGGGGCCAACCCCCGTCAAACGACTCCGCCAGTCCCGCGTGTGCGACCGCCCACCGTGTGCGACCGCCCACCATGGGCGTCAATAAAGGCAAATAAAGCCAAAAAAAACATTCTTACGATACGAAATGCCAAAATCGGTGCATACCACGCCCTGGGCGGCCACTACCTTCAGCCTTACGGTCAGTCGTGCCTATTCAAGGCTAATCAAGGCTAATCAAGGTAAATCAAGGTAAAAAAACTGGAACATCATCACACGAAATGCCAAAACCGGAATAGTGCGCGCCGTGCGCCACTTCTGCTTTCCGCCCCTGTCCTCCGGAGCCTTGGCGAAGGAGGATTCCCCCTCACCCTTCCGCCTCATTGCGGAGCAAGTCCCACCGGCTCTTTTTTGCTTGTTTGGCCGCAATCACCGCGTACATTGCCACTGACGGTCTGAGGAAATGTTAGCAGACGACTCGCAATAACTCTATGGATGTCAAACTGCCTCCGCTCGGAGAAGGCGCTGATTCCGGCAATGTCGTGACCATCCTGGTCAAGGCAGGCGATCAAATCGCCAAAGGCCAGGGGATCATTGAGCTGGAAACCGGCAAAGCCGTCGGCACAGTGCCCGCTTCCGCCGCCGGCACGGTCGCCAAAATCTTCGTCTCGGTGGGCGACAAAATCTCCGTCGGCCAGGCCATCCTTTCCCTCGAATCCGCGGCAGCCGCTCCGGCCGCCAAATCCGCCCCGGCCAAACCGCCGGCCTCCCAACGCCGCGCCGGCGCGCCCGCGCCCAGGCCGCTGGCGGAACCGGCCTCCGGGCCGGAGCCTGTCGCCGAGGAGCCGGACGGCGGCCCGGAACCGCCGGCCTCCCCTTCCCTCCGCCGCATGGCGCGGGAGTTGGGCATTGATCTGCGAAAAATTCGCGGCAGTGAAAATGGCGGGCGGATCGTCATCGGCGATGTCCGCGCTTACCTCCAACGCCTCCAACAGCTTGCCGCCCAGCCCCGCGCCGCCGCCGCTGCCGGCCCGGCCAAGCCGCCGCCGGAACGCATTGATTTCGCCAAGTGGGGGCCGGTCACCCGGCGTCCCCTCACCCACTTGCGCAAAGTCATCGCCGAGCAGATGGGACGGACCTGGAACGCCGTGCCGCGCGTCACGCAGTTTGACCAGGCCGACATCACCGCCCTGGAAGACCTTCGGAAAAAACACGCCGCCGCCTTTGAGCAGAAGGGCGCGCGCCTGACCCTCACCTCCTTCGCGCTCAAGATCGTGGCCGGCGCTCTGCAAAAGAATCCCGTTTTCAACACCAGCCTGGATGAAGCCGCCGGCCAATTGGTTTGGAAGGAATACTTTCACATCGGCCTGGCCGTGGACACCGAACAGGGCCTGATCGTGCCGGTGCTGCGCGATGTGGATAAGAAAAACCTCCTCCAGCTTTCCAAGGAACTCGCCGATCTAGCCGCCAAAACCCGTGACCGCAAAGTTTCCCTGGCCGATTTGCAGGGCGCTTCCTTCACCATCTCCAACCAGGGCGGCATTGGCGGCGGACATTTCACCCCCATCGTCAACTCCCCCGAAGTGGCCGTCCTCGGCTTGGGCCGGGGCGCGTTGCAACCGGTCGCCCGCCAGGGCGGCATCACCTCGCGCCTGATGCTGCCCCTGGCCCTTTCTTACGATCATCGCGTCATTGACGGGGGCGCCGCCGTGCGATTCATTCTCGATTTGGTGCGGGGCTTTGAGAATTTCGACCCGAAGGAACTGGAACAGGCCTGCTAAAGAATCTCCATGGATCCCATTCATACTGAAATCATGGTCCTGGGCGCCGGCCCGGGCGGTTACGCCGCCGCCTTCTACGCCGCGGACCTCGGCAAAAAAGTCATCCTGGTCGAGCAGGACAAGAAGCTCGGCGGCGTCTGCCTCAATCGCGGCTGCATTCCTTCCAAGGCCCTGATCTACGGCACCAGGATGATCATCGAGGCGCGCGAATCGGCCCACCGCGGCATCACCTTCGCCCCGCCCCAAATCGAATTGGAAAAACTCCGCGCCTGGAAGAATTCCATCGTCGAAAAACTCTCCGGCGGCGTCGCCTTTCTCGCAAAAAAACGCGGCGTCCAGATCCTGGCCGGACGCGGCTATTTCGAAAGTTCCCAAACCTTGCGCGTGGAAACTTCCCAAGGCCAGCAGTTGGTCCATTTCCAGAAAGCCATCGTCGCCGTCGGCTCCAATGCCGCCCTGCCCAAGGCCTTCGACCTGGGCAATCCCCGCGTCATGACCTCCACCGAGGCGCTGGAAGTCGAAGAAGTGCCGGTGGATTTGCTCGTCATCGGCGGCGGCTACATCGGGATGGAATTGGGCACCGTCTATGCCAACCTCGGCAGTAACGTCGTCCTGGTCGAAGCCATGGACTCCCTCCTCAGCGGCGCGGACCCCGACCTGGTGCGGCCCGTTTTCAAATACGCCCAGGCCGCCTTTCGCGGGCTGCGTTTCAATACCAGGGTCACCAGCATGGCCACCAAAGGAAAAAAAATCCTCGTCGCCACCGAGGGCCTTGACAAATCTCCCAAGGAGGACCTTTTTGACCGCGTCCTCGTCTCCGTCGGGCGCGTGCCGCGCTGCCGCGATCTCGGTTTGGAAAACACCAAGGTCGAGCAGGACGAGCGCGGCTTCATCAAAGTCAATGAAAAGCAGGAAACGAACGACCCGGCCATTTTGGCCATCGGCGACATCGCCGGCGGTGTTTTGCTTGCCCACAAAGCCACCAAGGAAGGGCGCATTGCCGTGGAAACCATTGTCGGCGAACCCAGCACCTCCGCCGGCGTCATTATTCCCGCCGTCGTCTTCACCGATCCAGAAGTCGCCTGGTGCGGCCTGACCGAGGCGGACGCCAAAGCCAAAGGCATTGCACACCAAGTCGCCAAATTCCCTTGGAGCGCCTCCGGCAGGGCGCTGACCTTTGACCGCATTGACGGCCTGACAAAATTAATTATTGACAGTGAAACGGAGCGGATCTTGGGGGTGGGCATTGTTGGGCACGGCGCGGGAGAACTCATCTCAGAGGGCGTCGTGGTAATTGAAATGGGCGGCACCGTGCGCGACCTGGCCGAGTGCGTCCATCCGCATCCCACCTTGTCCGAGACCATCATGGAAGCGGCGGAAGTTTTCTACCACCACGCCACCCACTCCTTCTCGCCCAGGAAAGACCAGGAGTAAAATGGGCAATCCCTTAATCGAACGCATGGCCCGCGCAGCAGAGCACATCGCGGATCTTGTGCCGCACCAGTTCTTTGACGCGCAAGCGGGCGGGGCCGAGATATTTCCGGGGGTCGAACTCCTTGGGGTTCTCCCACAGGCATTTGCGGATGGCCGCGGTCATGGCGAGTCTTAAATCGGTGTCTATGTTCACTTTGGTGCAGCCAACCCGGCGGGCCTCTTCAATGTCGGCTTCCGGCACCCCGGCGGTGTCTTCGCCCAGTTTGCCGCCGTACTTGTTGATGTCCTGGACCAGGTCCTTGGGCACGCTGGAGGCGCCGTGGAGGACCAGAGGATAATCGCCCAGCCCATTATCCATGAGCGCCTTCTTGATGGCTTTGAGACGGTCCAGGTCCAGGCGTTGCTCCCCTTTGAATTTGTAAGCGCCGTGGGAGTTGCCGATGGCCACCGCCAGGGAATCCACGCCGCTCTGGCGCACAAAGGCCACCGCTTCTTCGGGATTAGTGTAAGCACCTCCCTTGGAATAACTTCCGCCCGCCTCGCCATCGTCGTGCTGGGCGCCAACGAGCATCCCCAATTCCCCTTCCACCACGCAATTGTGTTTGTGGGCGTATTCGACCACCCGGCGGCAAAGTTCGACGTTCTTGGCGAACGCTTCGTGGCTGCCATCTATCATCACACTGGTAAAGCCTTCATCAATGCACTCCTTGCAAAGCTCAAACGTATCCCCATGATCCAGATGAACGGCGATGGGAATGTTGGACGTGGAAATAGCCGCCTCAATCAGTTTCTTCAGATAGAACGGATTGGCGTATTGACGGGCGCCTTTGGAGATTTGGAGCATCAAGGGGGCCTTCTCCTCCTCGCAGGCCTCCACAATGCCCTGGAGCAGCTCCATATTGTTGACGTTGAAGGCGCCGAGCGCGTATTTGCCCTTCAGGGCCTTGGCGAACAGGTCTTTGGTATGTGTCAATGGCATATTTCGCTGGTTTTCGCTGATCCTCTCGCATATTAGGAAATGAAGGACGGATTGTAAAGCGGGGAAGGAAGTCATTTGGGCGGGCGGTTCCATTTCCTGGTCAAGCCGCTCCCAATCCATATCCTAGACCCCCTCTTGCCCTCTGTCGGTCGGGCAGGATTACCATTACCATTAAAAAGAGGAAGACTGCTGTTCGGATTTGATTTTGGCGCCGATTACTGCTGTGATCCACGCTTATGCAACAGGGTTTTGCGGTCTCGGGGCTTTGGCAGGGGGATTTCGACGACGCCGGAATGCGGGACTGGGCCATTGATTTGCGGGCGCAATTGCGCGCCCCACGGGTCTCCCTGGGGCTGGTGTTTATGACCCCAAAGTATTTTCCGGCGGCCACCCAGATTCTGGAGTTGATTCGCGTCCACGGCCAGGTGCCGCTGCTGCTGGGGTGTTCGAGCACCGGATTGATTGTGGGCGGGCGGGAATGGGAAGACAAACCCGGCGTGGCTCTGTCGCTCTTTTCACTTCCGGGAGCGCAGTTGCGCGGATTGCGCTTCACCCAGGAGCAGGTGGAAGAATCCAATGGGCCGGGCTACTGGCACATCGAAACGGGGCTGGACGCCAGCCAGGTCAATGGCTGGCTGGCCTTCGCGGACCCTTTTCACCTGGACGCGGAGGCGCTTTTGCGCGCCTGGAACCAGGCTTATAAGGCGCGGCCCATCCTCGGCGGGCTGGCCAGCGGGAATCCCACCGAGCAAACGACGCAGGTTTATTTGAATGGAGACGTCTTTCAGGAAGGCGGCGTGGCGCTGGCGGTGGCCGGAGCGGTGGAAATGGTCAGTGTGATTTCCCAGGGTTGCACGCCGATTGGGGAGACCTGGACGATCACCAAAGCAGAGGGGAATTTCGTCCACCAAATCGCCAATCGCCCGGCGTATGAAGTTCTGGCCGAAACATTCGGCAAGCTGTCCGCCCAGGAACAATTGCAGGCGCGCGGGAATTTATTCATCGGCCTGGTGGTCAACGAATATCTGGAGGATTTTCACCAGGGCGATTTTCTGGTGCGCAATATCCTGGGCGCCGACCCGCAATCCGGCAGCCTGGCCGTGGGAGCATGGCCGCGCCAGGGACAAACGCTGCAATTTCAGCGTCGCGACGCGGCGGCGGCGGATCTGGACATGAAGCTGCTGCTCGACCGCCTGGCGGGGCAGTTGGGCAAACGGCGGGTTTATGGAGGCTGCCTGTGCAGTTGCAACGGGCGGGGACACCGCCTCTTCGGCCAGATGGACCACGACGCCAGCCTGGTACAGGCCAGGATCGGGCCGGTTGAGTTGACGGGCTTCTTTTGCAATGGAGAGTTGGGGCCGGTCGGGGACCGGAATTTTTTGCACAGTTACACCGCCTCCCTGGCGCTCTTTGCGGAGAAGGGGTAAGCGCGGAAATGCGGGCGGCGGATTGAAAGGCAAGCCGGATTAGACACCAACTTCGTCCCCAGCCAGTTTGCGGTACAGGGTGGCGACGCTCACGTTGAGAAGTTGGGCGGCTTTTTCCTTGTCGCCCCCGGCCAGTGCCAGGGCGCGGTTGACGTAGGTGAGTTCCTGCTCGCGCAGAAAATCCTTCAGCGGCCCCAGCGCCTGGGACGCGGGATGGCCGGAATTTGCCTGGGCATGGATCGGGTTGGCCGGCATGGCGGAGGCCTCTTCCGGGAGAGTTTCGGGTATTTCAACCAACTCCTCCGTGTCGTCGGCCGAGGTCTGGCGGCGAACGGCGGGAGGCAAATCAAGGACCTTGATGGTGCCGCCTTCGCACAACGCGCAGGCGCGTTCAATCGCGTTTTCCAATTCGCGCACGTTGCCCGGCCAATCGTACGCCGCCAGCACATCCAAGGCCTTGCGCGTGATTTGAAATGGCTTGCCGGAGCGCGGGTTGATCTTGCTGCGGAGAAAGTGGACCGTCAGGACGGGAACATCCTCGCGGCGCTCGCGTAAATTGGGCAAATTGATGGGGATCACGTTGAGGCGGTAATACAGGTCCTCGCGGAACTGGCCTTTCTTGACTATCTCTTCCAGCGGCTCGTTGGTGGCGGCGAGCACGCGGACGTTGACGCTGGTAGCGATGTTGTCGCCCACCCGACGGACTTCGCGTTCCTGCAGCACGCGCAGCAGGCGGCTTTGCAGCACCGGAGGCATGGAGCCGATTTCGTCCAGGAAAATCGTGCCGCCGTCGGCCTCCTGGAAAAGGCCCTTCTTGTCGTTGATGGCCCCGGTAAAGGCGCCTTTGCAGTGTCCGAAAAGTTCGGATTCCAGGAGGTTCTCGGGCAGGGCGCTGCAATTGATCGGGATGAACGGGGCAAATTGGCGGCGGCTGTTGAAATGGAGGGCGCGGGCGACCAGTTCCTTGCCCGTGCCGCTTTCGCCGAGGATCAGGATGGTGCTGTCGGTGTCGGTGACCCGCTCGATCATCTTGAAGACCTCCTGCATCTGGGGCGAGTTGCCGATGAGTTGGTTGAACTGGTATTTTTTCTTCAGTTGTTTCTTGAGGTAAATGTTCTCCGAGATGGCGTCGTTGTACGTGAGGGCGCGGCGCACGCAGAGCCGAAGATCATCCACTTTGAAGGGCTTTTCCAAATAATCAAAAGCCCCCTTCTTCATGGCATCCACCGCGGTCTCAATGGTGGCGTAAGCGGTGATGACGATGACGGTGGAGGGCGGATTGAGGGCGCGCGCCTTTTGCAGGATTTCCAAACCGTGGGTGCGGGTTTTGTCGAGATAAAGGTCGGTGATGACAAGTTCGGGACGCTCGGTTTCCAGGGTCTCGATTGCCAGGCTGTAACTGCTGAAGGGAAACACCTCGTGGCCTTCGCGCCGAAGCAGTTCGGCGATCATCTGCACCATGGTCACCTCATCGTCAATGAGCAGGACTTTTGCCATGCGGGCACTGTATGCAAAGCCGCCGCACGGGGCAAGCGGCATCGCAAGGTTAAATAGGGTGATATTGTAGTATCAAGATGGCGCGCGGGCGGCGCTCTCAATGTTTTCCGGAAACCAGGTCGCTGAGCTTGAAAATGGGCAGGAACATGCACACCACAATGCCTCCCACCACCACGCCCAAAAACACGATCAGAATCGGCTCGATCAACGAGGTCAAGCCGTCCAGGGTCGTTTCAATTTCTTCATCCAGAAAATCCGCCACCCGTTCGAGCATGGAATCAATTTTGCCGGTTTGTTCTCCGGCGGTGAGCATGCGGATGATCATGATGGGGAAGACCGGGTGCTTGCTCAGGGCGGTGGAGATGCCTTCGCCGCGCTCGATGTCCACCGCGGCGGTTTTGAGGGCGTTTTCCATGACGACGTTGCCCACGGTGTTTTGCACGATGGTCAGGACTTCCAGGATGGGCACGCCGCTGCGGACCAGGGAAGCCATGGTGCGGGTGAAACGGGCCAGGCAGATCTTATGGGCGATCTGGCCAAAGATCGGCAGCTTGATGCGCTTGGCGTCCCAAAATGCCCGGCCCGCCGGGGTCTTGATGTAGTATAGCCAGCCGCCAATTGCCCCGCCCAGCGCCAGAAAGATCAGGACAAAATTGCCCTTCATGAAATTGCTCACGTTGATGAGGTACTGGGTGGGCGCGGGCAGTTTGCCGCCAAAGCCGGTGAAAATGTCCGCGAAAACGGGCACCACCTTCACCAGCAGGAAGACGGTAATGCCAATGGCCACGATGGTCACGGCGACCGGATACATGAGGGCGGATTTGACCTTCTTGCGCAAGCGCGCGGTGTTTTCCAGATAGGTGGCCAGCCGGGCGAGGATTTCCGCCAGCAACCCGCCCTTTTCCCCTGCGCCGACCATGGAGTAATAAAGGCGGCTGAACACCTTGGGATGTTTTTGCAGGGCGTCGGAAAAACTGTCGCCGCCTTCCACGCGGGTGGTCACGTCTTTGATGACGTCGCGCATCACTTTGTTGTCGGTCTGTTCGGCCAGGGCCTGGAGGGATTGGACCATGGCCAGGCCGGCGTCAACCATCGTGGCCAATTGGCGGGTGAAGATGACCAGGTCCGAGAGATGGACTTTGCCGCCGGCGGTCTTGCCCTTTTTGCCGAGCTTTTCGTTGATGGAAACGACCAGGAGATTGCGGTTCAACAGGGCGGCCACCGCGCTGGCCTCGCTGGAGGCCTCCACCGAACTGCGGATTTCCCGTCCCGACACCGAATCCCGAGCGACATAGCTAAATGAGGGCATAGTCTTTTCTGGTCAGCCAAGTGTGCGACAAACCAGCCGGATGACAAGTTTGTAATCAAGGCGGGGCGGAAAGCAAGCGGAAAATCAGCAGAAAAGTCGAGGTTCGCCCTTGAACTTGGGCCGGGCTGCCGTAAATTATTGGCTTTGAATCCGCGCTCCGATTATCCGAGACATTACTGCGGCGTGTTCGGCATTTACGGCCACCCCAACGCGGCCGAATTGACGTATTACGGCCTCTACGCCTTGCAGCACCGCGGCCAGGAAAGCGCCGGGATTGTCTGCTGCGACGGCCGGCAATTCCGCGAGTACAAGCGGATGGGGCTGGTGTCGCAGATTTTTAACGGGGAGATCCTGCACGCGCTGGTCGGCTCGATGGCCATCGGGCACACGCGTTATTCGACCACCGGCTCGTCCCATTTGCGCAACGCCCAGCCGCTGACCGGCGACAGCAAACGCGGGCAGATCGCCATCGCGCACAACGGCAACCTGACCAACGCCGCCGTGTTGCGGGAGGAACTGGAGGAGAACCACGGCGCGGTGTTCACCACCACGGTGGACAGCGAGATTATCCTCCACTTACTGGCCCAGCCCACCGTCGGCGGGAGCGAAAACAACCTGGTGCAAACCGTGCGCCGCCTGGAAGGGGCTTATTCGCTGGCGATCATGACCGAGTCGGAATTGATCGGGGTGCGCGATCCCTTCGGGTTTCGTCCGCTCTGCCTGGGCCGGGTGGGCGAGGCCTGGGTGCTGGCGAGCGAGACCTGCGCCCTGGATTTGATTTCCGCGCGCTATGAGCGGGACGTGGAGCCTGGGGAAATCGTCATCATTGACAAGAACGGCCTGCGCTCCATCCAGGCTTTTCCCGACAAGTCGGCCCGGGCGTTTTGCATTTTCGAGTATGTCTATTTCGCGCGGCCCGACAGCAACATCGCCCGCCGCAACGTCTATAAGGTGCGGGTGAACCTGGGGCGGGAGCTGGCGCGCGAACATCCCATCGCGGCGGATGTGGTGGTGCCGGTGCCCGACAGCGGCAACTGCGCGGCGCTGGGTTACGCGCTGGCGTCGGGGATTCCGTATGAGATGGCGTTCGTGCGGAATCATTACGTGGGGCGGAGTTTTTTGCAGCCTTCGCAACTGATCCGGGACTCGGACGTGCGGCTGAAGCTCAACTTGATCACCGAGCTGGTGCGGGGCAAACGGGTGGTGGTGATTGATGATTCGATTGTGCGCGGCACGACCTCCAAAGCGCGCGTCAACAATTTGAAGGAGGCGGGGGCGAAGGAGGTGCATGTGCTGGTGAGCTGTCCGCCGCACATGAACCCGTGCGTGTACGGGATAGATTTTCCGGACCGGAGCAAGTTGATGGCGGCGAACCATTCGCAGGATGAGATCCGCACGTATCTGAACGCCGATTCGCTGGGATACTTGTCGGCGGAAGGAATGGTGCGGGCGACGGGATTGCCGCGGGAAGGCTTCTGCATGGCGTGCTACGACGGAAGGTATCCGGTGCCATACGATGCGCTGATGGACAAACATATCATGGAGCGGCGGAGGCGGCGGATCGAGAGTCTGGTGGAAGGGGTGGACAAGGAGCAGATGCAGATCAAGCTGCTATAATGCAGGCCGGAACGGTGCGTTCAAAAATAACGGAGAAATCGGAGAAATCGGAGGTTTGAGAGAGCGGAGTTTTGTCCGGGAAGGGGCAAAAAGTGGCAGGCGGTCTGAATTGCAACTATTTGCATAGGAGCATGTTATAACACACAAGTGAACCGCGGATGGGGTGTAAGTTGAGTAATATGAGTTAGTTACTTAGGTTTGAAAAACGCAAATGTCGCTTTTGGGGGTTAAACTTGCGCGGTGCGGGGTGGCTGGCTGGCGGGTTTCATGGCGGGTTGAGGGGCGGGCGTGAGGCGCGACAGGCGCGCGTCATGATCGCGCTGGCTTGGAAATCACGGGGCATCGGGGACCGTCAGGCGGCGGCGTTGTAAGTGCTGGCGGATTCGCCCTGGTAATTCTCGTAAACGTGCTCGAACAGGGCGGAACACTTCTGCCGGTAGAGGTCTGGGGAAAAGGTTGGCGGCAGGCCGGCGTCCAGCAGGTCTTCGATGGCCAGCTTGACTTGCGAGCGGGCGGTGGATTTTTGGCGCCAGTTGATCACGAGCAACTGTTTGAGCCGGGCCAAGAGTTCGCGGGCGATTTTCTTGATCTCGGCGCGCTCGGCTGGACTCAACTCCGGGGCCGGCCGCGTGAGGATGTCGAAGACGACCAACTCCTCCTCGGTCATGTTTTCGCGGACGTGCCGCTCCTGCTCGGTGGATAGGTTGCGGCTCAATTTCAGCAACTCCTGGAACAGGTCCTCAATGTTGCGGCTGCCCGCGTTGTACGAATCAATCAACTCCTCGAACTTCTCCTGAAAGTCCATGCGCGTTTTGTTGAGTCGGATCAGCTTTTCCAACTGGGCGCGAATGGCGGCTTTGAGGACTTCAATCTCGGTGTTTTTGTGCTTGGATTCCTCAAACCGCTGCCGCAACGCCTCAAAATTGATTTTCGACAGGTCAATGGCCGGCGCCGGCTTCGCGGGCATGTTGACGCCGGTGATGGAAGAGTCGAGCAACATGGCGACATCGCCCATGACGGCGGAAATGTCGGCCGGGTTTGGATTGAGCTTCGTGCGAATCGCGTCCGCGATGGCAGCGAGACATGCCACCCGGCCCAAAAACTCCAATGCCGCCAGGTCCGGCTTGACGGCACCAAAGAGGGTGCTCACCAAACGCTCATGGGCGAGGAACTCACGCCGCAACGGGTCGGGGGAAATCAGCGCGTTGACGGCGTCGTCCAGCCGTTGCAATCGCTGGATGCTGCCAGCGGAGAGTTGCTCAATTGCCGCAAGGATCACACCGCGATTGGCGCAAAATAAATCCGCCTCCGCGATGGCGTTTCGCAATTCCTCGGCCAACTTTTTCTTGTCCTGCACCGGGGATTTGCCGCCTTTGCCGGCTCCGTAGATGGCAAGCGCTTTTTCCAGGGAGGCAAAGACGTTCGCATAATCCACGATGACGCCGCTGTGCTTGCCGGGGAAAACACGGTTCGCGCGCGCGATAGTCTGCATGAGCGTGTGGTTGCGCATCGGCTTGTCCAAATAGACCGTGGAACAATTCGGCACGTCAAAGCCCGTCAGCCACATGGCGCACAGGAACACGAGGCGGAGCGGGTCTTGCGGGTCTTTGAATTTCTCGTCCAGGGGTGGCTGGGACTCGTTCATCCGCTTGCGGTGCGGCACGATGTCGAGGCCGCGTTTCTTCATCTGCTCGATTTCGTTCTGCCCCGGAGAGACAACGAGCGCCATGTCCGTTGTCCGCAACCGCCGCAAGCGTTCCTGCAACTCAACCTTTTTGTCCTCTGGCAAATCGAAGCGCCCAATCTCCGTCTCGACGCGCTGCGTCTCCGCCGTCCAATGCTTCCGCACTTTGTCGTGCATCTTCAAGGCCGTGGCCTTGTCAATGGAGACCACCATCCCTTTGCCGTTGAAACCCCGACCAAGAAAATGCCGCACGATGTCCTGGGCGACCGTTTCCAGCCGGTCGTCGCGGGTGAGGATGTGGTATTGTTTGCTCAACTCCCGTTCCAGCTTGTTTTCCTGCTCTGGATCAAGCTCCGCCGCTTCGATGAGATTGTAAATGTCGTCGTTGAGGTCCGGGTTCACCAGTTGCAATTCCGGTGTGCGGTTCTCGTAAAAGAGCGGCACGGTGGCGCCATCCTCCACCGACTGCTGGAAATCGTAAATGGAAACGTAATCGCCGAATACCTCCTTCGTCCGTTCCTCCCCGGCGATGAGCGGCGTTCCGGTGAAGGCGATGAACTTGGCCTTTGGCAGCGCGGCGCGCATGTTCAAGGCCAGCGTGTCGTACTGGCTGCGGTGGGCCTCGTCCGTCAGGACAATCACATCGGGCCGGTCGCAGAGCATTTCCGGCGTTTGGAATTTGTGGATGAGGGTGAAAACGTAGCGATGGTTCCCGCGCAACAATTCCCGCAAATGCGCCCCGCTGGTGGCGTGGCACTGGTCGCCCTCGGCCTCGCTGACCGCGCCGGTGGCTTTGAACGTCTTGGCAATCTGATCGTCCAACTCGACGCGGTCGGTCACGATTACAAAAGTCCAATTACCTGGGTGCTTCCGCAGAACTTTTTGGGAGAAGAAAACCATGGCAAAACTCTTGCCGCTGCCCTGGGTCTGCCAGAAGACGCCGCCGCGGCCATGCCCGGCCTGGCGCGCGGCCAGCATTGCGGCGATGGCGTTGTTCACGCCAAGAACCTGGTGGTTCTGTCCGATGATTTTGACCAGGCCGGCCTTGTGCTCCGAAAACAGCGTAAAATTCTCCAGCATGTCCAGCAGGCGCGGCGGGTCGCATGTCCCGCGAATCATCACCTCCAGAGATACCCGGCGGGCTTCGTCCTCGCGCTCAATACGCTTCCACTCGAAGAACCGGTCCCAATCCGCCGTGAGCGAGCCGACGCGGCTGTCTGTGCCGTTGGAGGCGATGATTAACGCGTTGAACACAAAGAGTGAAGGAATGCCGTTCTGCGGGTGCTTGTAGCTGGTGAGATTCTCATCGAAGGCCGTCCGGGCAGGGACGCCGGGTTTTTTGAACTCGATGACGACCAGCGGCAGGCCGTTGACAAACGCGACCAAATCCGGGCGGCAGGTGTAAAGCGGCCCGGTGACGCTGAGCTGGCTCACCAGGAGGAAATCGTTGTTGGCCGGGTCTTGCCAGTCAATGACCCGCACCCGCTCGGTTTTCTGCCCTCCCCGCTCCCGGTCCGGCATGGAGACTTTGATGCCCTCTTTGAGCATTTGATAAACTTCCCGGTTCGCGTGTTCCAGCGGCATCGCCGAACGGTCGCGGGTCAATTCCTCTGCGGCGGCGCTGATGGCCTCCGGTGGGAGCGCAGGATTCAACCGCTCCAAAGACGCCCGCAAACGCGAAACCAACACCACCTCGCCCGGCGTCTCGCGTCCAAGCGTGCCGTCCTTGCCGAAAACCTCCTCCAAGGCCGACACGGTTTGCCAGCCAAGCTCGGCGAACAGCCCGATGGCGGGCTGCTCGACAAGCTGTTCTTCGGAGTAGGCGTGGGCGCTCATGGCAACAGTTCGTCATGCCCAAAACGGCACATATTCAGCAAATTTTTTGGATTTGTTTTCTGGATCAGCAGGTTTGATTCGCTTCATATCGAGCGCTTCCTGAATAATTACTGAAACCATTGAACGCTGTTTCTCGGGCATTTTTAGTCGTTCGCGGAGTGACGTATTTGTCATGGCACTCCCTGAAAAATGTTTCAATACGGAGTGCTGGTAACAGGCCTCCAACCGCTCTTCAACGGACATTTGAGCATAAGTCCGCGGTGAAAAGACGGTGACCTTGAAATGACTGGGACCCGCTTCAAACTTGATGGGTGGCAGTCCATACAGTTCGATTTCCAAACCAGCCTTGAGCAAACCAGAGCCGCGCTCTTCGCAAATCTTGAAACGTCGAAAGGCACGCGCCAGCAGTTCATTTCGCGACTCCGGCTGCGTTCCGATCAGCCGGTCCAACCTCTTGGATGGAAGCAAGCCTCCCGGATTGGAAATTTCTATCCGGCCATCGAATACCTCAATCAGCGGCCCGGCGCCGGTAATGGAAAAGTCCTGGTGAATCAACGCATTGGCGATGATTTCGCGGAGGGCAATCTCTGGGTACACGGTCCTCTTTACGCGCAATGCCTGCTCAATCACCTCGCTTTGCGGCAACAGGGACATCACAAACTGCATCAGGCCTTGAAAACTTATCGCATATCCCTTGGTGCCTTCCTGCTCCAACTTTGTGTGGGCCTTGTTGACGCCCTGATAAACAATCACTCGCACCGCTTTTCGGTTGAGGTCAGGAAAATCGCCCAATTTTCGCGCTGCTGACATCGCGCCAAGATTGGTAATACACGCGCCGCCCGCCGGTTCGCGGGAAATAAACCGCTCATTGGCAAGCCATGCCAGCCACTCCTCGCGGCTCGATGGCGTCGGTTGTTCCAGCATCCGTAAAATGAACGCGGCATCCAATCGGCCGAGCAACTCCTCGTCTGTCAATAATACCGTAGCCCGCAATTCTTCCCAACGCGGGGTCCGACTGTGCAGCATCAACGTGCCGACTTCCTGACGCGATGCCTGCCGGGTCGTGCCGCTGGAACGAATGAACGAATCCTCCAGCCCTTTACCGCGCAGATGCACAGGCTTCACTGCCGATTCTGGCACATGCACAAACAGCAACCGCACTCCGTTGAAAGATTCCACCGCGTGATCCAGCGCCAGCGGCGGCTCCAACGCCTCCCGGCCAAGATTGGCGAGTTGGTTCACAATCTTTTCCATGTCCAACTGGCTGATGCCCGTTGGGGCGCCCCTCGCCTCCACGCCAAATACACAAAATCCGCCTCCCGGCTGATTCGCGAACGCCGACAAATGCTCCGTCAGCCGCTTCTTGTCTGGCGACAAGGCTGCCTTCCAATCCAATTCGTTCAATTCATGCTTCGGCGGCTCAAGGCTCGCTTTCAGCAACTCCAACGCTTTGCTCATCCATGCTTTCATCGAGACTTTTTCTACTCAAATAAGAACCTGTTGTAAATGAACGCCTTACGGCGGAATGCCGGCATCTGCTTAATATAGCCAAACTCACCTTTCAGGCCGGGAGTTTCATGAAAAACCGGGTTTTCATCAAGTGGTGAACCGCCGCCTTTTCCTGAAATGGATGCGGCGGCTTTCATGTCACCTTCACCTGCCCCGACAGCAGACGCGGCAGCAGCAGGTCGCGTGTCCGGCGGAGGTTTTGGATTTGGAAAATGAGCGCTTGTTGCTGCGCTATGCTCTTGGAGAAAAGCTCGGAAAATCGCTCGCCCACTTTGCGTTCGGGAAGCAGCACCTTGTAGTTCGCCAGCACCTCCCAACTGGCTCGGGGCATTTTGGCTCCGTTGGCCGTGGCACTCGCTTCAGCTACAAACTCATCACTGGAAACGCAGGCGACTATCAGGGAATAATCCTCAGGCCGACGGGACCGGAGCACTATCGTGTCGGCAGAACACAACCCGTCGAATGGGGCGACGCTTACCTTGTGGAAATATGGGCGAATCTTGCCAAACAGCACTTCTCCTTTCTTGAACTCCAGTTTGTTCGAGCCAAGTTCGGTCGCGGTTTCCCAAGCGTCGAGCGCAAGCGAGCGGCGCGGGATGTGCTCAAGTCCTACGTAGGGCTTTGGTTCTTCGAGTTCGCCCTTCGGCACGTTCCGGCGCATTTCCTCAGCAATGTCACCTAGCTTCTTAACCTCCCAACCTTGGGGAATTTTGGCAAGAGCGGAATCCACGAGTTTGATTTTTTCGTGGCCGGGGAAGCGGAAGTGGACGAACCACTCGCGGTAGAGGGCGCGGGCCATCGCCTCCAGAATCCGGATGCGCCGCTGGCTGTTCTCCATCAGATCGTCGTAGGCCGACAGGATGCCGGCGATCCGCCGCTGCTCGGGAATTGGCGGCACTTTGACTGGAAACTTTGGAAACGTGATGAGGGGTATGCGGTCAACGGTCGCCCCCGTCATCATATTATTCGTGATTACCTCTCGCCACGCTGGGGAAAAAAAATAGTAGAAAAGGAACTCCGAATCAGCCTTCTTTGGATCTGCGCGAATCAACGCCATGCGCCGCCCCAAACATCCCCGGAATCCCTCGGGGATGATTGCGTAACGATTGAGCGTTGCCTCGTAGGTGAACACGATGTCACCCGGCCGCGGCTCGACTCTTCGCGTCCAAGTCCCATAATCTTCCTCCGCAATATGCCGGATGTCGGACAAATCAAGATGGCCGTCCTCCGTCACGTTTTTGATTCCAAGGAAGACCGGTCCGGAGTCTGATGGCTTTGGCGTAGCGTGTGGCCCATCGTAAAGTCCTTCGTAAAGCTCCCCGATGGGGACGGTTTTCCATTTTGCCCGCATACGTTATTCCTCCAAAATCTCCGCCACGTTGCTGGTGATCGTTTTTTCATGCTCGCGGGCCTGGGCGTTGAGGGTTGCGAGTTCCTCGTTCAGGGTTTCGAGTTGTTGCTTGAAATCCTCGTCGCTCACGGCTTCGCCGGCGGCCACGCCGACATACCGGCCGGGGTTGAGCGACCAGCCCTGGGCTTCAATTTCCTTGATGGTGGCGGCGCGGCAGAGGCCGGGGATGTCTTTGTAGGTTGGGACGCCGCGCTGCGGCGTCTGCGGACGGCCCGGCGGTCCGTCCCTACCACCAAAAACCTCCTCAATCTTTGCGCGGGCTTCGTTGGCGCCCAGGGTGAAATCCAGTTCTTCGCCGCGATAGAGGCGGACGATGTTGGCAAGGAAACCAATTTGCGCGGGGGTCCATTCGCGGTGGGCGCGGTCCACCTGGCGGTAGATATGGCGGGCATCAAGGAAGAGCACTTTGCCGCCGCGCGGCGTCCCGGCCTTGCCCCTGTCGAAAAACCAGAGGGTGCAGGGGAGTGTGACGGTGTAGAACATGTTCGGGCCGACCGCGACCATCACATCCACGGTTTGGCTTTCGATGATTTTCTGGCGGATGTCCTGTTCTGAGGAGCGGGCGTCCGAGGCGGAGTTGGCCATGACGAAGCCGGCCCTGCCGCCGGAAGTTCCGGCCTCCTTATTTTTCAAACCCGAAAAGAAAAGTTGAATCCAGAGGTAATTGGCGTTGTCGGTGCGCGGCAGGCCGAAGGGGAAACGGCGGCCAGGGCCGACGGAATCCTTCAAGCGCTCCTTGTCCACAGCGTTGACGTTGAAGGGGGGATTGGCGAGGACGAAATCGAATTTGCCTGTCGCGTCGTGCGGGTCGTCGTAGTAGCTGTTGATGTTGCCGCCGTGGCGGATTTCCCCCTCCAGGCCGTGGACGGCGAGATTGAGGCGGCAGAGGCGGCCGGTATCGTCTGTTTTCTCCACCCCGTGGATGGCGAGTTCGGATGAGGGGTTTTTCTTGTGTTCGGAGACGAAACGGGCGGAAGAGACGAACATGCCGCCGGAGCCGCACGCGGGATCGAGAATGCGCCCGTGCCAGGGTTCGAGGATCTCGGTGATCAGGCGGACAATACAGCCGGGCGTGTAAAACTCGCCGCCTTTTTGGCCTTCGGTGCGGGCGAACTCGCCCAGGAAGTACTCGTAGATGCGTCCAAAGGAGTCGTAATCCGCCGTGGCTGGGATTTCGGAGACTTTTTTCAGCAGTTCTTTGAGCAAGGTGCTGGTGAAAAGATTGTAGGTCTTGGCCAGCACGCCAGCCAGTTGGGGATTGTGCTTTTCGATGTCCCGCATGGCCTCGTTGACCGTCTTGCCGATGTCGGCGGCTTCGGGCTGGGCCAGCAGGTAATCAAAGCGGGCGTTGGGCGTGAGATAAAGAACGCCCTCGGCGTGGTAAGCGGCCGGGTCCTCCACACGGGAGCCGCTACGGCACCCCGCTTCGCCAAGGCTTCGGCGGGCAGGTGAGACGGCGGATTTCTCCAGCCTGGCGCGCTGCGCGGTAAAGCGGACTTCGGCGAAGCGCAAAAAGATGAGGCCGAGCACCGGGGCGGAGTATTCCTGGGACTTGAGGCCGGAATTGGCCCTGAACTGGTCGGCGGCATCCCAGAGGCGCTTTTCCAGGGCGGCGTTGTCGGTGTCTTTCTCCGTTGGGGCGATCCAAATCATGCGTCAGTCTCGCTTTTCTTCTTGGCGTGAAAAATCCAATCCATTCGTTGCTTGGAAACCAGCCGGGAGCGTGGCAGAGAGGCTGGTTGACAGCAAGCGTGAAAAACTACTCCCCTTCGTTGGCATGTCGGGTTTGGGTTTGCGGGCGGGGCACAGGCGATTTGCCCATAATGTAGCGCAGCGAAATGACCCCAAAAGACCTGCGCGGGGCGGGGTTTTTGTGTTGTGAATAATGTGGAGACATCTTTTAATAACCGGGTAGTGACGTTGGAGCATTACAGGAGTTTGCTGTTGCACCATGACTGATACCACCGTTGTCCAAGAGGAACCGGTCGCCGCGGATTTGCAAAAATCCCGCCGCCGTAGCGCCGCCACCGCCAATACGCCCAAAATTGACCGCCTGCCCCCGTCATCCACGGAAGCCGAACAGGGGGTCCTGGGCTGCGTGCTGCTTTCGCCCAACGATTGCCTGGGGGAGTGCATCGAGAAGCTGCGGCCCGGCGCGGAGGTCTTTTACGATCTGCGCCACCAGACGCTGTTTCAGACGCTGGTGGAAATGTACGACGAGCGCGCCGGCATTGACCTGATCACGATTCACCAGCGGCTCAAGGACCGCAAGCAATTGGATGGGGTGGGCGGCCTGGCTTATCTGGCGTCGCTGCCGGATTCGGTGCATTCGGCGGCGAGCCTGGATTATTACCTGGACATCGTGCTGGAGAAATATCTGCTGCGGAAGATGATCCAGACCTGCACTTCGATTGTGGGGCGGGTTTTTGAGCACGAAGGGGAGGTGGACGCGCTGCTGGATGAAGTGGAGCGCGACATTTTCAAGATTTGCGAGGAGCGGGTTTCCGGCGCCAGCGCGTCCATGCGGGACCTGGTGCATAAAGCGATCTCCACGATTGAGGATTACCACAAGAACCAGGGGATGCTGACGGGGATCGGGACGGGTTTTACGGATTTCGACAGAATGACGACCGGGCTGCACGAAGGGGAGATGATCGTGATCGCGGCGCGGCCCTCGGTGGGGAAAACGTCGCTGGCGATGAACATCGCCGAACACGTGGCGCTGGAGCAAAAGGTTCCGACGGGGGTGTTCAGCCTGGAAATGACGGCGGACCAATTGGTGCTGCGCATGCTCTGTTCGCGGGCGCGGGTGAACCTGCGGAGCATCCGGGACGGTTTCCTGGCGGAGCGGGATTTCCCCAAACTGACCGGCGCGGCCGGCAAACTGGCGGCGGCCCCGCTGGTGGTGGACGACTCGTCCACGCTGTCCATATTGCAGTTGCGGGCCAAGGCGCGGCGGATGAAACAGCAGCACGGGATCAAGTTGTTTGTCATTGACTACTTGCAGTTGCTCCATTCTACTTCGCGTCGGGCGGAGAACCGGCAGCAGGAGATCGCGGAGATTTCGGGGGGCATCAAGGCGCTGGCGAAGGAATTGGCGGTGCCGATTGTGGTGCTGAGCCAGCTCAACCGGGAGCTGGAAAAACGGGGGGATGACGCGGTGCCGCGGCTGTCGGATTTGCGCGAGTCCGGGGCCATTGAGCAGGACGCGGACCTGGTAGGACTGCTCTACAGAACGAAAGCGAAAGATGAAGATGACAACAGCGGCGAAGCCGATCAGGACGCCATACCCTTGAAACTTCTGATCGCCAAACAACGCAACGGTCCCACCGGAGAAGTGGACCTGACTTTCCTGAAGAGCTACACGCGCTTCGAAAGCGCGGCGAAAGTCGAGCCGGAAGACGCCACCCGGTCGAACAGCTAGATGAAGAGGTTCCATTTACGCGTCCGCCGGCTTTTTTGCCTGCTCGTGCTCGCCTGGCCGGCTTGGGCCCGGGCGCAATACGAGCCGCCGCTGATCCATAAGATCAGCATCCAGCACATCGGCCCACCCGCCGTGAGCGACTCGTTTATTCTGGCCAACATCCGCAGCAAGGAAGGGGAGCGGCTGTTCACGGCGACGGTAGAGGAAGATGAGTCGAGCCTCTACAACACGGGCTACTTCTTTACGGTGCGGGTCAACAGCACCAACACGCCCGACGGGGTGGACCTGATTTATGTGGTCGAAGGCAAGCCGATCGTGACGGATATCCGCATCATCGGGAACAAAAAGCTGACGCTGAACAAGCTCAAGAAGAAGCTTTCCTCAAAAACGGGCCAGCCGCTGGATGAATTGAAGCTTTTCCACGACTCGCAGGCGATGCAGGAGCTCTACCAAAAGGCGGGCTACCAGGACACGACGGTGGAGGTGAAGCCGCCTTCGATTGACGAACTGAACGGGCGGGCGACCGTGACGATTGAGATTCACGAGACGCCGAAAATCCGGCTGGTGGATGTGGTCTTCGAGGGGGCGTCGGCCTTTCCGCAAAAAAAGCTGCGGCACGTGTTTAAGACGACGCGGCGGCATTGGATGTTTTCGTGGCTGACGGGGTCCGGGGTGTTGAAAAAGGACGATTTTCAAGCTGACCAGGACCTGCTGATCGAATTCTACCAGAACGACGGATATATTGATTTTGCGATCCAGGACATCAAGTACGAATACCCGGCCCCGAACCGGATGATCATCCGCGTGGTGGTTTCCGAAGGGCGGCAGTACAAAGTCGGCAACCTGGACATCAGCGGAAACAAAATCTTCTCGACGAACACGTTCATCAAGGGGACGAACATAGACGGCAAGCTGATGAAATTGACGTGCGTCCCCGGCGCGATTTTCAAACCCACCGGGTTTGACGACGACATTGAGACGCTGCGGGACATTTATGGGGCGAAGGGCTATCTGACGCGCGACCAGAACGGGACGACGGCCATCAGCGCCAGCCGCAACCCCAACGCGGCCAATGGCACGATGGATGTGGCGTACCACATTGATGAAGGGGAGAAGTGCTACATCGAGAGAATTGAGATCAAAGGCAACGAGAAAACCAAGGACCGGGTGGTGCGGCGCGAACTGGCGGTTTATCCGGGCGAAGTGTATGACATGGTGCGGGTGAAAATCAGCAAGCAACGGCTGGAGAACATGGAGTATTTTTCCAAGGTGGACACGCAGGCCGAGGACACCGACGTGCCGAACCGGAAGAACCTGGAGATCGGGCTGGAGGAAAAAAGCATGAGCAGCGCGAGCGTCGGCGCCGGTTTCAGCTCGGAGGAGAGCATTGTCGGCTTCGCGGAGGTGAAGATGGGCAACTTCGATCTGTTCAATCCCCCGACCTTTACCGGGGCCGGACAGAAGCTGCAGCTCATCGCCTCGCTGGGTTCCCTTTACCAGGATTACGAGGTATCCTTTACGGAGCCGTATTTTCTGGGCAAGAAACTGGCGCTGGGAGTGTCGTTTTTCCACAAGGAGGTGGACTACGACAGCATGAACTACATGTATGATGAAACCTATAACGGCGGGACCATCAGCCTGACCAAGAGCTTGAACCGGAGCCAGACCCTGAGCGGGGGGATTAGTTACACGCTGGAAGCGGTGGACGTGAGCATCAACTCCGGGTTCACGACCAACTCCACCACCAATCTGACGGGCGTGCCGGGCGGGCTATACTCCGTTCCCACTGTGACCGGGCCTAACATCTCCACCAACATCTACGACGAGCACGGCAGTACGCTGATCAATAAATTCGGCCTCAACCTCTCCTACGACACCCGGCGCACCGTCCAGGATAACGACCGGGGGCAGCACAGCCAGATTCTCGCCCAGGTGGCGACGGCGCCGGGCGACACGGACTTTTACAAGCTTGAGCTCAGAACCAGTTGGTATTTCCGCGGGTTCAGGCCGGGCGACATCATCGAGCTGGACGGCCGGGCCGGGGTGGCTGACACCTACGGCGATACGGCGCGGGTGCCGATATTTGAGCGGTGGTTCCTGGGCGGACTTAATTCGCTGCGCGGCTTCAAATACCGGCAAGTAGGCCCGGCGGACCAGTTTGGAGAACCGCTGGGCGGGGACACCTACTGGTTTGGCGGGGCGGAATACAGCATTCCGATTGTCACCAAAATCATCCGGCTGGCCTGGTTCTACGATGCGGGGGACGTTTACGCCGATCCCTACAGCTTCAAGCTCTCCGAGCAACAGAGCCACTATTACAACGACGACGCGGGGATGGGCCTGCGCATCCTGCTGCCGGTGGGCGGGGGCATGCCGCTTCGGCTGGACTACGGCATCCCAATCACGCATGATATCAACAGCGGGAGTGCCGGCAAAGTGCAGGTCAGCGTCGGCTTCTCCCGCGATTTTTAAATTCTTATGAAAAAGAAAATTCAATACAGCCTGCTGGCCATCGGCTTGCTGGCCTTTGGCTCCAACGCCCGCGCCGCCGACATCAAAATCGGCATCGTGGACATGCGCAAGGTCTTCGACTCCTATTACAAGACCATTGAAGCCAACAAAGCGATCACCAACGAGGCGGCGGAAATGAAAAAATCCATTGACTCGATGATGGCCGACGCGGAAAAAACCAGGGCGGCCGCCTTGAAGGCCCAGGAAAGGGCCAACGACCAGTCCATTTCCGCCGACGAGAGGGCCAAGAGCCAAACGGCCGTGGAGGAGAAGCGCGTGGAACTCCAGAGCATGCAAACGGACATCGAGAACTTCAACCAGCGCGAGAACAACCGGCTTGGGGAAAAGAGGCGGCAGCGCATCGAGACCATCGTGGGCGAAATCCGCGGCGATTTGAACGAATTGGCAAAAAAAGCCGGCTACACGCTGGTGTTGGACAAATCCGGAGAGGCCATTCCGGGGGTTCCCATCGTGCTCTACACTGACGGGGAAAACGACATGACCGACGCGTTGATCAAGGACCTCAACGCCGCCGCCCCTTCGACACCGCCGGAGGACACCAAGCCTTCGATCCCCCCGCCGGATCCCAAACTGCTCCCCACGCCGGATGCCCGGTGACGCGCCGGGGCGGGCGCTGGCCGTGCCAGCTCTGAGGAATAGTTTTTCTTCGCACTTCCGGCCCTGAGGGGGAACAGGCCGATCCGCAGCCAAAACAGCCTTTTCCCCGGGTCGCCCGGCGGCCCTCCAAAAAATATTTCTTCGCAA
>Ga0181539_1000319_pt1 | contig 58223 bp, 51 predicted proteins | sample PEATcosm2014_Bin_46_FD_119767 | JGI IMG/M metagenome (GOLD analysis project Ga0181539, IMG submission 119767) | Peatland microbial communities from MTU Mesocosm Facility, Houghton, MI, USA - PEATcosm2014_Bin23_60_metaG | ecosystem: Environmental > Terrestrial > Soil > Wetlands > Peat | place...
CGCCTGCCCTTCGACCACCGATACGCCGCAGATCGCCTTCCAATATTACAACGTCTCGGCCAACGTGAGCGTGCTGCACACCTGCTTCGGGTTCGACTCGTGGGCGCGTGATCCCAAAACGGGCGCACTCATCAACACGGTGGACCCGGCGGTGTACACCGGCAACGAAGTCAGCACGAGGAACAAATGCAGCTACCTGTATGACGAGCTCACCCAGCCGCGCGACCTCAGCGCGGACCAGGCCATGGCCGCGGACGCCGACGGCCAGACCTGGCTGCTGCCCGGCGGCGGGCACCCTGGCTACGCTACCGGCTGGCGACGAACGCCGCGTCAGCCCAATCACGACAACGGCCAGAACGTGATGTACATAGATGGGCACGTGAAGTGGACGGACACCGCCTATTCCAGTCACGACCCGGCCGACAACATCTTCTGCCAGAACGGATTCGGTACGCCCGGCACCAGCAGTTGGCAGCAGTGGGGCGCGGACACCGACGCCTACCTCTGGGACGGTCTGGAATCTGATTCCCGCTCGGGCCATTAGACGCAGTGGCGATCCGGAAGCCACCGGATCGGCGCGCGCCAGGCGCGTATAACGAGGGCTTCCTGGGAGCCAGCCGCCGTCAGGCGACGTTGAAGCCGATCCCCTTGAGCTTCGCGGCGAGGGCGCTTGCCGCCGAGTCCGCCCCGCACAGCCGCACGGTGGTGTTCTGGAACTCGCGCCGGACCGGATACTCCGCTCTGAGGCGATCGAAATAGGGCCCCTGGTCGGCCGGGGGCAGCCCGGCGAGCTTGCGCAGCGCCGCGTCGTCGCGCTCGATCGGGCAGAGCCTCAACACGGCTTCGCGAAGGGCCTCTTCCGGCTCGACCGACCGCGCGTCCAGTTCGATTTCCGGAATCAGCGGCGGGGGCATGCAGCGCGCGCGAGACCAGACCGGTTCCCGCCCGAGGAACGCGCACGCCGCGCGGTAGATCATCTCGGTGCCGTTGACCTTGCCGTCGAACGAGTATCCGGCGACGTGCGGGGTCGCCAGCGCCGCCTCGGCCAGGAGCGCCGGCCGGATGCGCGGCTCGTCTTCCCAGACGTCGAGCACGGCGGCGCCGGGCCGGCGCGCGCGCAGCGCATGGAGCAGCGCGGCGTTGTCGGCCACGGCTCCGCGCGAGCTGTTCAGCAGCGCCGCCTCGGGCCGCATCCGCGCCAGGAAATCCGCGCCCGCGATGTGCCAGGTGGGGTCCGGCCCGCCCTTTTCCAGCGGGACGTGGAGCGTGATGAAATCGCAGTCCATGAGCTCGGCGAGCGGGCGATAGTTCGCCTGGCCGCCGGCGCGCTGGAGCGGGGGATCGTTGAGCCGCTCGCGCATCCCGAGCGCGCGGACCTTGGCGGCGACGCGCGAGCCGACGCTGCCGGCGCCGACAATGCCGATCGTGCGCCCCTCGAGCGGCTTGCCCTGCCGCCGCGCCAGGACGAGGAGCGCGGCGATGACGTACTCGGCCACGGAGTTCGCGTTCGACCCGGGCGCGGCCGCGAAAGCCACGCCCGCCCGGCGCAGGTACTCCGTGTCCACGTGGTCGAAGCCGATCGTGGCGGTGGCGACGAAGCGGACGGCGCTGCCTTCGAGCAACTCGCGGTTGACCGGCGTGACCGAGCGGACGAGCAGCAGCGCGGCGTCGCGGATGGCGGCGGGGGTCATCTCGCGCCCGCGCATCAGGCGCACCTCGCCCAGGGCCTGGAACGCTTCCTTGACAAAGGCGATATTCCGGTCGGCGACGATCAGCATTCTTTGATTGCGGATTGCGGAGTGTAGAGTGCGGAATGGACGGCGAAGGCTGGCTCGTTCAATCCGCGCTCCGCATTCAGCACTCCGCACTCCTTTATGGCGGCGCGAGTTCCGCGACGCGGGGCAGGTCCTTGAGCGATTTGAGGCCGAAGTGCCTTAGGAAAAGCCGGGAGGTGCCATAGAGGATGGGGCGGCCGGGGACGTTCTGGCGGCCGACGACCTTGATGAGGCCGCGTTCGAGCAGGCTTCGGAGCAGCGGGCCGGTCTGGACGCCGCGGATGTCGTCCACGGTCGCGCGCTGGATCGGCTGCTTGTACGCGACGATGGCGAGTGTCTCCACCGCCGACGGCGTGAGCTTGTCCTGTCGCCGGCGCCGGTGCAACTCGGCGATCCAGTCCTTGAACTCCGGGCGCGTGAGCAACTGGAAGCCGCCGGCGATCTCGACGGCCTCGAACGCGCGGCCCTGGGCGGCGTACTCGGCGTTGAGGTCGTCCACCAGCTTCCGCACCGTCTTCGCGTCCGCGCCGCTTCCGAGGATCTGCGCCATGCGCGCGGCGGGGACGGGCTCATCGCTGGCGAAGAGCAGCGCCTCGGCGACCGGCTTCATCCTCTCCGGGGTGAGCGTTTCTCTGGCCATGGTGGCTTTCCGTTTATCGTCATCGTAATCATAATCGTAATCTTACTCGTAATCGCCGTTACGAGTACGATTACGATCAACTGCGCGGTTCTCAGCCGGCAGGTGCGTTGGGTACGGGGAACGCGCGGCGGATCTGCGCGACGGCCTGGCGCAGGCGCTTTTCGTTCTCGACCACCGCCAGCCGCAGATAGCCTTCGCCGGCCTCGCCGAAACCGATGCCGGGCGCGGCGGCGACGAGCGCCTTCTCCATCAGGTCGAAGGCGAACTGGATCGAGCCCCGGCGGCGATACGGCGCCGGGATCGGCGCCCAGACGAACATGGTGGCCTTCGGCTTCGTGATCTCCCAGCCGGCGCGTTCGAGGCCGTCGCAGAGGACGTCGCGGCGCTTCTGGTAAACCAGCGCCTGGGCCGCGCCGTCGGGGATGCAGTGCCGCAGGGCGATGATCGAGGCGATCTGGAGCGGCTGGAAGAGGCCGTAATCGTAATAGGCCTTCACGCGCCCGAGCGCGGCGACGGCGTCGCGGTTGCCCACGCAGTAGCCGACGCGCCAGCCGGCCATATTGAATTCCTTCGACATCGTCGTCAGCTCGACGGCGACGTCCTTGCCGTACTTCGCCTGGAGGAAACTCGGCGGGCGGTAGCCGTCGAACGCGGTGGCGCCGTACGCCAGGTCGCTGACCACGAAGAGGCGGCGCCTCCGGGCGAGCCGCGCCATGTCCTCGAAAAAATCCAGCGAGACGCAGGCGGTGGTCGGGTTATGCGGGAAGTTGAGGACGAGGAGCTTGGGCTTCGGCCGCAGCGAGCGCATGAGGCGGTCCACGTCGCGCAGCATCTGCTCCTCGCTCTGGAGCTCGATCTGCAGGACGGAGGCGCCGGCGAGGCGGATGGCATAGGTGTGGGCCGGGAAGGCCGGCTGCGGGACGATGGCCGTGTCGCCCGGCCCGAGCAGCGCCAGGCAAAGGTGCGAGAACGCCTCCTTCGAGCCGATGGTGCAGATGATCTCGTCGGCGGGATCAATCTTCACGCCGTAGCGGCGCTCGTAGAGCAGCGCGACCTCGCGCTTGAGGCTGAAGATGCCGGTCGCGGTGGAGTAGCGATGGTTGCGCGGGTCCTGGACGGCCTGGCAGAGCTTGTCCACAATCGCCTTGGGCGTCGGGTCGAGCGGATTGCCCATGCCCAGGTCAATGATGTCGAGCCCCTGGCGCCTCTTCTCGTACTTGAGGGCGTTGAGCTTGCCGAAGAGATAGACCGGCAGTTCCTTCACGCGCGCGGCGACGTTCACTCTCATGTCGCTCTCGGGAGTTCAGAATTCAGAAGCTAGAAGCTAGAAGCTAGAAGATAGAATGGAAAGCGGGTCGGGCTTCGCCCGTATTAGCGCGCTGCTGCGCTCCTGATTCCAGCTCCCAGCTCCTAACTTCTATCTTCTATCTTGCTCACATCTTCCGCTGGATAGAGGCCGCCTCGAAGAGTCCGTCAATCCACTTGTCGCGCCGCTCGGTCAACTGGCGCGCGGTGAGGCTTTCCAGGATTTCGCCCTTCACGTCCTCGAGGCGTTTGTCCATGGCCGGCAGGATTTCGAGCAGCTTGAGGACGTGGAAGCCGTCGGGGGTCCTGACCGGCTGGCTGAACTGGCCGGGTTTGAGCTTGAAGGCGGCGTCGCCGAGGGGCGATCCCTGACCGAGCGGCGGGATCTCGCCGTCCTTGCGGCGGGAGACGCTGTCCACCGACACGTCGCGCGCCATCTCGACGAAATCGGCCCCGAGTTTGAGCTTCGTGATCACATCCTGCGCGTCGGCCTCGGAGCGAAGGACGATCTGCAACACCTTGGCCTTGGGGCCGTAGCGGCGGTCGAACTCCGCGCGGATGTCGGCGTCGGTCACCTGGACCGACTTGAGCAGTATCTTCCGCGCGAGAAGTTCCGGGGCGGCGAACGGGCGCAGCCAGTCGGACTCCTCGCGCAGGCGGAGCGCCGCATCCTCCGGCTTCAGATTGTTCTTCGCAGCCCAGTCGGCCAGGTCCTTCGCGCCGCTCGTCCGGGCGCGCGCGTCGAGGCGGTCCTGCGCGGCTTTCCGGATGTGGGCCTCGACCTCCTCCTCGGAGACTGTCACGCCCTGCTTCGCCGCCTCCTGCCGGATCAACTCATACTGGATGAGCGTCTCGAGGCCCGCCTTGCCGTCGAAATGGATGCAGAGGGCCGCAAGCTGGTCGCGGCTGATCGGCTTGCCGTTGACGGTGGCGACGACCTCGGGCGCGATGTCGGCCATAGCCGGTTCGGGCGCCGGCGCGACCGTGGCCGCCGGCGAGGCGGCGGTCGGGCCGTCCGCGAGCGCGGGGAACCCGCACCAGGCGCTCCCGAGCGCCGCCAGGAGCAACATCATGGAAAAACCGCGATTCATGTCGGCTCGTCTCCTTTAGCGCCAGGCCGTCCGGCCGCCGCAAGAGGGGAATATACCTTCGCGGCCGAGACTCGTCAAACATGGGAGGAGCAGGTCTCTCGTAATCGTAATCTTGCTCGTAATCGTAATCGCCGTTAATCTCCACAGCAAGAACGGCGATTACGAGTAAGATTACGATTACGAGTCCTATTACGACGCCGGTTTCCGCGCATTGACACGGCTGAAAATCGCAACTATACTTCGGTCAGTCGAGGATGCAGCTACAGAAAAGGAGGCGCTATGGCAGCCTGGGAATACAAGGCGGCGGTGAAGCCGTACAGCGAGCTGCTGACCGAAGCGGAGCTTAACGAACTCGGGGCGCACGGGTTCGAACTCATCAACGTCTTCACCGTCACGGACACGGCGACCGTGGTCGGCCGCCAGGAGACGCAACACAGGGTGCACTATTTTTTCAAGCGCCAGAAAGCGTGACGCGGGAACCGGGAGGCCCGGGCGCTGCGGAACCGGGCCGGGGTCCCGGGGTCAGCTTCCCGATTTTCCGCTCGGCCGGCCTTCGAGCGCGGAGATGCAGCTCGTCAGCAGGCTCCGCACCAGGAGCAGCGATTCGCGCTCGATCCCGCGCGCGTGCGCGGCCGCCTCCGAGTCTTTGGCCGCCGCCCAGAACGCGCAGAACGGGCACTCCTGCTTGCCGCCGGCTTGCTCTTTCGGTTGGTCCGCCATCAGCCGTCCTCCTCGATCATTTCGGGTCGAATCCATCATAAGGCGCTCGCGGCGCCAAGTCAAATCCGCCGCGAAGGCGCGCCCCCTTGCGCGCGGGCGGCCGGTTTTCCTATACTCCCGCAAGCGAACCTTGCGAAGGTCCGCGCGCGCTTTCGCGAGGTTGCGCCGAGGACCGATTAAGTGCCGATGGAGCATGGCTCATTGAGCGCCCGCCCGCCCGCTTCCACACGGGCCGTCGTCGTCGTCGTGGCGCTCTGCGCCTTCGCGATGGCGCTCAAGCCGGTGCGCAGTTCGGACGTTTGGCATCACATCAAGTCCGGCTGGTTCGTCGTGCAGAACGGCGGCCCGGCCACGGTGGATGTCTTCAGTTGCACGGCGCGGGGGAAGCCGTGGATCCAGTACGAGTGGCTGGCGCAGCTTTGCATCTACGGGTTGTATCAGGCCGGCGGCGCGGAGGAGCTGGTGCTGTTCCAGGCGGGGGCGGTGGCGATCCTTGCGCTGATGCTGATGGCGGCGATGCGGATTCAGCCGCGCGCGGGCTGGTCGGCGGCGGGCCTGGCGACGGCGCTGGCGCTCTGCGCGGCCTCGCCTCGATTCTTTTCGCGGCCTGAGACGTTCAGCTGGATTTTGTTCGCCGGATGGCTGATCGCGGTGGAGAAGGTGCGGTCGGGGCGCGGCGGGTACTTGGCGCTTCCGGCGGTCCTGATGGCGCCGTGGGTCAACATGCACGGCGCCTGGCCGGCCGGGCTGGCATGGCTGGGGCTGAACTGCGCCGGCGAGACCGCGCTGCGGCTCTTCGGCGCGCCCTCGCGCCTGCCGAGAACGACCGTGGTGCGGCTGTGGGCGGCGCTGGGGCTGGCGGCGGCGGCGACGCTGGCCAACCCATACGGATTCCAGATATGGGAGGTGCCGCTCAAGCTGACGAGCTGGCCGGAAATGAGCGCCGTCATCGTGGAGTGGCAGCGCCCTGACCTGGCGTACTGGCTGGACATCCGGTACATCGGCGCGTGGATTTTCCTGCTGGCGATTCTGGCAGCGCCGCGCCGGGTGCGGCTGAGCGATGCGCTGGTCGTGCTCGCCTTCGGGGCGCTGGTGCTGAGCGCCAAGCGCCACATGGCCCTGGCGATGATCGCCGTGGCGCCGATCGCGGCGGGGCAGTTCAGCGGGCTTTGGGAAAAATGGGGACGAGTGAAGGATGAAAGGCTGGGCCCGGTTCTGCCATTCTTCCGATCTTTTCCAGTCCTACAGCCGGCGGCGGTGGCGCTGGTGTGCGTCGCGCTGGTGATAGCGGCGCTGGGCGGCTTCGACCTGAAGCGCGCGGGCCTCGGCGTTGACCACAGCATTTCCCTCGAAGGGGCCGCGCATTTCCTCAAAGACAACAAGCTGGACGGGAACCTCTTCAACTCCTACGAGGCCGGCAACTACCTGCTGTTCGCCCGATACCCGCAGAACCACGTGTTCATTGACGGGCGCGTGGACGTCTACGGCGCCGAGGGCTTGAGCCTGTACACCGCGGTCCGCCACGCCGAAAAGGGATGGCAGAAGATTTTCGAGGAGCACTCGATCGAGACCTGTGTCCTGGCGACGAAGATGTCCTCCGAGTTCCTGCTCCTGAGCGCGTTGCACCGCTCGCCGGACTGGGCGCTGGTCTATTGGGACGACCTGTCGGCGATCTACGTGAAGCGCGCGCCGGATCGGCAGGCGTTCCTCAGCCGCGCGTACGTCTACGCGGTCCGGCCGGACGGTTTCGACCCGGTCGTTCTCCAGTCGCCGGAGCGCCTCGCGCGCGCGGAGCGGGATTACCGCGCCAAGCTCCGCGAGGACCCGAACTTCGCCGGGGCCGCGTACAGCCTGGCGCGGTGCCTCCTCATCCAGCGCGATCAGCGCGACGAGGCAGTGGAGCTGCTCGAAAGGGCCGTCGCGCTCGATCCGGAGAACGCCATATTCTGCGCCACGCTTGGCGCGACGCTGCTCCAGATGGGAAAGCCCGGCGAGGCGGAGCGCCGGTTGCGCGACGCGCTCGAAGATTATCGGCGCGCCCCGGATTCGGCCCCCACGCTGAGCGTCATTTACTGGAACCTTTCGTTGCTCTGCGAGCAGAAGGGGGATCTCGAGGGGGCGCTCGCGGCGGCGCAGAAGGCGTCCCGACTGCGGCCGGAAATGACCGCCGCGGCGGACCGCGTCCGCGCCCTGGAACAGAAGTTGGCCGAAAGGCGGCGAGGGCCATGAAGCCGGCGGTGATGCTGCCCACCTATAACGAGGCGGAGAACCTGCGCAAGATCACCGAGAGCATCCTGCGCGTGGCGCCGGAGATGACCGTGGTCATCGTGGATGACGAGTCGCCCGACGGGACCGGGCGGGTGGCCGACGAGCTGGCCCGCGCCTCGGGCCGCGTGCGGGTGATCCATCGGCGCCAGAAGCGTGGCCGGGGCTACGCGGGCGCGGAGGGGTTCCGTTACTGCGTGGCGGAGGGATTCGACCCGATCCTGGAGATGGACGCGGACTTCTCGCATGACCCGTTCTATCTGCCCGAGTTCCTGGCGGCATCGCGCGAGTGGGACGTCGTCATCGGCTCGCGCTCCGTCCCCGGCGGCGGGGCGCGCAGCCGCGGCCTCGGCCGGCGGCTCGTCACCGCCGGCGGCGCCTTTTACCTGCGGAGGCTGCTCGGCCTGAAAGGCGTCCGGGACCCGACTTCCGGCTATCGCTGCTTCCGCCGGAGCGTGCTGGAGAGCATCCACCTGGAGACGCTGACGTCTGCGGGGCCGGGCATCGTCACGGAAATCCTGTACCGCTGCCGCGGGTTCCGGATCAAGGAAATCCCGATCGTTTTCCAGGATCGCGAGAAGGGGCGGAGCAAGTTCGGCCTGGGGGCGATGTGGGAAAGCCTGGCGCTCGCCGCGCGGCTGCGGATGAAAGGGCGCTGATTATCTGGACCGGCGCTCGGTTTCCCAGGACTCGACCTCGGCGGGGAAATAGGGCTGCGTCGGGAACGAGTCGCGCACGACGGCGCGGAGTTCCGCCAGGGAGCCGAGCGCTCCGACGGCCTTCGCCTGCATGAGCATGTTGCCGATGGAGGTCGCCTCGATGGGGCCGGCGATGACTTCACGGCCGGTCGCATCGGCGGCGAACTGGTTGAGCAGGTCATTCTGCACGCCGCCGCCCACGATGTGCAGGAGGCGGCTTCGCCGGCCCGTCATCGCCTCGACCTTGTCGAGCGTTCGGCGATACGTGAAGGCGAGCGATTCGAGGATGCTGCGGACGATCTCGCCCTTGTCGGAGAGCGGCCGCTGGCCGGTCTGCTCGAGGTAGCGGTTGATCCGCGCCGGCATGTCTCCGGGGGCGCCAAAACTGTCGTCGTTCGGCTCGATCCGCGCCGCGAACCGCCGCGCGCCGCGCGCCAGGTCGGTCAACTGCGCGTACGAGAAATCGGTTCCCTCGCGCTGCCACTGGCGGCGGCACTCCTGCACGAGCCAGAGCCCGGCGAGGCTGGTGAGGAAACGGATGGTGCCTTCGACGCCGCCCTCGTTGGTGATGTTGTCCTCGAAGCTCGCGTCGGTGATGACGGCCTGGTTCAGCTCGACGCCGGCGAGCGACCAGGTGCCGCTGGAGAGATAGGCCCACTCGCCCCCCTCGGCCGGGACGGCGGCGACGGCGCAGGCGGTGTCGTGCGAGCCGGCGGCGATGACCGGGATGCGCCCGCAGCCGCAGTCGCGGGTGGCGGCGGCGGTGAGCCGGCCGACGACCGTGCCCGGCTTGACGATCTGCGGCAGGAGGTCCGCCGGGAGGTCGAGCCGCGCGAGCAACTCCGCCGACCACGCGCCGGTGTGCATGTCGGCCATCTGCGAGGTGCTCGCCAGGGTGTACTCGGCGAAGGTTTCGCCGCAGAGGGCGTGCGCGACGAGGTCGGCCATGAACATGAGCCGGCGCGCCCGCGCGAGCGCCGAGTCGCGGCGCAGGCGCATGGCCAGGAGCTGGAAGAGCGAGTTGATGCGCCGGATCTCGATGCCGGTGCGCTCGTAGAGCTCGCGTTTCGGGACGCGCCGAAACGCCTCCTCGAGCATCCCTTCGGTCTGGCGGTCGCGGTAATGGCGCGGGTTCTCGACGAGCTGGCCGCGCCCGTCGAGCAGGCCGAAGTCCACGCCCCAACTGTCCACGGAGATTCCCGCGATCTCCTTTCCGCCCTGCTCCACGCTGAGCGCGATGCCGCGCTTGACGCCCTCGAGGATTTTGGCGAAGTCCCACCGGAGCGCCTCGCCCTGTTGCAGCGGGCCGTTGGCGAAACGGTGGGCCTCGGCGATCTGCAGCTTGCCGCCGGCGAGCGAGCCGCGCATCACGCGGCCGCTCTCGGCGCCCAGGTCAACCGCCAGGAACTGCCGGACGTTGGACATGACGGCTTCTCCGATCGAATTCGGCCTCAGCGGCCTCTTTAAAATGGATTCGGCCAGGCGAGATGTTACTTCATGCGGCGGGATTTTTCCACTCTTGACTTTTGAAGCGGAAACTGCGATTTTGCGGGCGCGATGGCGCGAGGAGGGCGAACGGCGGGCGGGCCGAAGGCCGATTCGCCCGGGAGGGAAACGATGGGAAAGCTGATGCTGATGCTCGCGGGGATGGCTTTTCTCTGTCAGGCGGCGAAGGGGCAGACGGCGCCCGCGCCGGCGCCGACCGCGCCGACGGAGGAGAAGGGCGCGCCGGACGCCCGCGTCAAGAGGCTGCTCGAGGCGCGCAAGATCGAGTGCGAGGTCACCCCGACCGGCAACTTCAAAGTGACGTTTAACCTGAAGAACGGGCGCAGCCAGATGGCGTTCATCAGCTCGGCGACTTATTGGTACATGAACCAGGAGATCCGGGAAATCGTGTCGCCGGCGTACCGGTCCGCCGCGCCGTTCACCGCGGAGGTGGCCGACCGGCTGCTGTCGGACAACAATGACAAGAAGCTCGGCGCGTGGGTGATGCAGAAGGGGAAGGACGGCTACTACGCGCTGTTCGTCACGAAGGTCCCGGCGGACAGCGGCGAGGAATCCTTCATCAACGCGCTGCGGCTGACGCTCGAGGCGGCCGACGAGATGGAGAAGGAGCTGACGGGCAAGGACGAGTTCTAAGTGTTCTGGACCATAAATTCGATGACGTATTCGCACGCCTGGACATCGTACTCGTCCTCGTCGTCGTCCTCGTCCTCGGCCGTACGGTGCTTCTGTTCGATAACGAGGACGAGAACGCCGAGGACGAGGACGATTCGCAAATGAACTTCATCGTACTTGAGGCGACATGCACTAAGTCGTCGGCGCGGGGCCGGCTTCGGCGGGGGGCGGCTGCCCGGGGTCCGGCCTCGGGTGGCGGGGGTCCTCTTCCGGCTCGTGCAGGTCGGGCGGGACGTAACCGGGGGCCTTCGCCTTTTCGACTTCGACGTGGAAGGCGTCGAGGAGCGCCTTCTGAAACCGCGCGCGGCAGTCGCTGTTGATCGGATGGGCGACGTCCACGTGGAGCTTGCCGCTCGCCTCGGCGGGGTCCGGCGCGCGCTTTCCCGGCAGCCTGGCGCCGCACTCATTGCAGAACTTCGCGCGCAGGTGGTTCTTGCTGTGGCACTTGAGGCAGTGGTCGGCCAGCTTGCGGCTGGGCATCGCGACGAACAAGCCCTTCGCCCCGTCAATGATCTTGATGTCGCGCACGACGAACTCCCGGTCGAGCGTCATCGTGCAGAAGGCGCGGAGACGTTCGGTCTTATCCTCGATGAGCCGGATTCGAACGTCGGTGATCTCCATCGGGCTCCCTCCTGATCGCCATTCCCCCGGATGTCGTCCGCCCGCCTGCCCGCCGCCCAGTCTGCCCTTTTCGATCGCCCTGCGGCTTCCGACTCAATAATAGGCCGGGCGGGGGCGCAAGTCAAGAGAAAAACCAGGGGCGGAGGAGCCGCTAGCGGGGCGCGCCGACGCCTTCGGCGATGGCGCGGAGGGCGTCGGCGGCGATTTTGGAGATCAAGGCCGCTTGGGAGCGCGCCCTGGAAGAGTCGCCGATGGCGGCGCTCCAGATCGTCTCGCCGGTGGCCGGGTCGAGGCCGCGCAATTCCAGGAGCACCGTGGTCCGCGGCACGAAGAGGAGCCAGGATTGGTCGAACGTGGCGACCTGGCCGCGCACGACCAGGTTTGCGCCGAGCTTGCGGCCGAGTTCGCCGGCGCGGCGATCGTCCAGGGCGGAAAATTGCGCTGCGGTGAGTTTCTCACCGAGCATCAGGTTGCGGAGCGCCGTTTCATCCATGCTGCGGAACCGGCCGCTCGCGCCGGCCGCGCGCGAAATGGCGCGCGCGAACATCGCTCCGCTGCCCTGCGCGCCCACGCGCCCGTAGACGGTGAGATCCGTAATCGTCCCTTTTGCGCCCGGATCGTCGAGCGGAAAGACCGCGATCACCCATTGCGCGGGTTGCGCAACCTGGCGCTGCACCCGGACCTGGAAGGTTTCACCGCAGCCGGCAAGGCCTGCCAGAAGACAGAGGATCCCCGCACAGGGTGCGACGGCGCGCGCGGCTCCGGCCACGTCCACCTCGCTTCTCATTCGCCCAGCGGTCGGCATCCGGCGTTCACGTGTGTTTGATCGTTACGAGCGTCAAGTCGTCGGACTGCGGCTGGGGGCCGGCGAAAGTCTGGACGGCCGTCAAGATCCTCTCGGTGAGAGCTTCCGGCCGGCCGCGATGGCCCCGCAACACGTCCGGGAGGCGTTCTTGATGGAAGATCTCGCCGCTGGGGTTCTTCGCCCCGGTGATGCCGTCGGTGTAGAGGACGAAGGAGTTTTCGAGCAGGCTGACGATGTCGCTGACTTCTTTGAGGATTTTCTCGAGCGCGTAACTTTCAGCGCAGGGCGCCTGGCGATGTTGCTCCCGCTTCATCCTCTCCTCCGTGTTCGACCCGCGGGCCGCCTGCAACGTAACAGGGCCGCCGTCGGCTGTCAATATTCCGGCCTCCGGCGCGGCCAGGGGGGGCTGTATTATCGTCGGCGTTTTCGGCGCTTTTTTGAGTCATCTTGACGCTGGCGCGGCGCGTCGGTATGCTCCGTCCCCATGGGAAAGTCCGCGCCGGAGAACGCCTCCGTGGAACCGAAGCGGCGCAAGGGGCCGCGCCGGGCCGCCCGCAAGCCGCCCGACAAGCTGATCGTGCCGCAGGAGGCGGAGCTCTTCCACGTCTATCCCGACCAGGCCCGGATGCGCCTGGACCAGTTCTTGAAGATGCGCCTTCACTGGCGGTCGAGGACGAAGGTGCAGGAGCTGATCGCCGCGCGCGAGGTCACGGCCGGCGGAGTCCGGCTCGATTGCTCGTACCGGGTCAAGCCCGGCGAGGAGATCCGCCTGCCGCTCCCGCCGCCGCCGGAGGCCGCTTACCGGATCGCCGAGATCCCGCTGGAGATCCTCTACGAGGACGACCTGCTCATCATTCTCAACAAGCCGCCGGACCTGGTCGTGCATCCGGCCGGGCGCCACCGCTACGACACGCTCATCAACGCGCTCCACCTGCGCTACCGGAACCTGGATGACCCGAAGAAGGACATCATCCCGCGGCTGGCGCACCGCATAGACCGGGAGACGAGCGGGGTGCTCATCGCCTACAAGATGCGCCGCCATGACCGCGCTTCGCCGCTGGTCTTCGAGCGGACGCAAGTCGTCAAGGAATACCTCGTGATCGCCGAGGGGGCGGTGGAGCGGGATTCGGGGGTGATTGACCTGCCGATCGGGCGGCAGCCGGACACGCCGCGCGACCAGGCGCAGGTCACCGTGCATCCGGGCGGCCAGGCGAGCCGCACCGGCTACGAGGTGCTCGAACGGTTCGGGGGCTTCACCTTCCTGCGCTGCCGCCTGTTCACCGGCCGCATGCACCAGATCCGCGTGCACCTGCAGGCGATCGGCCACCCGGTCGTCTGCGACAAGCGCTACGGGCTGCGCGCCGAACTGCGGCGCTCCGACCTCGGGCCGATGGCGCCGGGCGAGGAGGAGCGCCTGCTGCTGAGACGGCAGGCGCTCCACGCCCACCGCATCCGCTTCAACCATCCGGTCAGCGGCAGCGCAGTGACGATCGAGGCGCCGCTGCCGCCGGACCTGCAACGCCTGTTGGAGGCTTTGCGCGCGACATGAACCGCTCCATCGTGGACAAGATCGCCGCGTACGTCGCCGCCCGGGGGGCGGACGGGGTGGACGCGAAGGAACTGGCGGAGGTCTTTCTCTCGCCCGCGTCGGCGCCGCCGCGGCTCTGCGCGCGGCTGATCGGCAACGTGCTCTCCGGCGACCCGCGCCTGGCGCTGGGCCCCGATGGAAGGTGGCGCGTGAACCGCTCCGGGCGGGCGGCGGGCGGCGCTTCGGAGTACACGGTCGTCGAGGCGACGGAGGTCGCCGCCGGCGCGAAGCGCTGCTTCATCTCCTGGGCGGCGCTGCGCGTGGACGCGGCCGGCCGCGTGGGACAGGCGGTCAGCTCGGCCATCCGGCCGGAGGAGCCGTGGCCGCCGGACCTGATTCTCCCGCCGCAGATCAAGGCGGCGGTGCTCGCCGGGCCGCCGCTGGCGGCGGCGGTGCAGCGGGCCGCGGACTTCGCGCGCGGGTCCGCGGTGGTGGCGTACCGGATCGGCGGATTCCAGTCCGCCGTGGCGCGCGCGATTGCGGAGCCCGGCGAGACGCCGCAGCCGCTGTCGCTGGAGTGGCTGGGGAAACGCGCGCCGGGGCTGAAGGCCGATTCGCGCGAGGCGCTCGCCGTGCGGCTGGGCCTGCCGGTGCGCGAGGCCGCCGGCGCGGCCGCCACGGCCCGCGCGACGGCGGAGATGCTTTCGGCCATGCTGGCCCGCAAGGAGAGCTTCGGCCTCGGCGAGCCGGAGGGCTGGAGCGAGATGCAGCACGTGAAGAAGATCGAGGTGGAGTTCTCCGGCTTCGAGTTCGACCGGAGCTTCATCTCCAGCCTGCCGGAGTCTCCAGGCATCTATATCATGCGGGACGCGAACGGCGCGGCGATCTACGTCGGGAAGGCCTCGAACCTCCGCTCGCGCGTGGGGAGCTACTTCCGCCCGCGGATGGAGCGCGACGAAAAGGCCGAGCGCATCCTCGAGGGACTCTGGCGCGTCGAGGTCGAGGAAACCGGCTCGGAGCTCGCTGCGCGGCTCGCGGAACAGCGCGCGATTCGCGCGCTCCAGCCAGCGATCAATATCCAGTTCGACGTGCATGACCGCCCCGATGCGGTCAAGGCGCCCGCGCGGCGGATCCTGCTGATGCTGCCCGCGCCGGATGCCGCCGAGGTCGAGATCTTCCTGCTCGACAGCGACCGCGCGATGCGCCGGGTGAAGCTCCCGCGCGCGGAGGCGCTCGAAGGCCTGCGGCCGGTGCTCTCGGAATTCTTCTTCGGGCCGAAAAAGCCGGCGGACGAGTCGGAGCGCGAGGAATTGCGGATCGCGCGAAGCTGGCTCGAACACAACGCCGACCGGGTCAACGCGTTGGACGTGGACCTGGCCGGCGGCCTCGAGGGAACGCTGGCGCTGCTGGGCCGATACCTCCATGAACCGCCCGGGTCCGCGAAGGTGTTCCACGTGTAACCGGTCGGCGGGAAACTCCTCATCTTGACTTGACATGGCGGGGCCGAAGGTGTAATATTGGTTAGTTAGCAAACGAACTATCCGCGCGAGCGGGGCCGAATGAGAGGATGGAGTTGCCATGGGTGCGATGAGGGTGCAGGCCGCGGAGCACGCCCATCGGTCCCTGCTGCGCGCCTTCGGGTCGCTGAAGAAGGCGATGGAGCCGTACTTCGCCCGTTTCGGCATCAGCCGGCCGCAGTGGGCGGTGCTGATCGTGCTGCACCGGTCCGAGCAGGAAGGCGGCGGCGGGATGCGGCTGCGCGACCTGGGGGAGCGGCTCTTTATCCAGCCGCCCAGCGTCACCGGCGTGGTGGACCGGCTGGAGCGCGAAGGGCTGGTCGCGCGGAGCAAGGAGAAGGACGACCTGCGCGTGCGGCGCGTCCGGCTGACGGGCGAAGGGCGGGCAGTGATCGAACGCGTGCTCGCCGTACACGCCGGGGAGATCCAGGCGCTCATGAGCGGTCTGACCGTGCGGCAACAGGCCGCGCTCGCCCGATTGCTGGATCAACTGGATGCCCATCTGAAAGCCTTTAACGCCGATGCGAGCGGCGCGCGCCGCCTGCAAGGCGCCCAAACTTTGGAGCGATAGGTGAAACCATGCGAAAAGCCATCGTGATCGTCCTGGTCGTCATCGTGCTGGGCGGCATCGGCGCCGGAGTGTACTGGTACCTCCATCGCAATGGCGAGACCGTCGCAGCGAAATTCAGGCTCGCGGCGGCCACGCGCGGCGACATCGTCTCGACGGTCTCGGCCACCGGGACGATCGAGCCGGTCGAGCTCGTGGACGTCGGCGCGCAGGTCGCCGGGGTCATCCTTTCGTTCGGGACGGACGTGAACGGCAAGACGGTTGACTACGATTCCGTGGTGAAGGAGGGCACGGTCCTGGCGAACATAGACCCCCGGCTCTATAAAGCCGCGCTGGACTCAGCCCAGGCGACGCTGGATCAGGCTGTGGCGAACGTGCCGAAAGCGAAGGCGGACCTGGACATGAAAAAGGCGGTGCTCGAGCAGGCCACGAACGATTGGAACCGGGCGCAGGCGCTCTGGAACACCAAGTCCGGCGCGCTGGCAGATACGACGTACGACCAGTATAAGGCCACCTACGAAACGGCAAAGGCCAACGTGGAGGAGGACATCGCCAACATCAAGGTGGCCGAAGCGGCCGTGGTTCAGGACCAGGCCGCGGTGGACCAATGCAAAACCAACCTGGCCTATTGCACGATCACCTCGCCGGTCAAAGGCACCATCATTGACCGGCGCGTGAATATCGGCGAGACGGTGGTATCGAGCTTAAGTTCGCCGAGCCTGTTCCTGATCGCCAAGGACCTCACGAAACTGGAGATCTGGGCGGCGGTGAACGAGGCGGACGTCGGCGGCATCTACGAGGGTCAACCGGTCAAGTTCACGGTGGACGCCTTCCCGGACCAGACCTTCGACGGGGTCGTGAACCGGGTGCGGCTGAACGCCACGATGACGTCGAACGTCGTGACCTACACCGTGGAGGTCGGCACCGACAACAGCAAGGGGAAGCTGCTGCCTTATCTCACCGCCATTGCGTGGTTCGAGACGGGCCGGAAGGAAAAAGTCCTGATGGTTCCCAACGCCGCGCTGCGCTGGATACCGACGCCCGCGCAGAGGGGGCCGTTCGCCCGCCGCGCGAGCGGCGGCAAGGGCCGGGAGACGGATGCCTCCAGCGCGGACCCGCAGGCGCAGGCGATGAAGGAAGGGGCCGGCGTCGAGCAGCAGGCCAAGGCGTCCGGTTCGCGCCGGACGCGCGGGAGGGTCTGGGTGGCCGACGGCGCGTACGTGCGGCCGATCTCGGTGAAGACAGGCATGACCGACGGCCTTAACACGGAGGTCACCGGCGACGGGATCGAGGAAGGCCTGGAGGTCATCACCGGCGACATCGTGCCGGGTGGAACCGAGCAGGCGGCGGCTCCGAATGCAAGCACCAACCCGTTCACGCCGCAGTTGCCGCCGCGCAAGAGATAGTCTCGCGGGCCGCCGCCCGCCGGCGGGAGCGCCAGGCAAAGGATCGCAGCATGGAACTGCTCAGACTCAAGGACGTGTACAAGACCTACCACCTCGGCGAGATTGACCTGCCGGTGTTGAAGGGGATTTCGATGACCATCGAGCGCGGCGAGCTGGTCGCGCTGATGGGGGTGAGCGGCTCGGGGAAGAGCACGTTGATGAACATCCTCGGCTGCCTGGACCACCCGACCTCCGGCCAGTACTGGCTCGACGGCCAGGAGATCTCCCGGGCGTCGGCCAACGAGCGGGCCGACTTGCGCAACCGCATGATCGGCTTCGTGTTCCAGACTTTCAACCTGCTGGCGCGGAGCAGCGCGCTGGAGAACGTGATGATGCCGATCGGCTACTCGGCCGACTCCGGCACGGAACGCGAGCGGCGCCAGCGCGCGGCGGAGCTGCTTAGACGCGTGGGCCTCGAGGACCGGATGGACCACGAGCCCTCGCAGCTCTCCGGCGGGCAGCAGCAGCGGGTGGCCATCGCCCGGGCGCTGATCAACCGGCCGGAGTTCCTCCTGGCCGACGAGCCGACGGGGAACCTGGACTCGAAGAGCAGCGTGGAGCTGCTGCGCATGTTCGAAGAGCTGAACCGCGAACAGGGCATTACGATCCTGCTGGTCACGCACGACCCGGGCGTGGCGCAGCACGCGAAGCGGATCATTCGCATCCACGACGGCGTCCTCAGCAATGACGGCGCCTCTTCCGCCGCCGCAGGCGACGGCGCGGGGACGGGGACAGGAGGTTCGGCATGAGACATCAACATACCTTCCGGACGGCCACGAAGGCGCTGAGCCGCAACATCATGCGCGCGGCGCTGACGACGCTGGGCATCGTCATCGGCATCGCGGCGGTGATCACGATGGTCGAGATCGGCAAGGGCTCTTCGACGGCCATCAAGAAGACCATCGAGAACATGGGCGCCAACACGGTGCTGGTGATGCCCGGCCAGCCGAACATCGCCGGCGTCCGGCAGGGGGCGGGGAGCGCGATGAACCTCACGCCCGGCGACTGCGACGCCATCGTCCGGGAGTGCCCGGCGGTCCGCACGGCCACCCCCATCGTCTGGGCGGGCGCGCAGATCATTTACGGCAACCAGAACTGGCAGCCGCAGCAGATGTACGGCACGACGCCCGCATTTCTCGAAGTGCGCAACTGGTCGCACATGGCCGAGGGGGAATGCTTTACCGATCAGGACGTCCGCAGCGCCGCCGAGGTCTGCGTGGTCGGGCAGACGATCGTGCATGAACTCTTCCAGGACCAGTCGCCGGTCGGCAAAGAGATCCGCGTGGGGCCGGTCATGTTCAAAGTCGTCGGCGTCCTCTCGAAAAAGGGGGCCAACATGATGGGTTGGGACCAGGACGACATCCTGCTGGCGCCCTGGACCTCGATCAAGTTCCGCGTGACCGGCGCGAATGCCAGTCATGCCCCGACCATTACGACGACGATCACCACCACCAACACGCTCGACCTGATCTACCCGAGCACGAGTTCGGAGACCGACGCCCTCTACCCGGCGCCTTCGGCCTCGGAGACGGCCGATACGCCGCTGTCGGTGCGCTTCATCAATCTGAGCCAGATCCTGGTCGCGGCCCAGTCGTCGGACGCTGTGCCGCAGGCGATCAGCCAGGTGACCGGCCTGCTTCGCGAGCGGCACCGCATCAAGCCGGACGACCCGGACGATTTCCGGATCCGCGACATGACCGAGATCACCAAGGCGTTGAGCGCCACGACCACGCTGATGGGCACGCTGCTGCTGTGCGTGGCGCTGATTTCGCTCGTCGTGGGCGGCGTGGGGATCATGAACATCATGCTGGTCTCGGTCACCGAGCGGACCCGAGAGATTGGCCTGCGCATGGCGGTCGGCGCGCGCCCGCGCGATATCCTCTGGCAGTTCCTGACCGAGGCGGTCCTGCTGTGCTTCAGCGGCGGCGTAGTCGGCATCTTCCTGGGATGGACCGGCTCGGACATGGTGACCAAGCTCCTGCACTGGCCGACCGAACCGTCCGTCGCGGCGACCGTGGCGGCGGTCTTCGTGTCCGTCAGCGTGGGGATCTCCTTCGGGTTCTACCCGGCTTGGAAAGCCTCGCGGCTCGACCCGATTGACGCGCTGCGCTATGAGTAGGCAACCTGGACTGAGAGGAATGGAAGTTATGCGAATCATGGCTGCGCGAATTCTGCGCAAACTGCGCCGCTGCACCCGGCGGTCCGCGGCGATCCTTGGCGCGCCGGCGCTGCTCCTGGCCGGTTGCGCAGTGGGGCCGGACTACCACCCGACGAAGACGGAAACAGCGATGCCGGCCGGCTGGGACGGGACGACCGTGGCGGCGCCCGCCCAGCCCAGCGTGGCGACGACCGAGGCGGCCCGGATCGGCGAATGGTGGGGCGTCCTCAACGATCCGAAGCTGACCCAACTGGTGACCGAGGCGCTCAAGGCGAACCTGGATCTGCGCACGGCCATATCGGCGCTGCGGGAGGCGCGGGCGACGCGCACCGTGACGGCGTCGGGATTCTGGCCGAGCGTGAACGGGACCGGATCGTACACGCGCAGCGCAGCCGGCGCCGGCAGCGCGGGCGTCGCGTCAGACCTGTTCCGAACCGGTCTCGACGCGACGTGGGAGCTAGATATCTTCGGCGGCGTCCGCCGCGGCATCGAGTCGGCCGACGCCGATATTGAAGCCGCGAATTGGAACGTGCGCGACGTGCTAATCACCGTGGCGGCTGAGGTGGCGACTGACTACGCGGACCTACGCGCCTATCAGCAGCGCATCCAGATCGCCAACGACAATCTCAAGGAGCAAAAGAACACCGCCGAGTTGACCCGCCAGAAATACAACTCCGGGCTCGGCACGAACCTCGATGTGGCCAATTCGGACGCGCTCGTGGCGACCACCGAGGCGACGATTCCGCCCCTGGAGACCAGCGCGCGACAGACCATCTACGCGTTGAGCGTGCTCCTGGCGCGGCCGCCGGCGGCGCTCAAGGAGGAGCTCTCCGCGCCCGGCCCGATCCCGCAGGCGCCGGCGCAAGTGCCCGTCGGGCTGCCCTCGGCACTGCTCGAGCGCCGGCCGGACGTCCGGCAGAGCGAGGCGCTGGTCCACGCCGCCACCGCGCAGGTCGGCGTCGCGGTGTCCGCGTGGTACCCGCAGTTCTCGCTGACCGGTTCGTACGGCTATGAAAGCGAGAAGGTCCGCACGCTGCTCCGCTCCGGCTACTCTCTCTGGTCCATAGGGCCATCGGTCACATGGCCGATCTTCACTGCCGGCCGCATCACGGCGACCGTCGAGGTGCAGAAGGCCGCGGAGGAACAGGCGTTCCTGGCGTACCAGAAGGCCGTGTTGACCGCGCTGCAGGATGTGGAAAACTCGCTGGTGGCGTTTTCGCTGGAGCAGCGGCATCGAGAGTTGCTCGGGCAGGCCGTCGCAGCCAACACCAAGGCGGTGAGTCTGGCCACGCAGCTTTACAAGCAGGGGCTGACCGATTTTCTCAACGTGATCACAGCGGAGCAGTCGCTGCTGTCCACTCAGGATGCGCTCGCGCAGAGCAACCTGGCCATCGCCACGGACCTGATCGCCCTCTACAAGGCGCTCGGCGGCGGGTGGGAGGCGAAGCCGCAGTCGTGAGCGTCCGGCTTCAGGTGTTTGACGCGCGGGGCAGGCAGTTGCTATAGTCAAGGGCGCGAGGCGCGGCGAAAAGAGGAGGCTGAGTGAACGGATTGTCATGTTGTCGTAAGGCGCTGCGCCGCACTGACTTGAAGCAAGACATGGAGGTTCATCCGCAAGCGACGTGGAACTGAAACGCACCGAACTGGCCGTGGCGGCCGAGCGGGCCGTGCTGGTGGGGGCTTCGACCGAGAGCGCCGCGGTGGCGCGCGAATCGCTCGAAGAACTACGCCGCCTGGCGGGGACCGCCCACGCGCTCGTCGTCGCAGAAATGGTCCAGCACCGCCGCCTGCCCGACGGCGCCACCTACCTCGGCAAGGGCAAGGTCGAGGAACTGGCCGAGCTATGCCGCGTCCAGAGCGCCGATGTCATCATCATGGACGTGGACCTCAGCGCGGCCCAGGTCCGCAACCTGGAACAGATCACCGACCGGAAGGTGATTGACCGCACGGAGCTGATCCTGGATATCTTCGCGCGCGGCGCGCGCACCTCGGACGCGTGCGACCAGGTGGAGCTGGCGCAGCTCGAGTACGCCTTCCCGCGGCTGCGGCGCATGTGGACGCATCTCGAACGCGTGGAGGGCGGCATCGGCATGCGCGGGCCGGGCGAGCGCCAGATCGAGACCGACCGCCGCCTGGTCCGCCAGCGCATCCAGGATCTCAAGCGCCGCATCGAGCACACCGCCCGCCGGCGCGCGCTCGAGGCGGCCTCGCGCGGCGATGAGATCACCGCCTGCCTGGTCGGCTACACGAACGCCGGCAAGTCCACCCTGATGAACGCGCTGACCGGCGCCGGCGTCCTCGCCGACGACAAGCTGTTCTCCACGCTCGACACGCGCACCCGCGCGTGCGACCTCGGCGAGGGCCGCAAGATTCTGCTGAGCGACACGGTGGGCTTCATCCGTCACCTGCCGCATCACCTGGTCGCCTCGTTCCATGCCACGCTCGAGGAGGCGCGGCAGGCCGACCTGTTGCTGCACGTGGTGGATATCAGCTCGGCCCAGGCGGAGCGGCAGATGGACGCGGTGATGGACGTGCTCCGCCAGATCGGCTGTGCGGACCACGCGATGCTCTGCGTGGGCAACAAGGTGGATTTGATCGAGGAGGAGGCCCACCTGCCGGTGCTGCGACGCCGATTCGACGGCGCGGTGATGGTCTCCGCGGCGACCGGCGAGGGGATCGAGGCGCTCTGCGCGCGTATCCGCGCCATCCTGGATCGGAACGCGGTCGAGGTCGCCCTGACGATGCCGCCGGGCGCGGGGAAGCTCCAGGCGTTCCTGGCCGAGCACGCGGAGGTGCTTTCGCGCGATTATGGCGAAGAGGTGGTGCGGATGTCCGCGCGGATTGCCCCGAGGCATTTCGGCGCCATCCGGAAAATGGGCGGCGTGATCCGGCGCATTCGGCAAGGCCTTCCTGCCGAGAATGCCTGACGATCCGCCGCGCGCGTGGGGCCATACGACCCGGCGCTAAATTGCTTGACACCGGCCGTCGCAACCTGTAATAGTTGATGCGGTTGCAGAAGGAGCGACCGGCCATGCGGGCGTCGGAAACCAGGCATGCGCGCATGAGCCGCCGCAGCGCGGCTATCCTGGCCTGCGCCGCGCTGGCCGCGTCCGCGATCCTGCGCATTCCGGTTGCTCCGGCGCAAAGCGTCTCGCCGTTCATCCTCGACCGTCAATTCTCCCATGTCCCAGCCACGCAGCGCCGCGTCGTCGTCGCTCCGATCGTGAACCCGCCGGAGTTGGACGGGGAATTGACCGATGAGTGCTGGACGCACTGCGTCGCGCAGGCGATCGAGTCGGACATGCCGGGCGGAGTTCCCTCGCGCGCGACGAGCGTGCGCGTCTGCCGCGACAAAGAGAACGTTTACATCGGCTTCGAGTGCCATGAGCCGGCCATCGCGCAAGTGCCGCTGCTCAGGCAGCCGCTGGAAGGGGTCTGGAGCGAGGAGAACGTGCAGGTGTGGATCTCGCCGCAGGGGAAGGATTTCTTCCTTTTTGCCGTGGATCCGAACGGCTCGCGATACCAGAAGAACCTGCGCGAGGGGGTCCAATGGGCGCCGAAATGGGATGTGCAGACTTCCCGGACGGCGGAAGGTTGGAACGCCGAACTGGCGATTCCGATCGCGAGCCTCGGCGTGACGGAGTTCCCGAAGGGCGCGTCGTGGCGGATCAATTTCTGCCGGGACATCGCCGCGACCGGCGAGCGATGCTCCTGGGAAGGCACGATGGGCAGCCGCGCGAATCCCGCCGCCTGGGGCGTCTTATTCTTCGGGGCGCGCGCCGCGTACGACAAGCAGGCGGCGGCGCCGCGCCTGACGCTGTACGTGCTGGATGCGGCCGTCGGCGCGCCGGATAAGACGCTCCGCGCCGTCGTGCACATCGAGCTCGGCTCCACGGACCTGGCCAAAGCCAGTCTGCGGGTGAGCCTGGCGGCGCACGATAAGGCGCAGGAAAAATTCCTTCCGTCTCCGGCGGTCCTCGCCGTCCGGGGAGAGCGCGTCAGCCTCATCCTGAACGTCGCCGGCCTCCCGCCGGGGGATTTCACGCTCCATGCGGAGCTGCTGGACAAGGAAGGGAAAACGCTGGAGCGCGCGGAAGCCGCCGTGAAGAAACCCGCGCGCCCGGCGGATCTGGAACAGACCGGCCGGCTCGACATCCTCGTGCGGCCTCTTCCGGTCAAAGCGAAGGCCGCCGCGTCATGGCCGATGACGGCGGGCGTGGCGCTTCGAATGGGAGCGATCTATTCGCCGGACAACGTCCGGCTTCTCGGACCGGACGGCGAGGAAGTTCCCTGTCGCGCGCGGGCGCGCGCTCGCTGGCCGACCGACGGAAGCATCCGCTGGCTCGGGCTCGATTTCCGCGCGAACATCGCGCGCAAGGGCGGCGAGCGATACACGCTCGAATACGGCCCGGAGGTGACCGCCGCTCCGGTCAGGGGCTTCACCCGGAGCATCGCGGGGATGCGCTCCGACAGGGTCGCCGACGCCTGGGTGACGGACACGGGCGACGCCTGGTGGGTGAACACCGGCGCGCTGTACTTCAACGTCAGCTACAAACGCTTCTCCGGCATCGAGAACACCTGGGTGGACGTGACGGGCAACGGCCACTATGGCTCGGACGGGCAGATTCTGAACTCCGAGGTCGGCGGATCCGGCCCTTACCTGGTGGATTCGTACGGCACGGTGTACCGTCTGGCCAATGATCCGGAGGTGCGGGTGGAACTGGAGGAGTACAACGAGCTGCGCCTGGTGCTGCGCGTGGAAGGACGGCTCCTGGCCACCGATCGCCCCCAGGCGAGGGACCTGGGGCGCTGCGTGTTGCGCATTGTGGCGTACCTGGGACAGCCGTTTCTGCGCGTGCAGTGCAGTTTCATCTTCAACGAGCGCACCTGGCGCAGTCGTCCGAGTGACATCGGGATCACGGAGCGCATGGACTTCCACACCGGCTTCGATGCCGTCTTCGGAACCGCCGAGGTTTTCCGCAAGCCGATCGAGGAGACCGGCGCGATCTACCTCCAGAAGCTCATGCCGGACACGGTCCTGCTTCGGAACCTCAAGGAGCCACCGACGGTGGACCTCCGCCCGGCCCGCGCGCGGAACTGGGCTGCGGGAATCACGCCTAACCGCGGCTTCGCCGTGGACCTGCGCGATATGGACGAGCTGTACCCGAAGGAGATCGAGGTGACCCCGGAAAGCCGCGTCATCGTCCATTTCTGGCCGCCCCACGGAGAGGAAGAACTGCGCAGCCGGAAGACGGACGCGGATCGCGACACGGTCGGAGAGCTCGGCTTCGCCACTACGGGGCCCCTGCTGGACCTGAGCGTGCCGACCGCCTACACCAGCGGCTTGAGAGATCGTGATGGGCTGTTCGATTTCGACGCGGTCCGCAACATGAATATTTCCGATCCGGCCGGCATCGCGTTGACCTACGACATGCTCTACACGTTCGTGAAGGGGCCGCTCGACGCGGCCGAGGTCAGCGAGATCGCGCGCGCCTTCGAGCTATGCCCCTGCGCGGTGCAGGACGCGAAAAGCCTGGCTGAGTCGGGGGTGCTGCAGGAAATGTTGTCCGCGCCGCGCGCCGAGCGCGCCGCGACGATGCTCACTCGCTTGCTCGCCATGGAGAACCGCTCGCCGGCGGAGGGCGATTTCAATTTCATGGACGTGCGCCGCCATTGGCTGCCGGATGAGCAACGTTGGGGACTGCGCGACTACTGGATGGGCACCAGCGAAGACCTGCCGGGCGCGCTGTGGCTGCTTTACTTGCAGACCGGCCAGCCGGATATCTTCATCGCCGCCCAAAGGAACCTGCGGCACGTGCTCGGGATGGACCTGTGCAATGATTCCACGCCGCTGCTGGCGACGCACGCCGATCCGCGCCGGCGCAAGATCGCCGGCGCCTTCGGAGATTGCAAGACGCCCGTGCACTGGCAGAATACTTGCTGCGTCAGCGACCGCCACGCGCGCCTCCTCGGGCCGCTCCTGGCGTACTACCTCAGCGGCGATCTCGTCGCCCGGGACGCCGCGCTCCTCTGGGCGGAGGCGGCGAAGAACTACGGACCCGCCACCGGCGGCGCCGACGGCGCGGCGTACCTGGAGAACCTCGTGGAACTCCTGTCGCTCAGTTACGACCCAGTGCTGGTCGAGCGAGCGGGCGATTGCGCCGGTTACCTGTTCGGCATGCCCGGGGATCCGCAGGAGGCCGGCCAGTGGATTCCGGGATTGCGCGACTACCTGCGCGCCACCGGCGACGCGCGCGCGGCCGCGTATCTCCATGGCCTCGGCGGAATGCTGAAGGCCGCGCCGGCGCAGAACCTGTGTTCGATCGGCCTGCTGCGCGACCTGTATGCGGCTACCGGCGAGGCAGGCCTCCTGCGCCAGGCTTCCGGGCTCATCGAAAGCCTTGAGAAGCTGGCGCGCAGCAGCCGCTCCAGCGCCGCGGAGGATGCGCGGTTCTCGTGGGACGATTTTTGCGCCTACGTCTTCGGCGCGGCGGAACCGCTCGCGCCGCCCCAATCGGCCGGGACGCCGGGGGAGTAGCCTTGCCGGCGGCGCTCCCGTCGAAACATGCGAAGAAGCCCCCGCCGCCGCGCGCGACGCTCTTGGAATCTTCCTGAAAAGCTGCTAAGTTATTTAAATTCCTGAACCGGAGCAGGTCTGATGCCCGCGCTGCAGAGTGCCGTCATCTGGGTCAATCGCCTTCGCAATCGCGCCTCCTCGCGGCGATATCCTCCGGAGAACGTGCTGGTCCTGCTGCCCCATTGCCTGCAACACGGGGCATGCAAGGAGCCGGTGAGAGAGGCGATCCGCAACTGCAAGGGGTGCGGCCGGTGCAAGATGAAGGAACTGCGCGAGATGGCGGAGCGCACCGGCGTGCGGGTGCACGTCGCCTCCGGCGGACGCGAAGCGCTCGAGCGCACGCGCGCGCCGGAGGTCCGCGTCATCCTGGCGGTGGCGTGCAGCAAGGAGCTCTCGGAGGGGATCCGCGCCGCGTTCCCGAAGCGCGTGGTCGGCATCCTGAATTCCTGGCCTCACGGCCCATGCAAGGACACCGACGTGGACGTCCGCCAGGTTGAATGCGCCCTGAACCGGCTGGTCAAGCGAGGCTGAACCGTGATCCTCTCCGCGGAAAAATCCGTCCTCTCCGGCGAAGTCGCCGTCCCGGCCTCCAAATCGCACACGATCCGCGCGCTGACGCTGGCGACGCTCGCCCGCGGGAGAAGCGCCATCTCCAATCCGCTCGACTCCGCCGACACGCGCTCCTGCGCGGGCGCCTGCCGCGCGCTCGGGGCGGAAATCCAGGCCGAAGGAGAAACCTGGACCGTCCAGGGCGCGGCCGGACGGCTTCGCGTCGCCGAGAACGTGATTGACGTCCAGAACTCCGGCACCACGCTCTACATCGCGCTGGGGATGGCCGCGCTGGTGGACGGATGGAACGTGCTCACCGGCGATCACCAGACCCGCCGCCGGACCGCGCAGAATCTGATTGCGGCCCTGAACGCGCTCGGCGCGCGCGTCGAGAGCATGCTCGGCAACGGCTGCGCGCCGATCCTCGTCCACGGCCCGCTCCAGGGCGGGCAGGCGAGCCTGGCGTGCCCGACTTCACAGTACCTCACCAGCCTGCTCATCGCGGCGCCGCTGGCCCGGCTGAATTCGACGATCGTCGCGACGCAGCTCAACGAAGAGCCGTATGTCCTCATGACGCTCGACTGGCTGCGCAGGCTCAACGTCCAGGTCTCGCACCGGAACCTGCGCGAGTTCAGGATTCCCGGCCGGCAGGAATACTCCGCGTTCGAGGAGCGGATGAAGGGGGATTTCTCCTCGGCGACTTTCTTCCTCTGCGCCGCCGCATTGAGCGGGTCGGAGATCACGCTGCGCGGCCTGGACATGGACGACGCCCAGGGGGACAAGGAGGTGGTGAACATGCTCCGCAAGATGGGGGCGGAGGCGCAGGCGCTGGCCGGCGGCATTCGGATTCGCGGCCGCGCCTTGAAGGGCGTCGAGTTGGACCTGAATGCCACGCCGGACGCGCTGCCGGCGCTCGCGATCACCGCTTGCTTCGCCGAAGGGACGACGAAGCTGCTCAACGTGCCGCAGGCGCGCATCAAGGAGACCGACCGCATCCGGGTGATGCGCGAGGTCGTCAACGCGCTGGGCGGAAAAGCGGAGGAACTGCCGGACGGGCTGGTGGTCCACGGCGTGGGATTGCGCGGCGGAAAAGCGCCGGGTCACGCCGACCATCGAGTCGTCATGGCCTGCGCCATCGCGGGGCTTGCATCGGAAAAGCCCGTCGAGGTGGACACCGCCGAGGCCGTCAGCATCACCTTCCCGAGCTTCGTGGAGCTCATGGTCGGTTGCGGGGCAAGGATGAAGATCACGGCGTGATGCTCTTTCCGCCCCTCTCACGGGTGAAAAATCATCAATTCCAGTTCGGAGATGGGCTGGTAGTGCCGGCGGTTGGCGGTGCAGAGCGTCAAATGGTTTTCCACGGCTGTGGCCGCCAGGAGCGCATCGCCCAGTTTCATGCCCGCCTTCAGGCCGAACTCCTCCATGTAGATTGAGGCCCGATGACCGATGTTCTCGGAGAGCGGCGTCATCTGGAAGCCGGCATCCGCCAGAAATCCTTTGATCGTCCGCACCTCGTCTTTGTCCTGCGCCTCCTGGAGGAGCTCCATGTAACTGACGACGGACAGAAATCGTTCGTCGGTCTCGTCCACGAGCGCGGCGGATCGGAGGTTGCCCCGTAACACCCAGATGAGCACGTCCGTGTCAAAGAGCATGGACGCGCCCCTTCCTGGCCCGGCGTACGGCTGCGTCAACGTTCTTCAGGTCCCTGCGGTTCTTCCACATGCCGAAGGCCGCGCTTTCGGCGATGCGGAGCCTCTTCCGCCCTGCGCTGCCTGCGGGATACAGGATGCCCTTCCGCCGACCGCGGTGGAGAATCGTGACGGTCTCATTGCGGTCGAGCGCCTTGAGTATTTCGCCCATGCGCCGCCGGAGGTCCAGAATCGTAGCTTTCATGGCCGGCCTTCTTGCCGATGAACTGCACATATGAAGTGTACACTATGCGGGCGAAGAGGTCAAGCGGCGCCGTCTGCGGGTTGCCGTGGGGCGGGACCGGGCGGAATGACCGGGGGGCGGGTTATTGATCTTGGTTTAAGAAAAGGAAAGGTCTCTCGCAAAGACGCAAAGAGCGCCAAGAACAACGTCATCAGGTCGTTTTTCGTTCTTTGCGATCTTTGCGTCTTGGCGAGAGTATTCCTTTCTTTATACGAACGTCAATTGTTCGCGGTGAGCCGGAGCTTCACCACGTTCGAGCGGAACAGCTCCGAGCGGTCGAAGTCCTTCGCGAACTGACGGAGCAGCTTCTCTTCGTCCTCGAGCGGCCGGCGCTCCAGCGTCGCCGGGTTCCTGGCGAGGAAGGCCTTGAAGTAGATCATCTGCATGTAGTATTCGCCCGGCGGCAGCGTTTGGGAGCCGCGCTCCGACGTGGCGGGGACATAGCCGGCCGTGAGCCTCTCCACACAGCCGATGTAGCAGAGCGATGGGACGAACGTCCAGTCCTCGGCACTGAGCGTCAGTCTCGATGCCTCTTCCGGCTCGATCAGGTCGCCGAGATACTTGTGGTCGCTGCTGAAGATCGCCAGTCTGGCCGGCAGCGGCGTCTGGCCGCGGAGGAACGGGTTGTAGAACTCGTCGCCGCCGCCGCTGTTGAGGAAGCGGACGTCCACCGAAAGTGGCTCGCCCAGCGCCGCGCTCTGCTTGTCCACGGCGATCGTCACGGCGCCGCGAGAGGAGCCGGAATCGAGGTCGCGCTTCTCGCCGGTCCACTCCGGCGCGGTCTGGGCCGCGAGCGAACCGGCGCCCAGGGTCAGGCATACGGCGGCGATGAACAGGCGCATGACAAACTCCTTGCTTTTATCCGGGTCCATCCGGCTCGGTCTGACGCTTCGGAAGCCGGCGACAACCATGTTACCGACCCGCCGGGAAGCGCGCAACCTTGGCGAAGGTTCGTATAAACCCTCGCAAGGTTTGGTTTGTGGGCGGCCTTCCGAAAATTCCGCAACAAAGGACTTGACAACAAAGAGAGAGTGGTGTAAAGTTCTTTGCGACATAAAGGACATGGTTGCCTGGCTGCGTTTGTGCAGTGAGTTGACCGGTTGCCGGCGCTCGCGAAGGAGAGGGAAATGGACGAGAACGAGGCGGTGGAACAACTGGCGACGATCCGGCGCATCATGGAGAGCGCCACGCGGATGACGACGCTTCCGGGCAAGGCGGCGGTCTGCGGGGGCGTCTTCGCGCTGATCGGGTGCGGCGTGACTTTCTGGAAAATGCGCTCGTTCGACTTCGCCGAGATGGCAAAGCTGCCGCCGCAGGACTGCCACGCGCTTGTCGCGATGTGGGCGCTGATCGCGATCTCCGGGATCGGGGTCAACATCCTGCTGACGCTGCGCCTGGCCCGCAAGCGCGGCGTGAACGCGTGGTCGCGGCTGGCGCAACTGGCCGCCTACGCGATGGCCCCGGCGCTCCTCGCGGCGACCGCCCTGAGCGTGACGCTGATCGAGAACGCGCAGTGGCGCCTGGTCGCGCCGACCTGGATGATGCTCTACGGCGTCGCCCTCTGGATGGCCGGCATTCTTTCCGTCCGGGCGCCCCGGTTGCTCGGCGGCGTATTCTTCGCGGCCGGTATAGCGACGCTCTTCTGGGCGGCGCCGGCGGGCCTGGCGATGGTCGCGCTGACGTTCGGGCTGGCGCACGTGGTCTTCGGAATCTTCCTGATCTCGCGGTTCGGGGAATGAACCGATGGGCGCCATTCCGTCACCGGAAGGGATTGACAAGCTCATCCACGAGCGCGCGCGGCTCGGCATCATGTCGAGCCTCGCCGCGGCCGGACCGATGACGTTCTCCGAGTTGAAGGAAACTCTGGGCATGAGCGACGGCAACCTGAGCGTGCACGCGCGCGTCCTCGAGGAGGCCGGCTATATCCGGATCGAGAAGCAGTTCGTCGGCCGCAAGCCGCGGACGACCATGTCGTTGACCGCGAAGGGGACGGCGGCGTTCAAAAACTATGTCGCGTATCTGGAGAGCATCGTGACGCCGAAGAAGAGGGCGCCGGGTTGAACGGCGAACGTCCGGCACCGAACGCCAAGGAGGAGATCGAGGACGAGGACGATGCGGCTGCCTCGGACGCGCAGCGCAGCTCAGGGCGAACGCCCGTTTCTTTTTTCAGGATGGAAAGGAGCGCACCATGTCGGCGAAAGCGGAGTGTCCGTTGTGCCGGTTGCGGAGCAGCGCCAGGGAGTTCATGAGGGCGCAGAACGCGGAGGAAGCATGCTCGTGCGCGAAGGCGCCGCTGGCGCTGATGGCGCTGCCGATGCGCGTCGGATGCGAGCTCCTGGCGGCGGGAACTTTTTTTATTGCCCGTGGGCTTTATCATGCAAAGTCCTTTGCCGGATCTCCCTGTCCGTTCGCCGCAGGGCGGCAGGTCGGCCCGGACACCGGGCGAAAGGAGGCGTAGCGCCATGCCACGCGGGCGGGATCGGAATCCGAGGCAAGCCGGGCGGAAGGGAGATGCGCCATGAAGATCAAATTGATCTACCCGAAGATGCACGACACCAGCCGCGGGACGAAGGTCAAATACCGGCTGGTGCCGCCGCAGAGCCTGCTGGCGCTGGCGGCCGTAACGCCGCCCGGGCACGCCGTGGAAATTCACGACGAGAACGTCGCGCCGCTGCGGATGGATGACCGGCCGGACCTGGTGGGGATCACCGTTTACGTGGCCTCCGCCGGCCGCGCGTACGAGATCGCCCGGCGGTACCGCGAGCGCGGGATCCCGGTCGTCCTCGGCGGGCTTCACGTGTCCGCCTTGCCCGAGGAAGCCCTTCAGCACGCCGACGCCCTCGTGATCGGCGAGGCGAACGAGACTTGGCCGGCGGTCGTCGCCGATGCCGCGCACGGACGATTGCAGCCGCGCTACGAACGGTTCGCCCCGGCGGGCTCGGCCGAGAACACCGGTGAGACCGCGCCGGCGGGATCGCGCACCGCCGGGTTCATCCCGCCCGAGTGCCGCCACAGCATCCCCAATCGCACGTACCTCACGCGCAACTCGCTGCTCGCGACGCGCGGCTGCAACCGGCACTGCGCGTTCTGCTACCGCAGCTCGCAGCCGGATTCGCCCTTCCGCCGCCGCCCAGTGCAGGAAGTTCTCGAAGAGGTCCGGCAGATGCAAGGCGGCTGCTTCGTGCTGCTCGACGACAACCTCGCCGCCGACCGCGGCTATGGCCGCCGCCTGTTCGGCGCTTTGCGCGCCGCCGGAAAAGTGTGGATGGGCGCAGCGAGCATTGACGCGGCGCGCGACACGCAGTTGCTCGACCTGATGGCCGAGAGCGGCTGCTGCTCGCTCTTCGTCGGCTTGGAATCCATCCAGCAGGAGAACCTCGACGCGATGGGCAAGCCCTTCAACCGCGTCGCACTCTATAGCGAGTACGTCGGCCGCATCCGCGCGCGCGGGATCATGGTCAACGGCAGTTTCATCTTCGGCTTCGATACCGACGACGCCGGCATCTTCGACCGCACCGCCGACTGGGCGCAGCAGGCCCGTCTGGACACCGCGACGTTTCATATCCTGACGCCGTATCCGGGCACGCCGCTCTTCGCGCAGATGGAGCGTGAGGAGCGCATCCTGGACCGCGACTGGGCGCATTATGACACGGCGCACGTAGTGTTTCGGCCGAAGCGGATGTCGCCCGAGGAACTGGCGGCCGGGTACGAGCGGGCCTACGATCGGTTCTATACGTGGCCGATGATCCTGCAACGCGTCGCGGCGGATCGCTGGGGGCGGCTGCCGAGGCTCATGCTCAGCGTGGGTTACAAGCGGATGAACCCGCTCTGGCCGGCGCTGAGTCGCATGGGGTTGACCGCAATCCCGTTTCGGGCGTTTGTCGCGGCGCTGCGGCATCACCGGAACACGTGGCAGCGGGCGCCCGAGGTCGCCGGCGCCACGCTTCGACCGGAGGTGGAAAGATGACCGGAGAGATGAAAACGCCGGAGCCGTCGCCGCGCCACGTCGGGATCATCATGGACGGGAACGGCCGCTGGGCGCAGGAACGCGGGCGGTCGCGGCTGGTCGGCCACCGCATGGGCGCCATTGCCGTGAGGCGGACGGTCCGCGAGGCGGCCCGGCTCGGGATCGAGCAGCTGACGCTGTTCGCTTTCTCGACGGAGAACTGGCGCAGGCCGGCGGCGGAAGTGGGGTTCCTCTGGCGGCTGATCGGCCGGTTCCTGCGCGCCGAATGCCGGGAGTTGAGGGACAACGGCATCCGCCTCCGCGCGATCGGCCGGCTCCACGGGTTGCCTGAAGAGGTCCGCAGCGAACTGCGGCAGGCCATCGCCTTCACCCGCGACGGCCGCGCGCTGACGCTCTGTCTCGCGGTGAACTACGGCGGCCGGGCGGAAGTCGTGGACGCCTGCCGGCGAATCGTCCGGCAGGCGGTCGCCGGAAGGATCTCCGCCGACCAGATCAACGAGGAGACACTCGGCGCGTCCTTGTATCAACCGGACATGCCGCCGCTCGACCTGATCATCCGGACCGGCGGCGAGATGCGGCTGAGCAATTTTCTGCTCTGGCAGGCGGCGTACGCGGAGCTATGGGTGACGCCGGTCGCGTGGCCTGACTTCGGCGAGGAGCGCCTGCGCGAGGCCGTCTCCGATTTCCTTCGGCGCAATCGCCGGTTCGGCGGACTGCCTCGCATATCCGCGCGGAGTTGGCCGTACACCCGGAGGAAAACGGGGGCCGAGATGCCTGACGAAGCCGCCTTGACTCCACTTCGGTCGCCGAGTAGAAAGGTTGCGTCTCATGCCGCGCCATGAGAACCGATGAGCGGATGGAGGAAACTGTGAGCGAAACGCGGATTCGGCTGGCTGCGGTCTGCGTGTATGGCAACGCCGCGATCATCGTGGCGCTGGCGCTGTACTTTTTCGTCGCGCCGGTGGTCATTCTGCTCTTCGATTTCGCTGATCCGGCGCTGCGCGGGCCAGGCATTCCGCAATGCGCCTGGCGCTGGCACCGCGCGCTGACTCCGAAATACGCTCGTTGGGCGCGCGACCGCATGAGTTCCGGCCGCGCGGAAAGCCTCGGCACGGCCGACGCCTCCGGCACCGAGTGGCCGCTGTTCGGCTCGGTCTTCTACCTCCTGGGGACGGAGGCGCTTCAGAAGGACTGGGAAGCGCATCCTGCCGGGGTCGCGCCGAAGGTGTACGCGCGTGAAGCGATTGACGCCGCCGCCGACCTCGTGGCCGATCCCCGACAGGCCGGCTGGGTCAAGAAGCATTACGGCGCGAAGTATCTTCACGAGGACAATTGCTTCTATCGCATGCTCCTCATCTGCGCCGCGACCAGCCACGCGAAGTTGACCGGCAGTTCGAGGCATCTGGCGTTGCTGCGCGACCAAGTCGAGACGCTCTCCGCCGAGATTGACCACTCTCGCGCCGGCGTACTGGAGGATTACCCAGGCCAGTGCTATCCGGGCGACGTCGTGTGCGCGATCGCTGCGATCAAGCGCGCCGATGCCGTCTTGGGCACGGACCATTCGGCATTCTGCAGTCGCGCGCTCCGCGGGTTCAGCGGCGACCGGCTCGACCCCGCGACAGGGCTTCCGGTCTATCTCGCCCACTTTTACGACGGGCATCCCCTCGGTCCGTCTCGCGGATGCAGCAACTCGTACGTGACGACGTTCGGGCCGGAAGTATGGCCGGAAGCGGCGGGCGGATGGTATGCGCTGTACGAGAAGTATTTCTGGCAGCATCGTCTGTGGGCGGCGGGATTCCGCGAGTGGCCGCGCTGGGATAAGCACGGCGACTGGTACTTCGACGTGGATTCCGGTCCGGTGATCGCCGGACACGGCACGGCGGCGTGCGCATACGGAATCGGCGCGGCGCGGACGAACGGGCGGTTCGACCATGCCTGGCCGCTTTCGGCCGAGGCGCTGGCCATGAGCTGGCCGCTGCCGAGCGGCACGCTCGCCGGAGCGCGCATCCTCTCGAACGCCACGGAAGCGCCGTACCTGGGCGAGGCCGGAATGCTATTCATCTTCACGCGCCAGCCGCTGCCCGGCTTCGCCGAGGTGAAAGGCGGCCGGCTGACCGGCTACGTCTACGTCATCCTCTGTGCGTACATGGCGGTTGCGGCCATCTTTGTCTTGGGTGCGTGGGACTCGGTCCGGCGCTGGAGGCGGAACGCCGATCGGGCCGTGCCGTTCGAAAAAAGCCGGCTCGTCGCGTGGGCAGCGCTGATGCTCGGCGCTGTCGCGATTTTCCTGGTCGGTCCCTGGCAGATTGCGTTCGTGAGCCTGCTCCTGTCACAGTTCCTGGCGCCTGCGCAGATGGGGCGGGCTTCTAAAACCGCCGCCGGAATCTGATCAGGAGCGGGCCGCGAAAAAAAAGGGCCTCATCGGACGTGTTCCTGCCGTGTCTCGGACACGAAGCGCGACCCCACCGCAGAACACGCTCGACAAGGCCCGACGCCTAAAGCGCCGACCGCCCCTTTGCCGTCGTGCCGCCAGTATGCACTGCTCTTCCGGCGCTGTCAAGAAAAATCCGGATGCGCGTTACTTTGGCTCGGGCGGCGTGACCGGCGCGGCCGGCGCGGCCGGCGGGACGTTCTCCGGCGGCGCAGGCGGATGGGCCTGAAAGCCGCCGCTCAGTGTCATGGCCATGATGGGGATCAACAGGTTGTCCACCGTCGCCGTCACCGTGGTGTCCGCGATCTCGGTCTTCCACAGGCAGCCTTCCCGGGTCACGTTGCGGAAGACGATGGCGAAGGGCGGCGGAACGTCGGCGGATTCCTTGGAGATTATGTCGAAGAGCGTTTTCTGGAGCTTGTTCGCCGAGTCGTTCAGCGCCGCGGCGGCGGCCGCGTCCGGGCACACGATGTGGACGGCGAGCTTCCCCTGCGTATCTAGCGAGGCGGCGTACGCTTGGGCCTGGACGATGTTCAGCAGCATCTGGCTTCCGCTGAACGCGACTTCCTCTGCCGGGCCGAGCTGGAGATTGGTCGGCTTCAGGTTTTGCGCCAGGCTTGTCGTGAAGCTTTTCTTCTGCGCCGGCGAGAAGGTCCCCGCCGCCGCCAGGCGCGCCTGGCGCTCCGTGACCATGTCGAACGCCTCCGCAAGCGCCTTCTGCGGCGGTGCTTTCTCGGCAGCGGCCAGCGCGGCGAGGAAGTTCTCCATGACTGCGGCCTTGTCGGACGGGTTCCTGACGGCGATCAGGAAGGTGTTCGGTTCGAGCAGGCAGATTTCCACGTCGCCTTTCTTGTTGACATAGACGACGTGTCCGGCGGTTTCGCGCTTCTCGAAATCAGCGCTGCTCTCCAGCAACTTGGCGATGCGCGCGGGGTCGTACAGGCCCTTGACCACGCAGCGGAGATAGTTCTCGTTCGGCTGTGTGCCCATTCCGGGAGGAAGGATCAGCATCGCCGCGTCTGCGCGCAGGTTGCCGGTCGCGGCGAGCGCCTGGGCAAGTCCTTGCTCGGCTTGCGGGATCATTGCGGTGAGGACTTGCCGGGCCTCCTGCAAGACCAGGGCGGAGGTGTTGGCCGGGGCGTTGGCGTTCGCCGGGGGATTGAGCGCGGCCTTCGCCTCGGCCTCCTTGAGGGCATTCTCCAGCAATGCGCGCGCGGTCAAGCCCTTCGATTCGCGCTCGAAGTCGAGCGCGACGACGAAGCCGGCGTCGGCCGGGACCGACCGGGCGAGTTCCTTCAGCAGCGCCGCGCCATTCGGGCGCGGGCTGGGCTTGTCGTTGATCGCCGCGATCGCTTCGAGGGCGGCATCGCGCAGCGTGACGTCGTCGCCTTTCGCGATCGCCTCGAGGGCGGGCAGGCCCTTCGCCGACTTGTTCTGCTCGAGGAGGCGGATGGCCATCAGCTTCTTCACGTAGAGGTCGGGGACGGCCGCATCGGCGGGCGCGGCGAGGACGGCGACGAGCGCCTCGTCGGATGTCTGGACATTCATCATTTGCAGGACCTCGGCCGGATTGAGCAGCGAGGCCAGGTCGCGCGGGGGATGGTTCAGCAGGCTGTTCAACGGGTTCAAGATCAGCAGCAGGAGCAGCCAGGGCATGGCCACGGAAGGCCTCCTTCCATGAGGAAATGTAAAAGGCCGCGCTTGAGCGCCTCGCACGCCGTCGCAGGCGTCGGCGAAGCGCAAGCCTGAATCATTTGGAGCGTACCAGACGTTCAGGGGCGTGTCAACCGGGAGGATGGTGCGCTCGGGCGAGCGGCATGAAGCAGCGCCCGGATTTTTCAGTTGCGCGCGATCCGCTTTCGTGGCATGCTGCTGTCGGCGCCGGGCTGAACCGGCAACCGGCTCGTTGTTTTCGCCCCAGGAAAGGAACCGCGCATGATCAAGGGATTTGCGCACATCTGCTTCTCCGTGAAGGACCTGGACTCCGCGATCGCTTTCTATCAGGGGAAGCTCGGCTTCCGCCACGCGTTCGACTTCATCAACGACCGGGACAAGCGGTTCGGGGTTTACCTGCACATCGGCGGCCGGAGCTTCATCGAGCTTTTCCAGGGGGAGGTGGGCGCGCCGCCGGAGAAGCCGGCGTACAAGCATTTCTGCCTGGAGGTGGACGACATCGAGAAGACCTCCGCCGCCCTTCGCGCCCAGGGCGTTGAAGTCACGCCTGTCCAGAAGGGGAGCGACCACAGTTGGCAGGCCTGGCTCGCGGACCCCGACGGCAACCGGATCGAGCTGCACGCTTACACGGAGCAGAGCAAGCAGCAGACGGCGCTGAAATAGAGGCCGGAAAACCGCCTCTTTTGGCGCAATTCAGCGCCACCACCGTCGCGCTCAATACGCCTTCGGCTCCGACTGACATTCTTGCAGCCCCGTGTAAGGCAGTCCGGCTAATCTTGTCCATCCCATAAATCCTGTTCCGCTCGTCCTATCCCGCCAGCCAGTTCAACTGCCGGCCCGATTTGGAGTAGAGCAGCCCCAGGATCCGCGCGGCGACGAACAGGAAGTAGCAACTGACGGCCTGCTGCAGGATGGTGCCGAGGATGGGAATCGGGAGTTCGGCGACCAGTCCCGCACCCATGCGCTGCGCGGTGATGCAGAACATGACCAACAGCCAGACGATGGAGTACCGGCCGGGCACGCTGCGGATGGCGCGGATGACCGGGACGGGGTTGAGCCCGGCGTAGTCGTTCGCCAGCGCGACGCACAGCACGCCCATCGGCATGTAAAACAGGCCCGCGGCGAGGAGCGCCTGGGCGAGCGCCTCGTTCGGTTCGCGCGCGAAGTGCCGGTACGCGACGGACGGGCCGATGCAGAGGATGCTCAGCGCGAGAATGAAGGCGAACGGCTTCAGCGCGTTCTCCTGCCAGTCGTCCAAGTCCGGCCAGCCGGGAGCGTCGTTCTTGTCGTGCGCGGTGCGCTCGATGATCGTCATCAGGTATCCGGCGAAATAGCCGGTCCCGATGATGTAGACGATGCCCCCGAGGAGGATGCCCGACAATGAAACCGACGCTATGGATACGAGGTAATGCACCACGGTGAGGAAGATCACTCCCACGATCAGCGCGATGAACCCTTCGCCCTTAAGCGGGAACCCGAAAGCGCCGGGCAGCGCGCCCCAGTAATCCTGGGCCGCTGCGGCCGGGTCTGAAGTCGCCGTCGCGGAGCGGCGGGCTGCGGCCCAGGTCGGCGGCTCGTACGGCGGAAGCGAAATGCCGGACGGCGTTGTGCCGTCCGAAGCCGGCGCGCTCGACGCGGCCGGGATGTCCGTCTCGTCCCTCTCGAGTTGCAGCTCCTGCCCTTCTTCGGGCGCAGCGCGCGCCGGCGGCGCGGCCGGCTCGGCCTGCGGCAGGCGGATTTTCGCGGAGCAGCCGGGACATTTCACGACCTTGCCGGCCAGTTCAGGGGGATAAGAGAGAAGGCGTTTGCACTCGCACCGGATTCTGGGCATGCCCTGGCCTCCTTGTTTCCCGGCCGCGAAATTCTACGTTGCGGCGGGTGACAATTGCAATGGCGCGAGGGTAGAATTGGGACGACGGCAGATGGCAGCCGATCGTCCTCGTCCAGGGTCTAACGTCGCACCCGGGGAATTCCTCGACGCTATGCTGAACCGGAGCCACTGGCATCGCCTGGTGATCGGCGCGATGGAGAGCGCGTTCGCCCTGACGGCGGGGATCACGTGCGCGCGGTCGCAGTTTCCGACCCCGGCGGACGGCGACTGGGCGGAAGGGCGCGGGCGGCTGGCGGTGCGCGGCGGCTGGCGGTTCCTGCACCTCGAAGGCTCGCCGCGCGAGATGGGCCTGCAGCACGGGCGGCTGCTGCGGCCGGTGGTGCAGCGGGTGTTCGAGGAGTACACCCGGATGATCCGCATCTTCCGGGCGCTGAGCCGGTCGGAACTGCTCCGGCGCGGGCGGCGGCTGGAGCCGCACATCCCGGCGCCTTACCTGGAGGAGATGCACGGCCTGGCCGACGGCGCGGCGATGGCGTACGAGGATATCCTGATCGCGCACACGTTCCTCGAAAGCGTCCAAGCGGTGCAGTGCTCCTGCTTCGCCGCGTACGGCGCCGCCACGCGCGGCGGCCCGGCGACGGTGGCTCAGGGCCGCCCTGAGTATCATCGAATGGGCGGCGAGTTGATCTTCGGCCGGAACCTGGATTTCGTCAGCATGGGCGTGGCGCAGCGGTGCGGGCTGATCATCTTCTGCAAGCCCGACGGGGGCATCCCGTTCCTCTCCATCGCCTGGCCGGGCTGGTGCGGCGCGGTGACGGCGGTGAACCTGGCCGGCCTCTGCATCGGCCCGCTGAACGTGCATCGGGTCTCCGCGAACCTGGAAGGGACGCCGTACGTCATCAGCTTCCGCCGGATGGCGCAGGAGGCGGCGACCTGTGACGAGGCGGTCGCGCTGCTCCGCGCAACGCGGCGGACGTACTCGAACAATATCCTGCTCGCGCAAACGGCGCCGGCGCGGCGGGCGGTCGTGGCCGAGTACACCGCCGACGAGGTGGTCGTGCGCGAGGCGAACCCCGGCGACGACTTCATCGCCGCGACGAACCATTTTCGGAAGCTCGGGCGACCGGCCGAGCCGCCGCGCCGCAGCGGCCGGGGGCGGTACACGTTGCTGGTTGCACGGCTGCGCCGGAGTCACGGCGCGATCGGGCTGCGGACGGACATCCTCGCCGACCCGCGCATCCATCTGCCGAACAGCCTTCACACCCTCGTCGCCGCGCCCGAGCGCCGCACGTTCCGCCTGGCGATGGGCCGGATGCCCGCCGCGGAAGGACCGTATCGCACGCTGAGCTACGACGAATATGGAATCCGGTGGGCGACGCCCGCAACGCGCGGGGAGGAAGCGCGGGATTCCGTTCACGGCCGGGAAATGCTCGCGGCATCGGGATGTTGCAAGCGCCCATGTGCTATTGTACAATGTGACTCCCAAGGCCCCGCCGATGGCGGGACAGGGGCGAACGGCGCATCTCCAGAGGATTCGGGGAAATGAGCGAACGCAGCCCGATCACCATCACCGGCGAGGTCAAACTCAAACCCTGGGTCCACGCGGGGCTGCTGGTGGTGTTCGCAGTGCTCGCCGTGACGGCGTATTGGCTGGACAAGCAAGGCTACGCTCTCGGCCATCTTTCCTACAACGCGGACGCTCCGAGCATCGCCATTTTGCTTTACGGCGTTTTCATCGCCGCGGTCGCATACGAATGCGCCGCGCTGGCGATCCAGTTCATCATCCGGCAGCGCGGCGGCTCGCCGGGCGACGTCAAGATGCTCGCCGGTTTCATCCGTTTGATGATTATCCTCGGAGTCATCATCGCGCTGGTCTTTTCGACGGGGAACCTCGGCAAGGAGTGGGCGCTGGTCTCCGGCTTCGTCGGCCTGCTACTCGGCTGGTCCTTGCAGGCGCCGGTGAGCGGCGTGGCGGCCTGGGCGCTCGTCTCGGCCAAGCGGCCGTTCCGCATCGGCGACCGCGTCCTTTTCCCGTCGCTCGGCCTGACCGGCGACGTGCTCGACGTCGGCTTCATGTACACCACGCTCAACCAGGTCGGCGGCTCGATCGGCTCGGAGGAGGCGATCGGGCGGAGCATCCTTATCCCGAACGCGATGCTCTTCAGCCAGGTGGCGATCAACTACACGCCCAAGCAGTTGGCGCCGTACTTCGTCGACGAGGTGATCATCCGGCTGACGTTCGATTCGGACTGGGAGGTCGCCGAGAAGATCCTGCTCGACGCGGCGCGGAACGTCACCGGCGCGATCATCCGGGAGACCGGCAAGGAGCCGTACATCCGCTCCGACGTCTACGACTACGGCGTGTACATGCGGCTGCGGTACATGACGCCGGCGTGGGACCGGCCGCGCATCGCGCACGAAATCAACAAGCAGGTCTTCCGCGACTTCCAGCGCAACCCGCGCGTGGACTTCGCCATTCCCTTCGTTTACTCCTATCGCAAGAGCGTGCCGGGCGGCCACACCGGCGGGCCGGAGACGGTGACCGAGGTCCCGATGGAAAACATTGACGACCCGGAGGCCAACGTGCCGCTGAGGCCGGCGGACCCGAACTACATCGCCGAGCTGGCCGACCGGATCAAGCAGATGGGGCTGCTGCAGCCGGTGCTCGTGCAGCGGGCGGCGAACGGCCGGTACACCCTCGTCGCGGGCCGGTTCCGGCTGCTGGCCTGCGAACGGCTGGGCTGGAAGGCGATCCCGGCGATCATCAAGGAAGAGGACGCCGATGCTGCGTCGCGGGCGCCGCCGGCGCAAGGTCCGAAGTGAAACGCGGCCGGCCCGAGCTTTTCCGGCGGCCGGAAGCGGGCGTTCACGGGTCAGAAGGCCCATAGAGACAAAGGAGAAAGAATGAAGACGATCCGCGTCGCCATCATCGGCCAGGGGCGCAGCGGGCGCGGCATTCACGGCGCGCACCTGCTCAAGGTCAAGGACCAGCAGCAGTACCGCATTGTCGCGGCGGCGGACCCGCTGGAGGAACGGCGCCGGCGCGCGGCGCAGGAGTACGGCTGCGACGTGTACGCCGATTACCGCGAGCTGCTCAAGCGCAAAGACCTCGACCTGGTCGTCAACGCCACTCCCAGCAACCTGCACGTGCCGGTGACGCTGGAGTTTCTCAAGGCCGGCTTCAACGTCCTCTGCGAGAAGCCGCTGGCGCGGACCGCCGCCGAGGTGGACAAATTGATCGCGGCGTCCAGGAAGTCCGGCAAGCTGCTCGCGATCTTCCAGCAGTCGCGCTACGCCCCCTATTTCCGCCAGGTTCAGAAAGTCATCCGCTCCGGGGTGCTCGGGCGGATCGTGCAGATCTCCACGACCATGAGCGGCTTCTCGCGGCGGTGGGACTGGCAGACGTTGCAGGAGAACAACGGCGGCAGCCTGCTCAACACCGGCCCGCACCCGCTCGACCAGGCGCTGGTGCTGTTCGGCGAGGGCATGCCGCGCGTCGCCTGCTTCATGGACCGCGCGAACACGTTCGGCGACGCGGAGGATTACGTCAAGCTCATCCTCAGCGGCCCGAAGAACCCGGTGGCGGAGATCGAGATCTCCTCGTGCCAGGCGTATCCGGGCCCGGCGTACGTCGTCCAGGGCACGCGCGGCGGCCTGAAGGCGACGACGGGCGCGGCCGAGTGGCGGTACTTCAAGCTCAGCGAGGCGCCGAAACAGAAGCTCATTCGCACGCCGATCGTCAACGCCGAGGGGATGCCCGCCTATGTCTCGGAAACGCTCAAGTGGCACACCGGGAAATGGGAAGTGCCGCCGGCCCAGGCGGACTTGTACGGCGGCATGGTGGGGCAGTTCTATCGCGGGCTGTACCGCACGCTCACCGCGGGCAAGCCGCTCGAGATTACGCCCCTGCAGGTCCGACGCCAGATCGCCGTGATCGAGGAATGCCAACGGCAGAATCCGCGGATTTACAAAAGCGGAAAATGAAAAACGGGCGTTTTCCGCATCGGACAGTTTGTCTTGCACCTTGACCAGGCCCGGAGGCGTTGACACAGCATGACGGGCGCAAGCTCGTGATGCCGTGTCATTCGACTTCGCCCGGGGCCCCACCGGCGCGAAGCCTCTCATTCCCGACGCGGCGCCAGCCGCGGCTTGCCGGCGGCAACGGCTGCGAACCGCGAGGCATTTACAGGCGGAAGAGCGATGGCGGAACTCGAAGAATACATCTCGCAGTTGGTCTCGCAGGCGCGCGAGGCGGCCGCTTCGCTGGCGACGGCCTCGACCGCGGCGAAGGACGCTATGCTGTTGAAGGCGGCCGAGGCGCTGGTCCGCCGAGCGCCCGAGATCCTGGCCGCCAACAAGAAGGATCTCGATGCCGCCGGCCGCGACGGCCAGATCAAGCCTGCCATGTTGGACCGGCTTCGACTGACTCGCGAGAGCATCGCGGAGACGGCCGACGGGCTGCACGAGATCGCCGCCCTGCGCGACCCGGTCGGGGAGGTGATCGGCGGCTGGACGCGGCCCAACGGACTGCACATCGAGAAAGTGCGCGTGCCGCTCGGCGTGATCCTGATGATCTACGAGGCGCGTCCGAACGTCACCGCCGACGCCGGCGCGCTCTGCCTCAAGAGCGGCAACGCCGTCATCCTGCGCGGCGGGAAGGAGGCGCTCCGGAGCAACCTGGCGATCCACGCGGCGCTCGCCGGGGCGATCTCCGAAGCCGGCCTCGATCCGCATGCCGTTCAAATGGTGAATACGCCTGACCGCGCCGCGCTCGACCTGCTGCTGCGCGCCGAGGGGAAGATTGACGTTGTCATCCCGCGCGGCGGCGAAGGGCTCATCCGCGCCGTGGCCGAGAAATCGCGCATCCCGGTCCTCAAGCATTACAAGGGCGTCTGCCACACCTTCGTGGACGCCTCGGCGGACCTGGCGATGGCGGAAAAGGTCTGCCTGAACGCGAAACTGCAGCGGCCGTCGGTCTGCAACGCGATGGAGACGATGCTCGTCCACGCCGCCGTGGCGAAGGAGTTCCTGCCGCGCATCGCCGCGAAGCTGAAAAAGGCCGGGTGCGAGATGCGCGGCGACGAGCGGTCGCGCGCGATCGTCAAGGCGATGAAGCGGGCGGCGGAGGAGGACTGGGCGACCGAGTACAACGACCTGATCCTCTCGATCCGGGTGGTGGATACGCTCGACGAGGCGATCCGGCACATCGCGCGCTACGGCACGCAGCACAGCGACGCGATCCTGACGCGGGACTTGTCGAGCGCGCGCGAGTTCGCGGCGCGCGTGGACTCGGCGGCCGTCTTCATCAACACGAGCACCCGCTTCAACGACGGCGCGGAGTTCGGCATGGGCGCCGAGATCGGCATCAGCACCGACAAACTCCACGCCCGCGGCCCCATGGCGCTGCCAGAGCTGACCAGCTACAAGTACGTGGTCTACGGCGACGGGCAGATCCGCGAGTAGCCGGTTGGAATCGCCTGCCATCCAGCCACAAGTGGTCCTGAGCCGCCAGGGCCCAATTGGCGTTTATCCTGTACATCCTGTCGAATGCACATCAATGTCCTTCCGCGAACACCTGCGCGGTGAAGGTGTAGAAGGCCATTCCCGGTTTGCGCCATTCATCGGGGCTCCAGCCGGCCTTGACGCAGAGATGGTCGAGCGTCTGCTCGCGGTCCCAATGCTGCTCGGGCGCGACCTGCGGCAGGAAGACCGCGCCGCCGCCCTCCTTGCGGATGATGATGCCGTGCTTGCCGACCTCGAAATCTTCCGGCCCGCGGACCTGCCGCGCGAGCGAGAGCACGGAGATTTCCAGCACGATGTCCTTCAGTTCGCCGGCGCGGACCGGCTCGAATCGCGGGTCCTCGGAGCAGGCCGCGACCGCCATCTGCGCGACGGTCTTGTGGAGCGGCATCAGCCCGTGTCGCAGCGGCGGCTCCGCGTAGCCGATGTTCCCGATGCAGCCGCGGAGGTCCCCGTTCTTCATGTTGAGCGTCACGAACGCGCCGCATTCGGCCTCGAGGGCCGGCGTCAGCGAGCGCGGGTCGGCGGCGATCTCCGGCGGCCGGCCGGTGCGGACGAACGCCTCGAGCGTGTCGCGCGCGATGCGCAGCAGCGTCTTCTTCTCCTCGGGCGTCAGGGCCTTTTGCTCGGTCGCCGCGGCGGGCGGTGCTGCGGGCGGTGCTGCGGTCGGCGCGGCGGGCGCGGCCGGTTTCCAGTCCGCCGGCGCGGTGAACATGGCGCTGACGTAGCTGACCGAGAGCGTGAAGTCGCCCGTGATGCGCCCTGAGGTGTCGTACTTCAGCAGCCGGCCTTCCGCCTCCGCCGGGAGCAGCTTGAGCAGCACCTCGATGGGGAACCGCCCGCAGATGGTCGGCGCCCCGGGATTCCGCATGTACTTCATGTAGCCGTCGTAATCCTTTGCGAGGATCAGATCCAGCGCGCCGAAGTCGAGCTTGTGCAGGTTCTGCTCGACGTCCTTGGTGAACGGCACGTAATCGTACGACTGCCCGTAGTGCGTGAAGTCGCTGGAAATGACCAGGAGCGTCGAGGGCGTCAGGTACTCGCGCAGCGCCGCGGCGATTTTTTCCGCGTCGCCGGGCGCGAGGTAGCCGACGAGGATCGGCACAAGCCGGAACGGGCCGAGGGCGGCCTGGAGGAACGGGAGCTCGGCCTCGACGGAGTGTTCCCGCATTTGGCACTCATCGGCGCTGACGTGCAGCTCATGCGCGGCCAGCTTTATGCAGACCGGCCGGTCGAGCGGCACGTCGCCCAGCGGCGTGGCGTACGCGCCGACGTCCATGATCGAGAACCCGCGGAAAGCGCCGTAATGGCTCGGCCCGAGCACGATCACGCGCTGGAACTCGCCCGGGCGGAGTTGCTTGAACGAGCAGCCGGCGACTTTGCCGGAGTACTCGTACCCGGCGTGCGGGGCGATGAGCGCCAGGAGCCGGCCCTTGAACTCCGCCGCCGTCGCCTCGGCCAGGGAGGCGTCCACCGTTGCGCGGAGCGCCTTCGCGTCGGCCGGGTAGAACCGGCCGGCCACCGCCGGCATTCGGAGCGCGAGCTTCGGGGCGGGCAACTCGGATGCCGACGGCTCCCCGGCGGAGGCCGTCGCTCTCGGCGTCGCCGGCCCGCTGCGCCCGCAGCCGAACAGCAAAATGCAAAGTGCAAAGTGCAAAATGCAAAGTGGAGAACGGAAATATCCGCGTTTCGCCGATGTCATAACACCTTCCCTCCTCTTATCGTTCCCTCCCACGACCGTCGCTTTCACTTTACATTTTTCACCCGCCTGTGGCGGGCAAGCTTTGCACTTTTCATTTTGCACTCCGCCGTTTCTCCTGCCAAGCCCGATACGCCTCGATGACGGCCGGCATGATGGAGATCACGATAATCGCCATGATGACCAGACTGAAATTCTTCTGGACGATTTTCAGCCGGCCGAACCAATAACCGGCCAGGACGAGGATCGTCACCCAGCCCGCGCCGCCGATCACGTTGTAGGAGATGAAGCGGGCGTAAGTCATCCGGCCGATGCCGGCGACGAACGGCGCGAAGGTGCGAATGATCGGCACGAACCGCGCGAGGATGATCGTCTTGCCGCCGTACTTCTCGTAGAACCGGTGCGCGCGCTGGAGGTGCTCGGGGTTGAACAGGAGCGACTTCGGCCTCTTGAACACCTTCGGGCCGATGAAGTGCCCGGCTGAGTAGTTCACCGTGTCGCCGAGGACGGCCGCCGCCGCCAGGACCAGGATCAGCAGCGCCGGGTTCACCACCGCGCTCCCGACAGCGACGAAGCCGGCGGCGAACAGGAGCGAGTCGCCCGGCAGGAACGGCGTCACCACCAGCCCGGTCTCCGCGAACACGACGACGAACAACAGTCCGTACACCCAGGCCCCATGCGCATCCACGAAGGCGGGCAGGTACTTGTCGAGATGCAGGAAGTAGTCCTTGAACAGTTCGATCATTCTTCACCTTTTTCTGCGGGCACAGGACGGATGAGTGATGAATACTGAATACTGAGTACTGAATGCAGAACAATAGATGAATGATAGCGCGGAGACCGCGAAAATTCTACACTCATTATTCAGTACTCAGTATTCTTCACTCGTCCGCCTGATTTTCCGCGTTTTCGGTCCACTCGCGGTAGAGCGTCTCGAGATCGCGGCAGAGTTTTTCGTACTGCCTGGGCGTCTCGCGCGCCTTGACCGGGTCGGAATAGAGCTCGGGCCGGGCGAGATTCTCCTCGAGGCGGTTCTTCTCCGCTTCCATCCGCGCGATGTCGCCTTCGAGGCGGGCGAGCCGGTTCTTCGAGAGCGGGCGGCGGCCGGCGGGCCGGCGCCCGGGCGGCTGGGGCTTGCCCGCCGGGGCGGGCTTCTTCGGCTTCTGCGTCGCGGACTGCGCGAGCGCGGCGGCTTCCTGGCGCCGGCGTTCGTACGTCTCGTAGTTGCCGAGAACCAGCTTCGGCGCGCCGCCGGCGCCGTCGAGCACGAGCAATTTCTGCGCGAGGCGGTTGATGAAGTAGCGGTCGTGCGAGACCATGATCAGCGTGCCGCCGTAGCTTTCGAGCGCGGCTTCGAGCGCCTCTCGCGAGGGGATGTCCAGGTGGTTCGTCGGTTCGTCGAGCAACAGCGCGTTCGGGCGGTCCACCATCAGGCAGGCCAGGGCCACGCGCGTGCGCTCGCCGCCGCTCAAGTCGCACAGCCGCTTGCCGACGGCGTCGTCGCCGCTGAAGAGGAAGCGGCCGAGGAGGCTGCGCACGGCGACTTCGTCCTGCTTCCGGTCGCGCGCCCAGACCGCCTCGAGGACGGTCTGGTCGGAGTTCAGCCCGGTCGGCTCCTGCTCCAGGTAGCCGAAGCGGACCTGGTGGCCGACGTAGAGCGTGCCGCCGTCGGGCTCCGCCTGGCCGAGGAGCATCTTGAGCAGCGTGGTCTTGCCGGAGCCGTTCGGGCCGATGACGGCGAGGCGCTCGCCGCGCGCGACTTCGAGGTCGAGGCCGCGGAAGAGGGCGCGCTCGCCGAAGCGCTTCGAGAGCGCCTCGGCGCGGACGCACGTCTCGCCCGACTGGCGCAGCGGCTGGAAGCGGACGGCGATTTTCCTGTGGTGCGCCGGGGCGGCGATGCGCTCGATCCGGTCGAGCCGCTTCTGCCGCCCGCGCGCCTCGCGGCTGCGCTGCGCGGCGTGGTAGCGGCGGATGAAATCCTCTTCCTTCTCGATGAACGCGCGCTGCTCATCGTACTTGCGCGTCTGCTCCAGGCGGTGAAGTTCCTTCTGCCCGGCGTACTGCGTGTAGTTGCCCGGATACTCCTTGACGCGGCCGGCGTCGAGGTCGAGGATCTTCTTCACCGTGCGGTCGAGGAAGAGGCGGTCGTGAGAGACGATCAGCGCGGCGCCGCGGAACTTCTTCTGGAGGTAGGTCTCGAGCCATTCGATGCCGGCGAGGTCGAGGTGGTTGGTGGGCTCGTCGAGGAGCAGCAGGTCGGCGTCGCGCAGGAGCAGGCGCGCCAGGGCCAGGCGGGTGCGCTCGCCGCCGCTGAAGAGGGAGACGGGGCGCGCGAACTGATCGTGCGTGAAGCCCAGCCCCATCAGCGCCGCCTCGGTGCGGCTTTCGTGCTCGTAGCCGCCGGCGTGCTCGAAGCGCGTCTGCAGTGCGCCGAGTTGCCGGAGCAGATGATGGCGCGGGTCCGCCTGCGCCTCGGCGATCTCGCGTTCCAGTTCGCGCATCCGCCGTTCCGTTTCGAGCAGGTCGGCGAAGGCGCCCAGAGCGGCGTCGTGCAGGCTCATCTCGGAGCACAGGTCAGGCTCCTGCTCCATGAAGCCGATGCGCAGGCCCTTGCGGCGGTCCACGCGGCCGGAGTCGGGCTGCAGGGCCCCGGCGATTATCCGCAGCAGCGTCGTCTTGCCGGAGCCGTTCGCCCCGATCAGCCCGACCGCCTCGCCCTCGTGCAGGCTGAGCGAGGCCGCGTCGAGCACGCGGCGGCCGGAGAACATCATGCTGACTTCATTCAGCGTTACGAGGGCCATTGAGGCTCACTGAAAGCGCAAAATGAAAAGTGCAAGGTGCAAAATGGAAAACGCGCGAGCGTTCATCTTTCATTTTCCACTTTTCACTCGCCACGGCGGGCAGGCTTTGCGCTTGGGGCCGGCCGTCGTTTGAACGTCTTCTCGATCTCTCCAACCATCTTCAGGAGGATATAGCGCAGCGGATTGGCGTAGGAGCGGTAGTTGCGCCAGATGAAACGGAGGCTCTGCCGGCACCACTTTGACCGGCGGAGCGCGCGCAAGGTGGCGGAACGCGCGCGGGCGCGTTCTTCGGGTCCGCGCCGGTCGAGCCAGCCCTCGCCGCGCGGCTCGACGTACGGCAGTTCCGCGAGGAGCGGCAGGTAAATCCGCTCCAGCTCCGCGCGGCCGGCTTCGAGGATCGAGCGGATCTTGGCCGGCTTGTTCTCCGGGCGCACCTCGGCGCGGTAGCTCAAGCCGACGATCTCGCGCAGCAGCTCCTCGGTGGTGAACTGGCGCGGCGCCAGGTTGAGCGCGCAGGCGAGCGCCTCGCGGCGGGCGGAGAGGATCGCCTGGTCCACCGCCGGCGTCGAGCGGATCATCCGCAGCGGCTTCTGCATGCGGCCCTTGACGGTCCACCAGTCATGGATGCAGAACTCGGCCAGGCTGCGCTCGTCGAGCACGGCCAGCTTCACCTCGGCGCCGTCCTCCTTCAGCGCGTAGAAGAGCGGGCCGGCGCGGTTGAGGCGGATCTGCTCCTCGGGCGTGCTCGGCACATTGAGGCACGTGCGATAGAACTCCGCGTTGGCGCGATGGAACGCCTCGGCGTCGCGGACGATCAGCCAGAAATCGAAGGCGCTCCCGCGGCGGGCCTGGCCGAAAACGCGCGACCCGTACGCGATCAGGGCGGCCACGTGCTCGCCGTACCGCGCGAGCAGCTTCTGCGCCACCGCGTCAATCGCCTCGGGCGAACGCTCGTCGGCCATGGATTGAACCGAGAGGAACCGGCCGGAACCGGCCGTGCCAAAGGGGCAATCATACAACGAAACGCCGCTTCTGTAAATCCTTCCGAGGCGGGCGTCGGCGGCCTGCGGCGCGGGTCGCTTGGGCTTGTCATCCCGGAAGCCCGCGGAAAGAGCGCTTGACGAGGGGCGGCCCCGGTTGTCAGACTATCTGCGGCATTGGATGCCCGACCGCCGCGTGGATGGCGGCCGTCCGGGAAATTCCCGCTTCGAGGAGAAAAGAATTCCATGACCTGGATTCCGGCCGATTCGCGCTATTCGACGATGAAATACAACCGCTGCGGACGAAGCGGCCTGTCGCTGCCGGCGATCTCGCTCGGGCTGTGGCATAATTTCGGCGGCATTGACTCCTTCGAGAATCAGCGCGCGATGGTCCGCCGCGCCTTCGACCTGGGGATTACGCACTTCGACCTCGCGAACAATTACGGGCCGCCGCCGGGTTCGGCGGAGGAGAACTTCGGCACCATCCTCAGGAAGGACCTTGCGGGATACCGCGACGAATTGATCATCTCGACCAAAGCCGGCTACCGGATGTGGCCGGGACCTTACGGTGAGTGGGGGACGCGCAAAAGCCTGCTGGCGAGCCTGGACCAGAGTCTGCGACGCCTGGGGCTGGAGTACGTGGACATCTTCTACTCGCATCGGCCGGACCCGAACACGCCGCTGGAGGAAACCCTGGGTGTGCTGGATGCCGCGGTCCGCCGCGGCAAGGCGCTCTACGCCGGCATCTCCTCTTACAGCGCGGAGCAGGCCGCGGAGGCCGCGCGCATTTTGCGGTCGCTCGGCACGCCCTGCCTCATCCATCAGCCCAGCTACTCCATGTTCAGCCGATGGATCGAAGAGGGACTCCAGGAGGTCCTTCGGCGTGAAGGAATCGGCGCCATCGCGTTCTGCCCGCTGGCGCAGGGGCTGTTGACGGACAAATACCTTGCGGGCATACCCGCCGACTCTCGCGCCGCCAAGCCCAGCGGGTTTCTGAAGCCACAGGCGATCACGGAGGATAAACTGGCTAAGGTCCGCAAGCTCAACCATTTGGCGCAGGCGCGCGGGCAGAGCCTGGCGCAGATGGCGCTCGCGTGGGTCTTGCGCGGGGGCAAAGTCACCTCGGCCCTCGTCGGCGCCAGCAAGGTCAGCCAGATCGAGGAAAACGTCGCCGGGCTCGCCAACCTCGAATTCACCGCCGAGGAACTGCAAGGAATTGATCGGATCCTGGCATAGAGTTGGGTTGACCCGGTCCCATGCCTGGCGCCCGCATTCTGAAGGAATAGGACCATGGCCGATGCGCCGTCAGCGGTCTTAGAGGACACGCACGTCGAGGACAGCACCCTCACGCGCGCCGAACGCGGGGTTCTGCGCGGCCTGGCAGGGCGCGTCGCGCAGCTCGCCGCGCGTCCCATCGAACAGGATAAGCGAAAGCTCTGGACGTTGCACAACGATCTCCGGAAAACCCGCCCGATGATCTTCTGTGACCCGGAAAACGGCTGGCAGGAGATCATCACGCCGGACCAGATGCAATGCACCCACGCGCTGGCCCGACGCTGGGAGCAGCGGCTGCGCAAAGAGGTCTTCTGGGGCGAGCGCATGAATGACGACCGGGTCATCGAGCCCTGGTTCAACCTGGGCTGGGTTTACTCCCGTAGTGACTGGGGCATGCGTGAAGTCAATATCGGCGGGCAGGATGGCGGGGCGCGCCGGTGGATCGCTCCGCTGAAGGACCTGTCGGACCTTTCGATGCTCCGGTTCCAGAGGATCGTGGTTGACCGGCCCGCGACCGACCGCCTGATCGAATTGGCCGGGGAGACTTTCGGGGACCTGCTCCCGCCGCGGCTGCGCGCGAGCTGGTATTGGACGCTGGGCCTGACGGGGGAATTGATCAAGCTTCGCGGCCTCGGACAGTTCATGATGGACTTGTGCGACAACCCGGATGGGCTGCACCGGCTCATGGCCTTCCTGCGCGACGGGACGATGGAGATGGTGCGCTTCCTGGAGAAGAACGGTCTTTATACGCTCAATAACGAGGGGGACTATGTCGGCTCCGGCGGGTTCGGATGGACCACGCAGTTGCCGTCGCCGGACTATGCCGGCCGGGCGCGCGCCAGAGATTTATGGTGCCTGTCGGAGAGCCAGGAGACGGTGGCCGTGTCGCCGCGGATGTTCGAGGAGTTCGTGTTCCAGTACCAGAAGCCGCTGCTGGAGCGGTTCGGGCTTGTCTGTTACGGCTGCTGCGAACCGGTGCACGAGCGCTGGCCGATTATCAAGCAGATTCGGAACCTCCGCCGCGTCAGCGTCTCGCCCTGGTGCGACCGGGAAAAGATGGCGAAGTGCCTGGAGGACCGCTACGTCTACTCGCTGAAGCCCGCTCCGTCTCTGCTGGCGGCCGAGCGATTCGACGAGGAGGCCGTTCGGCGGGACGTGCGCGACGCGCTGGCCACGGCGCGAGGCTGCCATCTGGAAATCATTATGAAGGACAACAACACCATCCGCCATGATCCCCAACGCGTCGTGCGCTGGGTGCAGATCACCCGCGAGGAGATCGAGCGCCAGGGCTGACCATTTACCGGAGAAAGAGCTTCCCATGCCCCTGACCGGCCGCGAACGATTCCTGAACGCGCTTCTGCGCAAGCCCGTGGACCACATTCCCTGCGCCGAAGGTCCGTGGGCCGCCACGATCCAGCGCTACGTCAAGGAGGGGCACCTGAAGGAAGGCGAGGACATCATCCGGCATTTCGACTTCGATATCCGCAGCGGCGGATGGCTGAACAGCACTGCGGACCTCGACTTCAAACCGGTCACGCTGGAGGAGACGGAGGAGACGATCCTGCAGCTCGACGGGAACGGCGCCAAGCTCCGGCGGCACAAGCTTCACGAGAGCACGCCCGAGCACGTGGACTTCACCGTCAAGGACCGGGCCGGGTGGCTGGAGCACACCAAGCCCCGCCTCGTCAAGCTCGACCGGCGCCGCATCCCGTTCGAAGGCTACCGGAACGAACGCAGGAAGGCGGCGGACGAGCAGCGCTTCTTCGCCTGGGCCGGAGTGGCGCCCTTCGAGCAGATGCACCCGCTCTGCGGCCACGAATACATGCTCATGGGCATGGCCCTCGATCCCGAGTGGGTCAAGGACATGGTCATGACCTATGCGCGCTTCACCCTCATGCACCTGGAAGTCCTGTTCGCCGAAGAGGGGCTTCCGGACGGCATGTTTTTCTACGAGGACATGGGCTTCAAGCAGAGGCCGTTCATGTCGCCGCAGATGTACGAGGAGATCATGCAGCCCGGACACCGGCTGCTCTTCGACTGGTCGCACGCCCGGAAGCTGCCGGTGATCGTCCATTCGTGCGGGTTCGTGGAGCCGCTCGTGCCGGGGCTTGCGAAGGCGGGCATGGACTGCCTGCAGGCCATGGAGGTCAAGGCCGGCATGGACGTGGTGCGGCTGGCCGGGAAATTCGCCGGCCGCCTCAGCTTTTTCGGCGGCATTGACGTGCGCACGCTCATTGCGAACGACCGGCGGCAGATCGCCGCCGAACTCGAGCGGAAGATCCCCGCGGTCCTCCGGCAGGGCTGCGGCTATATCCTCCACTCCGACCATTCGATCCCGCCCGAGGTGGATTACGAAACGCTCTGCTACTTCTTCAAGCGCGGCCGTGAGATCGGGACGTGGGAAAAGGTGTTCGGAGCGGCGACGGCGCTCTAAGTTCAGCCTTTCGCAAGTCCGAGTGGACTTGCGAAAGGCTGAACTTCCACAGGGGGCTTCGCCCCTATGGCGCTCCCCGATTCTCCCGCAGCACCCCGGAATCACCGCAGGAACATAAGATGTTTTATAAATTGTTTCACGTGGAACATTCAGACTGTTCCTGATATTCATGCCTCTTTCATGCCGTCGCAATGATGCCGTGACGGGCCGGAATGATGTCGAACGGGTCCTGAATGCCGCCCCAATGCCGCTCTCTTGATGCCGTCGCGGGTAGGCCACTGAAGGAGCTCTTGCCTCGACAAGTCCATCTGAAAAAACGAACCCAATCGCGTGCGACACCCGCGGACAACCGGCCCAGCCCCTCACTCTCGAAGCCCGCCAAGGCGGAGGAGATCGGGTTTATGTCCTCGGACTAAGCGCGAATTTTTCCGGATTTCACTTGACACGAACTGATATAGTGATATAATACAGCATGTTGGTCAAAGGCAGGAAAGGGGAGGAAGATGGGCAAGGTCAAGAGAAGCTGGCGGTTGCTGGCGGCTTCCGTCAATCTCATGAGGGCGAATCCGTCGCTCCGCGTCTTTCCAATCATCTCGGCGTTAGGAACAGTGACTTTTATGTGCCTGTTCTTCGTAGGCGGATCCGTCTGCTTTGGCTCGTTCGCCCAGTTCCAGGGAGCGATCCACCATCATGGGATGATTTTCCTGCTCTCTGTAGTCGTGTTGAGCCTGCCGTTCTCGCTGGTAACTGTTTTCTGCAATTCGGCGTTGGTCGGCTGCGTCCTTATGCACATGGAAGGCAAGCCGCACGGATGGCGCGACGGCCTGCGCATGGCATGGGCGAGACGCAGGACGATCATCGGATGGACTCTGTTCTGCGTCTTCGGGTTACTTTTCCTTGTACCGCTGGGGCGGACACTGCCCAGGATCCCGATCCTGGGACCGCACCTGGGGAAGTTGTTCTTGATCGTTATGGGCGTTACATGGGCGCTGGTCACGTTTCTGGTTGTTCCGGTGATCGTTTTCGAGGAGCAACCGAACATCTGGGCTTGCCTCCGGCGCTCGGAAGAGTTATTCAGGCGCACCTGGGGAGAGCAGATCGTCGGGCGAGGGTCCGTGCTTGTGTTCATGTACGTGATAGCAGCTATAATAATTATTCCGTTGATTGTGGCGAAACATTCGGGCTTGGTGACGGTTTCGACACAGCAAGTGATGGTGGGCGTCTTTGCTCTGAGCATATTCCCTGTGCTCGCTGCGTTCTCAGTGGCCATCCAAAGCATCTTTGGCGCTGTGTGCTACAGCTACGCCGTCACCGGCATGCTGCCGCAGGAATTCAGCGCGGAACTGCTGCCGCCGCCCCGGAAAGCGTGATGCGATGGCGCTCAAGCTGAAACTCGACCCGTCCGCCAAAGTCGCGCCGTATCGCCAGATTCTCGAGCAGGTGCGCGCGGGCATTCTGTCCGGTGCCGTGTCCGCCGGGGAACAGCTCCCTTCCGTCCGCGAGATGGCCGCCAGTCTATCGGTCAACCCGCTCACGGTGGCGCGGGCGCTGAACGAACTGGAGGCCGCCGGCCTGATCGAGAGCCGCTGGGGCAAAGGGAACTTCGTGCGGCCCCTGGCGACCGCGCGCAGGGAAGATGCGCGCCGGCAGGCGATGAACGAGGCGGTGCGCGAGTTCGTCGTTGCCGCCGAACGCCTCGGCTACAGCGCCGAAGACGCCGCCAAAGCCATTCGCGCGGCGCCGCGCTGCTCGTGGTGATATTGCCCGCAGCGCAGCGGAGCCGGTCGGCCCAAAACCAGCCGCGCCGTGGGAAAAATCGGGACACAATATAATCACGATAATTATATTGTGTCCCGATTTAGCGCCCGATTTAGTGCCAGAGTCGGCGAACGCCTGCGGCTTATCCCCTCACACGGCTGCGCTACCAGCAACCTCCATCGTCGGATGATCGTGGCGCGCCGCAAGGAGGGTAAGTACGCGGTGAAGTGGACACGGCTATCCTGCCACGATTTTCGGGATAACCAGGTGCGACTGCAACTGTTCGCTTTGGCGTACAACCTCGGCAACTTTCTGCGCAGGCTGGCTCTGCCGCAAGGTGTCGAGCACTGGTCCCTCACTACATTGCGGGAGAAGCTGGTGAAGATCGGCGCGAAGGTCATTAGGCACGCCCGGTACGTCGTGTTCCAGATGGCGGAAGTTGCCATCCCGCGCCGCCTCTTCGCGACGATCCTTCGCCGAATCAGCCGGTTATGCCCGGCGCCGTTCTGACGGCGTGCCGGAGGCGACGACAGGCGGTCAAGCCCAATGAAACTGGGGAAGGTATGCTTTACTGCCGTCAAAAGGCGGTTCGACAGGCTCCTGTTAGCGGAAATCGGGCATGACCGAGGCCACGGCGGGACCTGCAGGGGCGATGAAGTGTCGGAAGTCGTCTTGACACCGGCCGTTTCGAGGTTACAATTTCGCTTGTGGGAGGCGGCCGCCCCTGGAGTGGCGGTCAAATGGGAAATCCCGACTTGAACAGCATCGCACCCTATTGGGAGTGGACACATCCTATGACCAGACTACACCCCATCGTCCTTCTGGCGTGCGTTGCAGCCTTCTTCTCGATCCATGGCCCCACCACACTGGCGGCCGACGATACGCCGATCCAGGCGACCGTCACCGTTGATGCGGCCAAGACCCTCCGGACGATGGACCCGCAGCGGCTCGGCGGGACCAACGTGGCCATGTGGTACTACGGGTCCGAATACGCCGCGGCCGACGTGAGGAAGTGGCTGACCGAGATGCACGGCCGCTACATCCGCATTCCGGGCGGCTCCTGGGCCAACAGCGTCTACTGGAACGGCAACGGCGTGCGGGACGCCGAGGGCAAGGTGGACCCGAGCAGGGTCGGCCCCGATGGCTATCCGGCGGTGGACTACAGCGCATACGCCCCTTCCTTCACCGTGGACTCTAAGACCCTCCACCCCGCCAGCGGGGGCTGGCACGGCCACGTCGACGTCAAGACGCAGGAGGACTTCATCAAGGCAATCCCTGGAACCGAGGCCCTGGCCTGCCCCAATGCCGGCACGGGAAGGCCCATCGATGCCGCGGAGTGGGTGAAGTGGGCCAACAAGAAGATGGGCTACGACGTCCGCTACTGGGAGATCGGCAACGAGCTGGGGGGCTCCTGGGAACCGGGCACAGAGCTGCCCTTCGGCAAGGGCCAGCTCACAGCCGGGATGTATACGAAGCGGTATAACGACATGGCCGACGCCATGCGTAAGGTGGACCCGACGATCAAGATCGGCGGCGGCGCGTTCGCCGAGGAGATGATCCGCGACTGCGGCGCGAACGTGGACGTCGTCTCAATCCACACCTACCCGGGCAGCACGACGCTCAGCGACGCCCGGATGTTCGCGGACATCGGCGGATCGGTCGCGAGCCAGGTGGCCCCGGTGAGGAAGTGGATCCACGAGTACCAGCCCCAGCGCGAGAAGCAGATCGAGATCGCCTATACCGAGTGGAACCTCGCCGGCGGAATAGACAACTCGCGGATGTTCAGCGGCCTCTGGGCCAACATCTTCCTGGGGGAGTTGGCCGAGAACGGAGTGAGCATCGCCAACCAGTGGGACTGCTTCAGCGACCTCTTCTACAGCAAGGACCGCGTCGATCATGTCCGGAAATCGGAATACTATGCCCTCTGGCTCTGGAACAACTACATAGGGGACCGCCTGATCCCCGCCCGTTCCAGCAACCAGACGGTCTACACCTACGCCTCCCGCTCCGATGACGCGGTGATCGTGATGCTCGTCAACACGGACCAGGAGCGCGAGGCAAAGGTCGCTGTGCAGATTGCCGGCTTCAGCCCGGCGAGCGAAGGCGAGCTGGCGACCGTGACCAGCCGGGAGTATCACTGGAACACGGTGGCGAAGCGCCCACAGTGGAGTACCGGTCCGCGCATCGAAGGACTCAAAACGGGCGATGACTTCAGCGTTACGCTAGCTCCCTTCTCGATGACCTACGTGCGCGTCCCGGACAAGGCAAAGCCGGCCCTCTCGCCCATGGCCCGGGAGGCCCTATCTGAGAAGAAGCCGGCGCCGGGGAGCCCGGAGCTGCGGTTCGTGATGTCCTCGGAGATGTACGCCGGCGACCATATCCGCGGCGAGGTCATAGCGCTGGAAGCCGGCAGGGAGGACCCGTACCGCGGCACGCTCGCGCCGGCCGCCCTCACCGCCAGCAGGGATGTGACGTTCGATCGCCGCGAGGTCCGGCTGGCGGAAGACGTCGGACATTTCGACATGCAGCCGGCGGCACCCGGCGAGTTGACGCTCACCGCCCGGTCCGGGGATGTGACGGCAACCCACAAGATCACGGTGAACCCTTCGGTGCCCCGGCCGGTCGTCTTCTGGGACTTCTCCAACCCGCCCGTCACCGACAAGGAAACCTTCTCATCCGACTTCGCACTCAAGGAAGACCTGACAAAGCGACCGAACCGTGCGGTGGCGCGCGTCGATCTGCCGGCCGGCGGCGTGGTGCCGGCCGACAAGGCCAGAGCGGTCCTGAAAATCAGCCGGCTGCCTGAAGCCGACAAGCTCGACAAGAGCAACATCCGCGGCGTGGTCTTCGACCTTATGACCTCCCCGGACTTCGCGTGCGACGATCCCGACGCCAGCATCATGGTGGTGATGCAGAGCCCGGCCAACTGGTGGATGCACCTTGGCGACGTGCAGCTCAAGGACGCGGGGCAGTGGAAGACTCACCAGCTCGACGCGACGACCGAGGACTACATCAAGGCGATGCCGTCGGCGATGAACATCATCTTCATCCTGAACGCCAGCAAACCGGCGAAAGGGTCGATCTACTTCGACCGCATCGGCTTCATGGTGCGCTGATCGAGCATCGGCAGAAGCTCTTGCAGGAGCGCGTCCGAGGGAAAAACGGTCTTCGTGCGCTGCCGCGCACACACGGGATCGTCAGTCCTAAAGGACCCTGGGCGAAGAAAGGGCTTGCCTGGATTCGCGCCCAGGAGTTGCCGACGAGGATGGATCAGCTGCAGCGTGATATTCTTCCGGAGCGGCTCGAATCGTTGCGCGACATGATCCGACGCGTGGAGGGCGCGCTCGAAGAGATCGCCGATTGCTCTGTTGAAAGCATCATGTTTTCAGCCGATTCCATTGTCATTCCCCAGAGTGCGCCGTGTACGGCGCACGATGCGAAAGCGGGAATCCAGAATCCTGCGCAGAACGTGGATTCCCGC